>Ga0209101_1002842_pt1 | contig 10925 bp, 7 predicted proteins | sample ConPoolayeCmetaG_FD_185481 | JGI IMG/M metagenome (GOLD analysis project Ga0209101, IMG submission 185481) | Hot spring microbial mat communities from California, USA to study Microbial Dark Matter (Phase II) - Cone Pool mat layer C metaG... ... | reverse complement strand
ACGACGTCCGCACGCAGTTGGCGTTGAGCCTTCGCTACGTCATCAGCCAACACCTGCTGCCGTCGGCCGACCCCCAGGAGAAGCGGCAGCTCGCCCTGGAAGTGCTCTACGTCAACTCGGCGGTCCGCAGCGCCATTCGATTCGGCAAGATCGAGAGCATCGACACGGCGCTCCAGACGGGCAAGCGCGACGGGATGTTCACCCTGGATGACGATTTGTGCCGACTCGTCGGTGAGGGCCGGATCACCCCCCAGGTCGCGGCGGAGTATGCGAACGATCCGAACGTCGTGGCGCGGGCCAGACCGCCGATGTCGTAACCTCGCAAGCCGGCGGGGTCGAACAGCGACGGGCGGGAAGGAAATCGGAGGTGTTCATTCCATGTCGGACGAAACGTCACGTGGGTCCCGTCACCGCAGCCAGGGAGGACCGGGAATGAAAGGCCAACCGTGGTGGTCCGCGTTCTGCGCCGTCCTTTTGCTGTTGGGTTCCGGCCGGGCCCAAGTGAACGTTGAGCTCGAACCGGACGAGTTCTCGCCGACCGAAACGGTTCGCCCGCCCGCACCGGAGAGGACCAGACCGGCTGACCTTCAACCGCTGCGCGGGGAACGACGTTCGGCGGTTGTCACCCAGCCGGGAGAGACCCCCGCGGTCAGGCCCAAGCCCCGGGCCACCCAACCGACCCAACCGAAGGCGGAGCCCGCTCCGACGGCGCCGCGGAAACAAACCGTGCTCGTCAAGGCGAAGCACGGACTCGTCGCCAGCGATTCGGCGGAGGCCTCGCGAATCGGCGCCGAGGTCCTCAAAGCCGGTGGAAACGCCATCGACGCCGCGGTGGCGACCTCCTTCGCGCTGGGCGTGACCCGACCGGACAGCACGGGATTGGGCGGGGGAGGGTTCGCGCTGATCTACCTGGGACAGCGGAAGGAGGTCCTGGCGTTCGATTTCCGCGAGACCGCTCCCGGGGACGCCACCTGGGACATGTTCATCGAAGCCCGCAAGAAGGACCCCAACGGACCCGCGCCGAGCCGGATCGGCGGCTTGGCCGTTGCGGTGCCCGGTTTGCTGGCAGGCGCCGCGCATCTGCTCGAGGAATTCGGCACGATGCGGTTGGATCGGGTCATCGAACCGGCCGCGGAGCTGGCGATGTCGGGTTTCAAAGCCGACGCGCACTACGTCAACACCTGCCGGCGGGCGATCGCTCAGTACACCCGGAACCCCGCGATGCGCGTCCGGTTCGGGGCGCTCTATTCCACGCTCCTCCACCACGGACAGGTACCCAAGGTCGGGCAGTTGATTCAAAGACCCGATCTGGCTTCGGCGCTCCGCCTGATCGCGACGAGGGGGGCACAGGTCTTCTACGAGGGGCAGATCGCCGAGGCCATCGTGCAGGCGGTCGAGAAGACCGGCGGGGTGCTGCGGCTCGAGGACCTGTTGAACTACCGCGTCCGCGAGCGAAAACCGCTCCGCTTCAAGTACCGGGACTTCGAGATCGTCTCGATGCCCCCGCCGTCGTCCGGTGGGGTCGTCATCGCCGAGGTGCTGAACATCCTGAGCAACTATGACCTGGCGGACATCCATGCCGACCGCCCCGACCGCGCCGCCCACCTGTTCATCGAGGCCTGTAAACACGCCTTCGCCGACCGATCGCGTTGGCTGGGTGATCCGGGTTACGTTCAGGTGCCGCTGGCGATGTTGACCGGGGCAAACCACGCCGCCGCCCTGGCCAAGCAGATCGACGAGACCAAGACCCGACCGATCAAGAGCTACGGGACGACCCGCCTGACGGAGGACGGGGGGACGAGCCACTTCTGCGTCGTCGACGCCGACGACAACGTCGTCGCCTGGACCGAAACGATCAACCTGACGTTCGGGTCCTTCGTGGTGGCCGAACCGTTCGGGATCATCCTGAACAACGAGATGGACGACTTTTCCGCCGAACCGGGCTACCCGGACGCCTTTGGGCTGCGGACGAGCGACCGAAACGCCGTCGCCCCCGGCAAACGACCGCTCTCGAGCATGTCTCCGACGATCGTACTGGATTCGCAGGGTCTGCCGATCCTGACCCTGGGGGCATCGGGCGGACCGAGGATTATTTCGTCGGTTCTCAACGTGCTGATCAACGTGCTCGATTATGAGATGCCGCTGGACCGGGCCATCGACGCCGTCCGCATCCACCATCAATGGTTGCCCGACGAGGTTTGCTTCAGCGACACACCGCCTGAGGAACTCGCCGACGCGCTCAAAAAGCGAGGACACCGCATCGCCAAGACCCACGCGGCAGGCGTCGTCCAGGCCATCGAGTGGCTGAAGGACAACACGCTGCAAGGGGCGAGCGATCCCGCCAAGGGCGGCCGTCCGGCGGGATATTGAGTTCCTACCCCTCCCCCCCTTCCAAGGGGGGACGGGAGTTCTTGTCGCGCGTGGTCGGGCCCCCGCGGAATCCCGGAGTCGCGCCGGCCCGAACCGTGGATTGCGTGCGTCCGCGCGATTCGATATAAGACGGCATCGGGAGCGTCGTAGGACCTGATCGTGGGCCGAGTCTGACCATGCGTGTGATCATCATGGCCGGGGGTGCCGGTCGTCGGTTGCTGCCGTACACGTCGGTGTTGCCCAAGCCGCTGATGCCGGTGGGCGAGCGCCCCATCCTGGACATCGTGTTGCGCCAGTTGAAGCGCTACGGGTTTTGCCGGATCACCATCAGCGTCGGTCATCTGGCCGAGCTGATCATGGCGTTCTTCGACAACGGGTCGCGGTGGGGGCTCGATATCGACTACGCGATCGAGGACGAGCCCCTGGGGACGATGGGGCCTCTCTCCCAGATCCGCGGCCTGACCGAACCGTTCATCGTCATGAACGGCGACCTCCTGACGGACGTGGACTACCGCGACCTGTACGAGTCGCACCTGAAAAGCGACGCGGTGCTCACGGTGGCCACCTATCAGAAACCCGTGGACATCTCCCTGGGCGTTCTGGAGGTTGACCAGGATTCCCGGGTGATCGGTTTTCGTGAGAAGCCCACCTTGACCTTCACGGTCAGCATGGGGATCTATGTGCTGAGCCCCTCGCTCTTGTCGGTCATCCCCAAGGGCAGGCATTTCGGGTTCGACGACCTGATGTACGCCCTGCTGGCGTCGAAGGCGACCATCCGATCCTACCGCCACACCGGGTTGTGGCTGGACATCGGACGACGAGAAGATTACGACAACGCGACGGAGGTCTTTGAGAAGAACCGTGACCGGCTGCTGCCCGAGGCGTAGAACCGGTCCATATCCTGAACGGATCCGCCATGGTCCCCAAGCGAATACTGATCAGCGGGGCGACGGGATTCATCGGTACGGCCCTGACGCAGGCTGTCCGGGAGCAGTGGCCGGAGGCCAAGCTCGCCGCCGTCTACATCGGCGACCGCCATCCCCCCGAGGGCGTCGAGCGGATCGAAGCCGACATCTGCGAACTCGACGAGGAACACGCGCAACGGGTCCAGAAGTTCGACCCGGACACGCTCTACCATGCCGCCGGTGTCGTTCGCGGCAGCCTGGAGGCGACCTATCGGGTCCACGTGGGCGGGACGGCGCGGTTGCTGATGGCGCTGGAACGGGCGCCCTCCATGCAGCGGGTGATCCTGACCAGCTCCACCTCCGTCTATGGTCCGGTGCCGCCGTCGGAACTCCCCGTCGTCGAGGATCACCGCCTCGAGCCCGCCAACGACTACGCGATCAGCAAGCTCGCCCAGGAGCTGGTCGTTCAGGACTGGTGCCGTCGGTGCAAGTGGTTCGGTCTGATCTGCCGGATCAGCAACCCGATCGGGCCGGGGCAGAGCGACGCGTTCTTCGTTGGGCGGCTGGTCCGCCAGTTCGCCGCCATCGCCTCGGGGCGTCAGGAACCCCGTCTGGAGGTCTGGCATCTGGCCGGTTCACGGGACTTCGTGGACATCCGTGACGTCAGCAACGCCCTGGCACGTCTGGCCACGGTCTCCACCGACGCCGTGATCAACGTCGGCGGCGGACGGGAGACCCTGCTCCGCACCGTCTTCGAGACGTTGGAAGACCTCACCCGTCAGAAAGTCGATCTCGTGGAAACCCGCAAGCCCGACGAGCATCAGATCGTCCGGCAGCACGTCGATATCACCCGCCTCCAGCGTCTCATTCGCTGGCGGACCAGCCGGTCGATTCGTGAGTCGCTGGCAGCCATGCTTGAAACCGCGGGGTACGACGCCCCGGGCTGATCCGATCGGGACGGGCACGAAGCGGCCGGACCTCAACGCGATCCAACAGGAGGAGGCAACATGGGTACCGGGATTGGGCTGGCCGGAATCCTCGCGGCGGTGACCCTCGCCGTATCGGACATCAAGGTTCTGAACAACCTGGTGACGGAGCTGCTGAACGTTCGCCCGCCCGCGCTCGATGCGGGCGGGGACTTTGCCTTTACCCGCCCGCAGGAGGGCTGGGTGTTCATCGCGTCCACGGCGCAGACGGCGGGGGGCACGTCGGTGACGCTGACCCTGGATGGTCAGACGCTTCACGTCCATCAAGCCCCTGGGACGCTGGAGTCGATGCGTTTCGTCTCCAAAGGCCCGCACCAACTGAGCACCAAGCCGGCGGGATCGGGGAAACTCGAACACCTCGTCGTCCGGGCAGTCCCCGAACTGGTCTACTCGAAGTTCGGTGCCGACCCGCACGTTCGTGAGTATGGGAAATACGACTGGGAATTCCTCAAGAAGCACGTCCTGCCCAACATCAACGTGATGGTCGGCAGCGGTGGCGCCGATCAGAAGCCTCACGTTCAAGAGTGGAAGGTCCAGGGAGGACGCTGGATGGTCGAGTGCGGTGTGCCCGCCCTGGCGGAGAAGGAGTCCGTCACCGCCGACCAGGCCGCCGCGTACTGGTCCGAGCACGTCGGGATGACGGACCGGCTGCTCGACGGCGTGATCGCCGACGAGTTCTTCGGCACGAACAGTCTCAAGTACGCCGCATGGACCGAGGCCGTCCGGCGGATCCTCTCGAGCGATCGGTTCAAGGGCAAACGGTTCTACCCGTACTGCACGCCGATGTACGGCGCCAAGGCCAGCCGTGAGTTCATCCAGACCGTCATCGACGCGGGGAACGCCTTTGCATACGAGCGCTATCTGCCGGAACAACGCACCGAGGCGACCGCCCGGGCCCATCTGGACTGGGAACTGCGGCGGACCATCGCCGAGTGGCGAAACGCCCAACCCGGTGCCGAGAGACGCATGATCGTGTGCATGGGGACCTTTTCGCAGCCTCCGGAGAGTCTGGACGTCAACCCGGCAACGAACCACAAGGTCTACCTCGACATGCAGCTCAACCTGCTGGCCAACGATCCGGCATGCGTCGGGCTCTACGGCGTGATGACCTATCTGTCGAGCTACACCGACGAGGAGACCGTCCGCTGGATGGGCAGGCTCTTCCGTCACTATGCCATCGAAGGCCACACCCAACCGCTCACCAACGACCCCTACGTGTTGCCTCACGTTCGGAACCCCGATTTCGAGGACGGTCTGAGCGGGTGGACCGTCGAGGCCGCCGAGCCGACAAGCGTCTCCACCCGAACCCACGAGGGGTTCAGTTGGCTTCAAGGGCGCTATCCTCGGACCAAACAGGGCAACACCGTCTTGTGGACCAAGCGGAGCGGGCAGCGTCCCAACCGCATCGCCCAAAGTATCCGGGCGCTCACGCCGGGCCGGCTCTACTCCCTGCGGATGTACTCCGGTGACTTCTGCGATTTGTCCGTCCAACAGAAACACGCCGTTCGCATCGCCTTGTCGGACGTGGACCTCCTGCCCGGCCAATCGTTCCAACACGTCTTTGCGAACTGTTACAGCCATCACTGGGGTCCGTTCAACGACAGGAACAAGGCCTGGATGAACTACCACTGGATCGTGTTCCGGGCCAAACGGACCGAAGCCAAGCTGGAGATCTCCGACTGGTCGAGCGACCGCGAGCCCGGCGGTCCGATCGGGCAGGAGCTGATGATGAACTTCGTTCAGGTCCAACCGTACGACGCCCCCTGAGTCGTTTCCGGAAGAGATCGATCACGTGGTGGCCATTTACACTGTTCAACCATTTCCGCGAGTGATTGAGCCCAACCCCCCCGCGTTTGGATGGCTCATTTCGTTCGGTGAGCTTGCCGATAATTCCCGTGGCAACACCGGATCCATGTGCGCCTCGCTCAGCTTGGCGCGGAGGGGTCCGGTCGGGAGGCGCCGCCGACAACGGCAGGCCGGACATGACACCATCCCACCCGTTGGGTCCCAACGACGTCCTGACCACCGGGCAAGTGGCCAAGATCTGCAACGTCGCCCCCCGCACGGTTTCCAAGTGGTTCGACACCGGTCACCTGCGGGGTTATCGCATTCCCGGTAGCCGGGACCGCCGAATACCGGTCCGGCAACTGGTCCGGTTCATGCGGGCCCACGGCATCCCGCTGGGAGAGTTGGATGCCGGGCAGACGCGGGTGCTGCTGGTGGACGACGACGCCGAGTTGCTACACCTGTTGGAACAGGCGCTAAGCCGCACGGAACGCTACGCCGTGCGAACGGCCACCTCCGGTTTTGAAGCCGGCGCGGTCGCCGAACGGTTCAACCCCCATGTCATCGTGATGGACGTGACCCTTGCCGACATCGACAGGGTCAAGGTCATGCGATACATCCGCGCCCATGACCACCTGCAGGTCGCCAAGCTGATCGCCACCAGTGGCGCCCTGACGGACGGCGAGATCCAATCCCTTCTTCAGGAAGGTTTCGACCACTGCCTGCGCAAGCCGTTCGACATCCGTCAGGTCATTATGGCCATTGAGGAATCGGTGGCCATCGTCCGGTAGGTACTCCGCACCCCCAAGGGGAGTGTCCCGTCCGGCGCCATGACGGACGCCGAAGGGACCTGCCTCAGGCACCCCCCGAACTCCAACGGGCTTGCCACCGTTCCTCCGCCTCGGGTGGGCGGATGTAAATGGGCACCAGGTCGCCGGCCGCGACGTAGAAGCCGCGGCGCGCCAATTCGCGACCGACACGAAGAACGTTCTCCGCCCGCGCCGACCAGAGCGGTTCGGGCAAGATGTTCAGATCGAGCCCCTCCAAGGCGCGACGGTGGTAAGCGATGCCCTCACCCAGGGCGGAACACGGCTTAGGCAAGGCCATCAGGAGCGCGCCCGGTTCGCCGACGTGCACGCCTTGCCGACAGACGTATCTCCGACCTTCCAGGTGGAAGAGCGACGCGTAGACCTGACGGCGCTGGGCGTCGAGAATCACGACCAGGTGATCGGGGGGATCCGGCAGGTCGATGGCGTTCCATGCCAGGACCTCCGTGGTGGGCACCCGGATGAGTCGAGCGCCGACGGCCAAAGCCATCGCTCGCGCCATCGTCACGCCGATCCGACAACCGGTAAAACTGCCCGGACCGGCCGACACGTACACCTCCTCGATCATCTCCGGGTGCCACGTGCAGGCCGTACACAAGCGGTCGATCGTCGGCAGAAGCTCGGCGGCGTGCTGGAGGTCTGCCGCGAATCGGGCCATTGCCACGATCTCATCGCCGGCGGCGAGGACCGTGCTTCCCTGCCGACCGGTTGTCTCAATCGCAACGACTCGGGGCGAATCGACCGTACCCGCCATCGGACCCACCTGAACCGGCAGACCGCCTCGCCGACCGCCCCGTCATTCCATCTCCGGACGGAGGCACGAGCTCCACACGACCTCGAACCGATCCTCAGGTCGTCTTCGTTTCTTGTTCGGGAGTCTGAGGCTTCCAGTTGCGCTTCGGTGGTTTGACGAGCAGCCCCATGCGGATGGCCTTCGCGGAGACGTGGATGCGGCGCACCTTGCCGTCGACCACCGCACGGACCCGCTGGATGTTCGGCTTGAACTTCCGCCGGCTCCGACCGGTGATCTTGCGCCCGACCCCTCCCAAGTACTTCGCCTTGCCGCGCCGACTGACGCTGCCCCCGATTCGAACCCTCTTGCCGAGGAAATGGCATTGCCTTCCCATAAACGACCTCACCCATGCAGGAACCTGGCGTCCTAAAATCGTAAGTATAGACATAATCGGCACCCTGAGCAAGCATCTCACTCCTTCTCGCGGTTTGCGGGAGCGCGTGCCGTGTCGGGCGGGCACGGGAGAATCGGCTCGGCGACCGCGGGGGGAGAGCGAGCGTCCGCACCCGATGGACGGGATCCGAAGTGGACCCTCTACTGTCCGATCAGCCCGGGTTCGGAATGAAGTCCCGATGGCACAGGCCGCCACGGTTCACTCGGGCAACTGCACCAGGCGGAAGTTCTCGAAGCGAATCCAATGCGCGGCGCGGGGCGGACCGTTGTAGCATTGAATGCTGATCTGCTCGTCGGGCCCGGGCGGCAGTGCACCGGACGCGGCCGTCTGAAACTCCCCCTTGGAATCCGGGCGGAATTGCGCGGTGTACCCATCCGCCGTTACGATGAGTCGGAGCTCCACCCTCGAGGTGGTTGTAGGAATCTTTCCGGGAACGATGCACGTTTTCCCGTCGATCAGCTCGTGCACGAGTTTCAAGACGGGTCTGCCGTTCTGGTACCACGTCAGACCGGCCTGCTCGTACTGATTCGTCGGCGGTGTGGTGAAGGTCACGGTGACCTCGGCGGCGAGACGGCCCTTGCGGCGGTCGGGGGCACTGCGGAGCAACGCATTCCTGACCGTGTTGGCCAATCCGGGCTGGACGCGGATTTCGAGCGCTTCGTCGGTGATCCGCCAAGCGTGGCGGTCCTCGCGCAACCATCTCCAGCCTTCCGCCAGCCTGCCCCTGAAGGTATCTTCGAAGATCACCCCCGGGCCACGAGCGGATGCCGATCCCGTCTTTTCGTTGACGAACTTGGCCGGGGCCATATCCCAGACATCACCGCCGACCAGTCGCGCCGCACCGCCCTTGGCGAAGACCTTGACGCCAAGAGCGTCCTTGTTCTGTGGGAAGACCTGCTGCGTGACGCACTGCCGGTCGTTGGCGAAGACCTCCAGCATGGGCTTGTCCATGAAGACACGGAGCTTCAGCGTCTCGCCGTCTCGCAGTTCAAACGGGGCCTCGACCGTGCTCCGCGTGGCCTTGCGATCGAAGTAGCCGTCCAACGGACCGGCAAAATACCCCACGTCCTTTCGCAGGGTGGACCGCGACATGTCGATGCTCAGCTTCTTGCCGGACCGGTCGTGCCCGATGCGTGTCTCCTCCCGGCCGTCCGGGGAGCAGCGGACCTTCAGACCGACCTCGCGGGCCTGCCCCGGATCGATTTCAACGGCCAGCTCAAGGCAGTCCCCGCGAACGTTTTCCATCGTCGCTTCGGAGTCGGCCGCCATCGCGATGCCCTCGATCCGGCGGTGGTTGCGGCGGAGCGACTCCAGTTCCTTCACCGGGGTGATCCGCACCGTGCCGTCCTTGTCCAACGCCAGCACGCGCGGCAGGCTTTGAACCCCCGAGCCCGTCCCGCGTTGCGTCGTCATGCTTCGAGGATCGGTTACCCAGGCCCAGAAAATCCGCCGGCCCTGGTTGTCCTCCAGGCTCTCGGGGGCGAAGAACAACCCGCCGGGCCAGTTCATTCTCACGTGCTGCTCGGGATGGAACGTCTCGTTCTCATACCGACCGACGTAACACCGCGCCCCGACCTTGTGGCTGATGCACATCAGGACCCACTTATCGCCGAGCTTGAAGAAGTCGGGACACGAGCAGTCCTCGCCCTCCACGGTCCACGAGAGGTCGGGGTGCTCGTAGAACGGATGCATCGGCCGCCACTCGACCATGTCGGACGACTTGCACAGGTACAGCGTGTCCTTCTTGTTGGGGAGCTGATTCCCGCCGAGCAGGCAGTAGTAGGTGTCGCCCTCCAGCCACAGGTAAGGGTCCCAGACCTTGTACACCCCGTGTCCGGGCTGGCCGGGTTTGGGGATCGGGATGATGGGATTCTTGGGGTGCTTCTTCCATCGGATCAGGTCGTCGTCTTGGGCCGTGGCGACGCAGACGCCCGCATCGATGCCGAACCAGCAGAGCATCGGGACGCCCTGTTTGTTCACAAAGGCATTGCCGCTGAAGATCCCTTTGTCCGGGTCCCCCGGCTCCGGCACCACCGCAGGGGGGTGATACGTCCAGTTCACCAAGTCCGTGCTGGACAGATGTCCCCAGCAGTGCCCGCCGTGCGGACGCGACGGGTCCTGATAGATGTACATCAGATGGTACGTGCCCTTCCAGTAAATGCACCCGTTGGCATCGTAGGGCAGACAGACGCCTTCCTCGGGCAAGGCGGTGACGTGCCATGTGGGCCAGTCCTCAGTGGCCCGCGTTCGGGGCGGATCGCAACCGGCCAGTAGGTACGCCAGACCCCCCGACAGGTGAAGCTTGCCGTCGGCGATCTTCGCTCCGCCGACCAAGGAACTGGGCCTGAACGTGTTCATCCGGTCCTCGGACCTGCCGTCGGCAAAGGACCACCAGCCCAGCGGCTTGGGGTCCGAAGGCTGGTTGGGTTTGAGCCCCGCAATCGTCTTGGCGTCCAGGGCGACGTCGTAAATGCGGGCGTCCGTAATTGTCCCGACGAAACAGGCTCGGTCGGTCGCTTCCAGGTGGCGCAGACCGATCACGATGACGCTCTTGGGACCGAATGTCTGCGGCTGGGTGATCCGGTACTGGGCGTACTTCTGACCGTTGCGGTAGATCCGAATCTCCTGGCCTTCGTAGACGATCGCCATCTGAACCAGCGTGTCGGGACCGGCCGTCTCGGACGGGTAGGCGTCTTGCTCTTTCTGCGTGCGGCGATGGTAATCGCTGCCGGCCATCCACGTGCCCGGGCGGATCTCGCCGAAGACGATCCCGTCGAAGGCGCTCGCCTGATTGTCAATTGTGAGCACGCTACCACCGCGTTGGGTGAGGTTGGCCGGAGACACCCAGGCCACGAGGGTCTTCTC
>Ga0209101_1002841_pt1 | contig 10928 bp, 4 predicted proteins | sample ConPoolayeCmetaG_FD_185481 | JGI IMG/M metagenome (GOLD analysis project Ga0209101, IMG submission 185481) | Hot spring microbial mat communities from California, USA to study Microbial Dark Matter (Phase II) - Cone Pool mat layer C metaG... ... | reverse complement strand
ATCTGGCTCTCGCTCAGTTCGATGCCTTAATTGAAAGCTATCCACGGAGCGACTACCTCGGCAAGGCGTGGATTGCCAAAGGCCAGACTTATGTGGCGATGGGCGCGCCAGATAAGGCTGCCGAGGTGTGGAGGCGATTTGTCGAACTGTATCCCTCTGATCCGCTCGCTCCAGAAGCATTCTGGCTTTCCGGCCAGGTGTGGGAAGAACAGGCGCGTTTCGAGGAGGCGATCTATAACTATTTTCAAGCCCAGTCGCGTTATCCCGATTTTGCGCGCGCATCGGAATCGTTGTATCGGGCGGGGATATGCAGCTTTCGTGCGGGCGCCTACGACAGCGCGATTCGCGCCTGGCAGACCCTGGCAGAGAACTATCAGGCATCGCCCTTGCGCCCGGCGGCTTTGTACTGGCTGGCCAGAGCGTTCCATGCCGCCGGCGATGACGACAACATGCGTGCTGTTCTGGCGACGCTCAGGGAAAATTATCCGACGAACTACTACGCCATACGTGGGGCCGAATTCGAGCTGACGCGAAGCGCCAAAATGTTTCAGCGACCTGAGCCTACCAACATGCTGTTAACGCCTCCCACTGTGGAAGAACGGATGGAAGCCGAGAACTGGTTGCTGAGCTGGTCGCCAGAGCAGCCCGGCGAAGGAGAAAGCGTGTCGGAGCTACCCGCCGCTTTGGCGGAAGACGGTCGCCTGCGGCGTGGGCTGATTCTGTGGACTCTTGATTTGACCAGTGATGCTTCGGCGCAGATCAGAAACCTGAAGAATGCCATCAATGATTCACCGCTGAGTTTGTATCGCCTCGGCTTACGTCTACGTGAGGAGGGCATGTATCGCCTGTCTACCTCTTGCTTCGAGCGCGTGATCGCTCTTGCGCCCTTAGAGAAACAGGCAGCAGTACCGACGTTTCTACTCAAAATGACCCACCCTTTTCGTTTCAATGACCTCATCTTGGCTGAAGCGGTCGAGGCCGACATTGACCCACTTTTGTTGCTTGCGCTGGTGCGACAGGAGAGCAACTTCGAGTGGCATGCTGAGTCGTGGGCCGGGGCGCAGGGCCTCATGCAGGTCATGCCGGCCACGGCGGACTGGATTGCCCTGCAGCTTGGTCGCCGGGATTTTGCTCAGCATCTGATCTACAGGCCATACGTCAATGTGGAATTCGGCGTTTGGTACTTCGACTATCAACTGTCCTCGTTCGGCGAGGATGCCGTTGCTGCGTTGGTGGCCTATAACGCCGGCCCCGGCAGAGTCAAACGATGGCGGACCGAAGAAATGGCGAAGGATGACGATCTTTTCCTGGAGTACATGCCTTTGGAAGAGCCCCGGCTATATCTGGAGAAAGTCTACAGCCACTACAGTATTTATCGTCGGCTCTACGCGGCCGAGTAAGCCTGGCACGTTCGGGTCAGGTGTGACAGCGGAATGTGATTGGTGGGCTATACATGTCCGTCCGCACGCCAGATGTGCTGACCGTATCAAGTCACGGGCGAGCGAAACGCCTATGCTCCCGGGCAGTTTAGAAAGACTAGAGTGAGCTATGAGTCTCGCAGATATACTGAGCTCTCCGCCTGGAGGTCTGGCCTACCATTTGATTATGCTCTTTGCCATTCAGGCTGTCTTGGGAATGGCTCTGGATGAGATGGGGCGGAGCCACCGGCCTGAGCCTCGGCGCATAGCGATAGCCTTTGGTATTCTTTTCATCTCCCGATTGTTTCTCATGGGCGTCGCGCTGATTACCTGGCAAGGCCTTGTCCCTTCTCAGACCGTCCTTCCTCCGCTTGAGCGCTTCCTCGATTTGCTCGGCATGATTCTTCTGCTTTACGCTATTAACCCCAAAGAGACTCGAGTGGACAGTATGGGCCGCATTCTGTTGGCTGCCAACCTGGCGCTGGCGACCATCGTGTATCTCGTCCTGGCGGCCGCCTGGTACTTTGCGCTGAGGCTCTCGCCTGAATTGCGCTACAATGGTTATTGGCATGAGTACATTTGGGAACCCTGGCAGATTGCGATTGCGGTCGCGGGCGTGGTCTTCGTGCTGCGTCAAAACGTTCGCCAGCAAGTGCTGGCGTCGTCTATGTTTATGCTCTTTGCTTTGGGGCATCTTGCACACGTTCTATCTTTGCAGGGCGGACCCTACGTCGCCGGGTGGGTCCGCGTAGCCAACATCATCGCTTATCCGCTTTTCGCTGCCATGACGTATCGCCTCAATGCGTCGAATTGGGCGATGGAAAGGAAAAGAGATGAGATGCCCTTACTTCAACGACAGCCTAAGCTCCAGGAGGATGTGGTGAATGGAGCGGCTAAGTTGAGACGCGGCGTCGAACGTTTTGAAATGGTAGCTCGCGTATTTGGTTCGCTGGAATTATCCACGGTGCTGCAGAGGGCAACCGATACAGTAATTAAGGTTTGTGATGTGGACCTGGTTGCCTTGCTCATGCGTCGTGCGCCTGCTTCTAAAAATCTGGAGATCGCTGCCGTGCACCGTCGGGACAGCGCGTATGAAGCGAACAAAGGGCAGATTGACCTGGCTGAAATGCCACTGCTCCGCCGCCTGCTTCAAAGGCAAAAACAGATTATCGTTGAAGCGGACGATGATGACGCTGAGGAATGGACTGACTTTCTGGAACAGATTGGCGTGTCGGGAGACTACTCTTTCATAGTCCAACCCCTGGTCGCCGAAGGCGCCTCGATCGGCGCGTTGGTGATTGCTGACCATTCGCTGTCACAGCTTGCTGGTTTCAGAAACAACCAACAGATCTTGACCCTGGCAGACACCATTGCACTGGCGCTCGCCAATGCCTTGCTGCACGAGACAACACTGACCAGGCTGCGTGAGCTCGAGGCGCAGGCGCAGACCGGAGCGCAGCCCGTCGCTAAGACGGAACCAGCGCAGGAAGCGATTGTCTCTGGCGGCGTGAGTGTGGATCAGCGTTCTGACCAACAGTCGCCAGACCTCGTCCAGGCGCAGCTTGAATTTGAGAGAGCTCGACGCGAAGCTCGCGAGTATGCTTCTGAGATTGACAAAGAATTGGTTGTCGCCTTACGGCAGGAGATCAGCCAATTGCAGGCGGCGTTGGCGGAAGCCCGCAGCCTGCCTGTCGCGCCTTCAAGAGAGACTGACATCGAATTGATCGAGCAGTTGGAGGCAGAACTCGAGAAGGCCAGACAAGAGCTATCATCTACGAGACAAGAATTGGAACAGGCGCGCCGAGATTTGCAACAACTGGTCGGGCGGGTGGATGCTGAGCGTACCAAAAGGTTAGAGACCGAACTAGAACAAGCGTACCAGGAGTTGAAGTTGACACGTGAGGAGCTGCAGGGAGCTTACCAGCAGCTCCACGAGCAGGAACTCAGGTTGGAACAGGCGACCCGGCAGATAGCCGAGCGCACCTTTGGGGTGGATCCCGAATTCGTGGAACGACTGCAAACTGAACTCGAACAAGCCCGGCAAGAAAGTTTGGGTCGTCAACTTGTCGATCAGGTGACCAGAGCAGACATGGATTATGTAGAGCATCTCCAGGCCGAACTGGAGAAGGCTCAACGTGAACTGCAATTGATGAGCCAGGAGCTCTACAAAGGGTCCCCGGAGCCTGATGTGGACCTCATTGAGCATCTCCAGTCCGAACTGGCTGAGGCAAGATTCGAAACAGAACAACTGCGCGAACGTGTACAGAAGCTGGAAGAGACCATTCAACATCAAGAAGCAGAGCTGGGCAAACGCACCGAGCGACTGACCCAACTGGAGACCCTTTTACGAAGTCGGAGCGACAATGATCGTTTGGTTCTGACGGTCATTCAACAGGACTTGCGACTAACGCTCAAGTTGTTGGAAGGCTACGTTGATTCTTTGTTGAGTGGCTCGCTCGGTGCGTTGTCAGAACCGCAGGTCAAATTCCTTCGCCGTATTAAATCGAACACTGAGCGATTGGGCCAAACCATGAACAATCTTAGCCTGCTTATTTCGCTCGATTCTGACTCATTCGGAATCGAGACCACAGAGGTCAGCATCGGTTCGCTGATTGACCAAGCCGTCTTACAGTCGAAACCCCAAGCGGAAGAGAAGCAGATTCGCCTCAGGGTTAACGTGCCTTCGTCGCTGCCCGCCATCAGAGCCGACAGCTCTAAGCTGGAGCAGATTCTGAACAATTTGCTTGACAATGCCATCAGACGTTCGCCTCCCCGAAGTGAGATATTGGTTGTCGCCGAAATGCGTAAGAAAGATGATAGGGAACATCTGATGACGGGGCCATTCGTAGCCGTATCAATTGAAGATTCTGGTGCGAGAATCGCGCCGGAGAACCAGGCCAACGTGTTCAACTGCGCTGAGATACTCGAACGGGGTCCGATCAAGGGGCCGTGTGATCACGGAATTGGGCTGGTCGTAGCCCGAGGACTGGTAGAAGCCCACGGGGGGAAAATCTGGCTTGAGAGCAGAGAGGGAGAGGGCACCAAATTCGTCTTCGCGCTTCCTGCTCAACCTGGCACTACTTATGCGCCGAACGGTGGGGTGGCGTATGACAGAGAATACTCATTTCGCGAGGACAGGTAAGTGAGAACGAACGGGGCGAATCACTCCGAAATCTCCGATGGGTGGTGGGAAATCGTCATTGTTCTGTTGGTCATTGTCAGCGTTTTCGGCGCTGCTCTGCTGACAGTCCAGGATCGTCCGATGTTATCGCGCGTTGCGCCAGACCATTCTGTGGTCCATCTCACCCGCGCTCCGCGGCCGGCCACTCCGACGCCAACCAGAGTGGCAACCTCTCCCACAAACACAGATGAACCACCTTCTGGGTTCGTGTCTGACACACCTTCTCCGCTGGCAGGCTCTCACTCGAACCAATCGGCAACGCCTACGCCGACGGCCTTGTCGTGTCCTACCGTTGTCGGCTGGATCGAGTAGCCCGTATCCTTGCTTCGTTCGATGGGCTGAGCGTTGAAAAGCGCGCTGAAGCAGGCTCTAGGCATCGAGGACTTCTCGTACCTTGCGGACCAGCGCGTGAGGTGAAAATGGCTTCTCGATGAACGCTGTTTGCTGTTCCAACAGATTGTGACGCGCAATCGCTCGATCAGCATAGCCTGAAGTGAAAAGGACCTTGATTTTGGGCCTCAGTTCTACCAGTTTGTCGGCCAGCTCTTTGCCGCTCATGCCCGGCATGACCAGGTCGGTGAACAACAGGTGAATCTCTCCTTGATACTCCTCGGCCAGCCGTAACGCTTCCTGTCCACTGGATGCTGTGAGTACGGTGAACCCCTGATTCTTCAGAACAATCGCTGCCAGCTCTTGCACAGCCATCGCATCCTCTACCAATAGAATCGTTTCCGTCCCTCGCGGCAAATCGGTAATAACCGGCAGCAGCTTTTGCAGGGCTGGCGCTGCTTTCTTAACTCGAGGCAAATACAAACGAAACACGCTGCCCATGCCCTCTTCGCTGTAGACCCAGATGTGACCGCCATGCTGTTGTACGATTCCATAGACGGTAGCAAGACCGAGGCCAGTGCCTTTGCCTATCTCTTTGGTCGTGAAGAACGGCTCAAAAATGCGCGACTTGACCTCCTGGCTCATGCCAATTCCCGTATCTCTGACGGTCAACCGTACATGTTCGCCTGCTTTTGCTTCCAGATGGTTGGCTACATACTCCTCATCTAGAATTACGTTGGCCGTCTCAATGGTCAAGTCTCCGCCATTCGGCATGGCATCGCGAGCGTTGACCACCAGGTTCAAGATCACTTGTTCCATTTGAGTAGGGTCGGCTTCAATAGACCATAGCTCAGGCTCCAGGATGGTCTGCAGGTTGATGTCTTCGCCGATAATGCGACGCAGCATCTTTTCCATGTTCCTTACTACGTCGTTAAGGTTCAGCACTTTGGCCTGGATGATTTGCTTTCGGCTGAACGCGAGTAATTGGCGGGTCAAATCGGTGGCGCGTTGCCCGGCTTCTAAGATTTTTTCGGCCCAGTCTCTGGCCGGATCGCCGGGCGATAATCTGAAGCGCAACATCTCAGCAAAACCAGAAATTGCGGTCAGCAAGTTGTTGAAATCGTGGGCAACGCCGCCAGCCAGTAGCCCAATTGCCTCCATCTTTTGGGCCTGGTAATACTGTTCTTCTAGCTTGAGCTCGCGGGTTACGTCGTGCAGGAGGTGGACATAATTCACAATGAGGCCATCCTCATCCGTGACGGGAGTAACAACGGCGTCCACGGTAAACAAAGTGTCTTCCTTGCTCTTGTTGACGATGCGCCCATGCCATATCTTCCCAGCGCTGGTGGTTGCTCGCAGGCCTTCGTAGAAATCCTCGCCGTGCTTGCCGCTGCTCAGCACACGGACGTTTTGCCCGATGATTTCGGCTTTCCTGTAACCGGTCAGTCGTTCAAATGCTGGGTTGACATATACGATGTTCCCCTTGGCGTCGGTGACCATAACACTTTCGATAGCTTGCTCAATGGCTATGCTCAGGCGACGGTGGTCTTCATCCAGCCAGATTCGCGCAAGCGCTCCGGCAACCTGCTCGGTTGCACTTATGGCCAGGTTGAGGTCTTTGCCCGCGAATGCGCGAACATTATTTGACTCTAGAATCAGATTCCCCACGACATTCCCCTCCACGGTAAGGGGAAGACTGAGCAGTGACCGAATTCCCCGCTTTTTCAGCAGGGCTGGCAGGGGGACATTCTGAGGGAGTGGCGGTTCTGTTTGCTCAGCCGCCAGGTCGAGCGCGAGTGTGGCTGTGTCCCGATACGCATCTGAGATGATTACCGGTTCTTTGCGGCCGGAGAGGTAAATAAACAGCAGCTCATCCCACATCCTTGTGCCAGGCTTGGATATGAGATCCCAACCATCGCCACAACACTCGGCGATCATCTCCAGCTTGCCCTGGTCCCGGTCAAGAAGAGTGACCAGGCCGTGGGGGACTTCAAAAAACTGAAGCAGTTCTCGGCAAGCAATTTCCAGCAGGGTTCTTGCATCGGTGGTCATGGCTGAGGTTGAGATGATACGGTTGAGTAGAGCCAATTCACGGCTGTTCTGGCGGATTTCTTCTTCTACTCGCTTACGTTCAGCAATCTCCTGTTGAGCTTGCTCGAATAGCTGAGCTTTGCGCCAGGCAGAAGCAACCTGATGAGCGAAGGCGGTGACGACTGACGTGTCATCTTCGGCCAAGTCGCTGGCCTGAACGTAGAGAGCGCCAATGACTTTGTCTTCCACCACAAATGGAGCAACGATAGCCTTGGTCATCTTGAGCATTCTAACTATCTGCCGGGCAAAGTGTTTGGTAAACCTCGGCAATAGCTGCCACAGGGGTTCTTCTACATCTTCTATGAAGACCGTTTTCCTTTCCCAAACCACTTTCCGATACAGGTCTACTTTAGCAATCGGAAAAGAGAAGCCTTCTCTCTTGACGCCCACCAGTTTCTCAACAGCCTCAACCGCATCAGATGCGAAGCTCAGGTACTGAGGAGATAATCTGCTGGCGGTCTCATCTGTCAAGAAGATCACACATCGGATACCGAGTTTGCGAAGCTCTTCTGCCACTGCGGCGAAAACTTCACTTGGCGTCAACGCCTTGTCCACAACCCGCGCAGTTTGGTTCAGCGCCCTTAGCAAGCGTTCAGCTCGTTTGCGCTCAGTGATGTCAATCACCATGCCATGGACCGCCGGTTTCCCCTGATACAAAATCGAGCTGCCCACCAACTCCACGTCAAAGAGAGAGCCATCTGCTTTGACCGCTCTAAATTCATAATGGATGGTATGTAGAACGCCAGCCTCCCTCAGCTTGGCGTAATTGTCCACCGTTTCCCAACTCTCGGGCGCGACCAATTCGCTGAAGTGCCGATCAATCAGCCCTTCGGGGCTTTGGTAGCCAAACAGCCTGGCAAAGCCGTAGTTGCAGAATTTGATGACATGGTTCTGACTGATATAGATGCCAACCAGTGTATTGTCCACCAGGTCTCTGTATTTCTTCTCCGACTCACGCAGGGCCTGTTCGGTTTGCACCTGTTGAGTGATGTCAACGGCAGATACGAACATCCTGTCCCAGGTCTTTTCATGACCAGCGGCTACCGACAGCCTTAACTCTGTGATCAAGAGGTCGCCGTTCACGGTGCGCAACAAGGATAGTGTCTCAGACCTGGTGCGTCCTTCTGCTAAAGCAATCAGCGTTTCACGGAATGCGTCCCATGACTCTTCAGTGAAAATATGGTCGAATCTGTCCGGCAACTGTTGTTTGCTGGAAACTTTGAGCAAAGCCAGTGTGGCCTCATTCACATCCAAAACTCTGACCATGCTCGCGCAACGCCTCACTGCATCAGGGTGCTGAGCAAAGTACTCCCTGAAATCCGAGACCCCCTCCGCTTTTAGACCGTCAATGTAGCGTTTGATTTCGGAAAAGTCTTCCTCCCAAAGCGGCACAGGAGAAGCGTCAAAGAGGCTTCGATAACGGGTTTCGATTTCATTGGCCCCTTGTTTCGGCCGTCCCCGTATAATCAGATAGAGGGAACAACCCAGCAAAATCAACCACAACAGCCTCAGAACATCTGAAGCGCGGCCGAAGATTGTGGCGAAACGATAGTGCTCCCCAAGGATGTCAATGCTGTTGATGCAAACCAGTCCGAACAGTCCAGAGAGGGACCAATGGACGTTTCGTTTGAGGTCCGGGGGATTGCCTGGTGAGGCAATGGACTTAGTTGCCGGAGCTGCCAAGAGAGAGACGGCTGTGGTCAGAAGGGTCAAGAGTGTCATTCTGTACTCTCTGCGAAAGCGGTGAGGCCAGGCGCCTCACCCGAAATTGGGAGGCTGCAAGATGTCCCTCCAGATTTGGACTAATGCTCCGGTCAGGAGTATTATCATTATACTCTTGCTCCACAAGAATTGAAATCCTCTAATTTGCAGATGAGGACTTGCGAAGCAACGCAACGATAAACGCAACGATAGATAAACGCAACGATAAAGGAAGGAGAAAAAGACATGGCTGCCGCTGATACGTTCAAGATGATCGTTTTATCGGTGATTCCACTTGTTGGGATCATCTACTCGCTCTATTCGATCCTCACAGGCAAATTATACGTGCAAGAACTGAACTCGGTGGATGTGACCACAGTCTTATTTCTGAGCCTGCTATTGTTCAAGGGCATCTATGTCCTCAGAAAGGCTTCACTGGTCAAGATATTTGCGCTCTGCCTGCTGAACATGTTCTCTTTTATCTACTGTTTTGAGAGCATCTACAAATTCCTGTTTCTCGGCTGGCTCTACAGCTCTGCCGAGCTCAGGGAATTGTTGCTGCAAGGCGCTGCCACCCTTACGCCCCTGCTCGGATTTCATTACGGGGACTATAAGTTAAATCCTCGCAGCCTGCTATTCGCCTTCTTGTTCGTTGCTACGATGGCATTCTGGGTAGCTATCGGTTACCCACAGCTTTTCATGGGCAGAGTCCATGCCGCCTGGCTCAACCTGGAAGTGAACCGGACAACGGTCTACATTATCAACAGGTCGGCCAAGTTCTTTCTGTTTCTGGCCTATTTCTTCCTGTATTCCGGGCGAGAACTTGCCCGCAAGTCTTGATGGACAGGTGTTGGTGAACCGTCAAATGGGTCTACCGAAAGAATTTGTCAAACGGTATGCTGACCGGTTGACCATGAACCACGATGTCGATCAGCGAACGCAGCAGTGGCAGCTCGTCAGCGCCCAGGATGCCTCGTTCGACCATTTTGGGCAGCGCCTGGCCCATGGTGCACACGATCTCGGCAGCTTCCAGCGTTTCGCCGACCATCATCTGGCGCGCCTCCGTGTACCTGTGGCCCTGTCCGAGCAGGTAGGCCAGGCGCGTTGTGCGGCCTCGCATGCTGGTCACATAGAGGTCACCTGCTCCGGGGAGCATGTAGGCAAATTCCCGCGTCGCCCCGGCGATGTCCAGCAGTCTGGCGATTTCAACGCATCCTTCGGCAAAAACGGCCGCAGCCATGTTAAACATGTGGGCGCCAGCTTTGTCAACGCCGCCGGTTTTCTCCAATATGCCGGCGGCCAAGCCGACGCCCAACGCGAAAGCGTTCTTTAGGGCGGCGCCGTATTCCAACCCGACCAAATCTGTCGTGGTCCAGACATGATAGTAGTCGGTGCGAAACGTGGCAGCCAGCTTCTCGACGGCCTCGCGGTCGCGACAGCCAAACACCACACAGCTTTGCCGCCGGGCGGCCAGTTCTCCGGCAATACATGGCCCGCCTATCGCGGCGAGTTTAACCTGGTCCCGAATTCCGTCCGGCAGTCCGTGATAAACCACGTCGGGCAATATGATCAGGTCGCCGTTCGCCGTCGCCTCCAGACCTTTGGTGACGGCGATTACCAGGTGGCCTGGCCGCAGGTGAGGCCCCAATGTCTGAGCGCTCCAGTGCACACCCTGCGAGTTCACACCACTGACGATAATCTCCACACCATCCAGGGCTTCAGCCAGCTCTTCGATGAAGTAGGCACGCACCCCAGCAGGAAGTTCGCGCTTGAGCTTGGGATGGAAATGTTTGTCCTTACAACTTTGAATGATCTCGCGGTCCAGATGGGTACCGACCAGTCTCACCTCGTGCCCGTTGTCTGACAGCGGGTATGCCGTGGCCGTCCCCATCACCCCTGCTCCCACGATTGCTACTTTGGTCATATCTTTCTCCTTCCAGTCTCATTCAGGGTCTGTCTGTTCTAGATGATGTCGGTGGAGTCAACTCCCCGCGCAGGTCCTCCTGCATTTTGCGGGCGACCTCGGCAGAGGAGTGCCCCAAACCGAACAGGTAGAGCATTTTGGTCAGAGCCGCTTCGGTGGTCATATCATAGCCGCTGATGACCCCAGCGTCAGCCAACGCTGAGCCGGTGGCATAATCGTGCAGGTTCACCGTGCCCTCTCGACATTGGGTGCAGGCGACGATGACCACTCCGCGTCCGGTGGC
>Ga0209101_1002840_pt1 | contig 10928 bp, 8 predicted proteins | sample ConPoolayeCmetaG_FD_185481 | JGI IMG/M metagenome (GOLD analysis project Ga0209101, IMG submission 185481) | Hot spring microbial mat communities from California, USA to study Microbial Dark Matter (Phase II) - Cone Pool mat layer C metaG... ... | reverse complement strand
GCTCCTCAGTCCGGAAATGGCGGTGTTTTTTAATGGTGCCAGGGCTGGGGCATCGGCTCCAGACCATCTGCATTTTCAGGCCTGTCCGGCAACAGCCTTGCCTTTGATGAAATCTTTAGCAGCGGTTGGGGAGTGTTTGAGTGGTCATGTTTTGCCTGTCGCTGCGGAAACCAGAGAGTTTGCCGGAACGGTTTTTGTGCTGCTTACCGCTCGTGAGCGCCATGCTTTGGAGGAGATGCTGAGCCATGCGTTGAAGTTGTATGAGGAAACGCAGCCTGGCAGCGGGGAATTAGTGAATGTGATTGCTTGGTTTCAGAAGCCGCTTTGGCTGGTGGGGTTGTTTTTGCGCCGTCGGCATCGGCCTTCGTGTTATTATGCCGAAGGGCCGGAGAATTTGTTGGTAAGTCCGGGGGCGGTGGAAATGGCGGGTGTGATTGTGCTCCCTCGGGGCAGCGATTACGCCAAGATTAAAGAGCAAGATGTTTTGCGTATTTATCAGGAGGTGAGCATGCCATGCGAGTTTTACCAGGAATTTTGTTCTAAATTGATTGGACGTTGGAAAAGAGGATGAAAAAAGCCCATCTCTTAAGTGCCTTTTAAAGAGTTTTGGTAAAATGGTTAAGGATATGATAATAGTGTTTTAAAGTAATAAATAAAGAATGAGACAGGAGAAGAGGGAGAGATAAACACAACTGACGCAGGTGAGAATAGTATATTTAATGTTAAATTCAAGGAGGCGTTTATGGTTAACATGCCGGGGCCTCGCACCAATCCTACGGTAAAGTCTATGGCAAACAGCAATCAACGCGATCTGCGGGCTTGGCAGGCAACCTTTGGACCTGTTCATCTGATCGCGGCACTCGGACTAGTTACTGGTTGTCTGGCAGTGGCCTTTTATCTGGGCTTCTTCTCAGGACAGAAAATCGGGATTGAAACAGCTCTGCAGAACAATTTAGCCACAGCCATGCGGCTGCCCATAGGTTCTGAGGGCGAGGAAAATGCTTTAGAGGATGGGCTTTCGGATGTTTACGCTAAGCTGGGTGACGCGGAGCTCGGCCGTGAGGAAAGTGGGATAAAAGTTGTTAAAGGGAAGGAGCCGTCAAACGGTAAGATTGCGGCTGAGCGGTCGTCGAGCAGCGTCCTTGACAAGGTTGTTCCTGAGTTGGCTCCTATTCAAGTAGCAAGTCGGGCCGGCGCCGGTGCTTCCACCCGGACCAAAGGACAGGCGGATGTTACCCGTGGTAAAGATGCCGACGAGAGTAAGGTTATTCAGGGTGTGATCTATTCCGCTCCAGCGGATAAAATTATGGTTGCCCAAGGCACTGAAAGTAGCCCTTCATGGCGAGAGGGCGTGGACTCCAACACTGGCGTTCGGGTTTTGGGCGGAGGTTCGGGTGTGCCGCCCGCAGAGAATGCTGTGAAGTCCGGCAAAACGTTAGGGTCTTTGAGCGAAGAAGCTGAGCATAGGGCTGTTGTTAAGATAGAAAGCCAGGCGGCGGCGCAGGTCCAAAGTGCGCCGGAAGAGATAGCCGGGCGGTTGACAAAACATAGCACTGACGCCAAGCTTCCGGCTTCGGCCTCCGCCTCTGCAGCTGACCAAGAATCTCAAGCACGGATGGCAAGGCCCCTTGAAGGCAAGTCTGCCACTGTTAAAGCAGCTGGTAAAATTGTGCCGCGCGGCTGGTTTGCGCAGATTGTAGCTCCTCGCAGTCACGAGGAAGCTGAAACGATGGCCTCAAAGCTTAGACAGTCGGGCTTCGCGGTGGTTATTGAAAACGCTCGTGTGAGAGGTGAAGAGTATTTCCGGGTTTTGGTGGGGCCGGAAGAGAGCCGCCAACAGGCTGAGCGCCTCCTTGCCCAGCTCAAACGTGAGCCTTATGTAAAGGGCGAGCCCTTCATCAGGATGGTGAGATAAAGATTTCCTTCATTCAGGCGGCCGTCTTGTGATTCTCTGACAGGGATTCCTTAAACGCAAAGGCAACTCTGCCGGCCTCTCGGGGGAAGGCGCTTGGCTGGCAGGGGGCTGTTTCGCGCCCTTATTTTTGGAATCGCGGCAAGTAGCCTAAAAATCTAATGTAATGTTGAGCTTTAACCCTAAGTTCAGTCGAAAAGAGCTCAAACGGCGTTAACCCGGATGTATGAATTGAAATCATTGATGATTGTGACCTCCGGCGCTGGAAAACTGTTATAAAACTCGACTAATTACTTAGGCTGACGCAAGAAGCTGTTTGGTTCTGTAGAAATTTCTTGCTTAAGATTGCGCAAGACAAACATATGGACTAATCCCGATTCTCAATGGCCAGCGGAATCAGCAACGTTTGTTCTCATCATGCTGCTTCAATAAGCTATTCAGCTTGTTCTGATATCGGCATGCGGCGTGAAGAAAATCAGGATGCCTTCGGAGTGCTAGAGACAGAGCAATGGAGACTCTTTGTGGTGGCTGATGGGATGGGTGGTGTGCAGGGAGGAGCGATTGCCGCCAATCTTGCGGTTGAGACTTTCAAACAGTCCTTGCAAGGCAAAGAGCAAATTACGATTGACGATATCCGCGCTGCCGTTGAAGCAGCTAATTTGGAGATATATGTCAAGGGCGGAAGCGATCCAACTTTGACCGGAATGGGCACCACTATCGTTGGCTTATTGTTTGTAGGTTCTTCGTTATACGTAGTTAACGTCGGCGACTCTAGGGCTTATATCTTACGCGGCGGCAGGATTGGCCGTTTGACAGAAGATCATACCTTAGTCATGGAGTTGTTGCGTTCAGGTACTATCAGCGTTGAGCAGGCTCAAAATCATCCTGTCTCTCATATGTTAACCCGTTCGCTTGGCCCTTCTGATAAAGTGGAGGTAGATTGCAGACTCTACCCCTATGGTCCTTTAAAGAACGATAGGTACTTATTGTGCTCTGATGGTTTGTATAACTTGGTCGCTGAAGAGGAGATAAACGAAACGCTTACTGAAAACAGCTTGGAAGTTGCAGTTCAATTGTTGGTAGCCAAGGCCAACGAACGGGGGGGAACAGACAATATCACAGTCATAGCGGTGGAAGTGTGTGACGGGTTTCCAGAGAAGATTGACGGCCTGTCAGTCGAGCAGCTTGCTATGCCAGGAGTGGATGGGCGAGCCATGCCGTGCGGTGCGGGAACAGTTACGGCGGAGCATACGGTTTCGGAAGTCAAGACCGCCGGCAGTACAGCTGAAGGAGATCTGAGGGCTTCGGCTGAAAAAAGCGAGCCGGTGCCTGCCGCGGGCGAGGCTCGTTCTTATGCTCGGAATATGGGCCTTCGAGATGAAACCGCTGGCCGTGCAGAGCAAGCGTTTTACGCATCGCGTACCAATGCTGCCCAACGAGGTCATGACCCTGAGACTGCTGGCACAAGCTGGCCCAAGCAAACCATCTCTTCGCCTAAAGGTGGGGGCTTTTCATCATTGCGGAATGCGATACTGGGATTGGTTGCTGCTTCGCTCGCTGGATTTACTGTCGGGGTGTTGCTTTATCAGCGGGGGCCGAGGCCACCCAATTTGGCGGGTTTGATTGAGAATGTAGAAAATAAGGAGTCGCCCAGTGCCGCTTCTCCGCAGGCTGCGGGCTATGAGGTCGAAAAATTGGTGCAGCCTGTGGGGGATTTAAACAGCGGTCAAGCCGCAGTTTCACTGGCAGGCGTCGGCGAACAAACTTTAGCGTACGGGGCGCTGGCCGGTAAGCCGGATTTAACTTCGTCTGGCAGCGAGCGTGCTGGTATCGAGCGGCGTAGGATGGTTCTAAAGGAGAGGCTGGCTCGAGTAGAGGCACAACTTGAGGCTATAGACAACCCCTTGAGCGGCAGAATCGGCGAGGTGCTTAAGGAGGCCGGCGTCCAGCATAAGGAGCTGGAACGCCGCCTTGAAAATCTGCGGGCGGAAATCGATGTGGCCACCCGCAAACTGGCAGTGTGGTACGGACGATTGCGCAGGCTGGAGACCAGCGATCCGGTTAATTTAGCTTCAGAGGTGGCGGTGAGTTCGGTGAGTGTGCGTGAAAAGAAGGCTGCTTTCGAAGCCGCCACCTGGGAGTATCTTAGCGAGGTTGAGAAGCTTAAATATAACCCCACCGATAAGGCACAAGCTCGCTTGGTTTCAGAGTTGGTAAAGGCCAGAAAACAGCGTCTGGAGGAATTGTCGAGGGAAGTGAAAAACGCCATCGAGCGCGCTATTAGTGAATCGGATAGACATATTGCTGAGCTGACATTGCAGCGTGATCAGCTGGAAAGTAAATTAAGAGCGGTGCTTGGCGAGGTGGAGTTTGCCCGGATAGCTACTTCCGGGGACAGTTCAGTCAAGGAAGTTAAACGGAATGAGTTGCTTCAGGAACGGGAGTTGTTGCATGTCGAGCTGGATGAATTGTCCCGCCTAGAAAATGAACTCAGCGCTCAAGCGGCAGAGCTTGAATCAGTTAGCGGGGAGCCGACAGTGAGTCCAGGCGAAGTTGTTGCTACTAGTCTTGGCGGGGACACGCCGTAGCCTCGGTTTATTGTTTGCCTGTCCTAACGTCACAGAAGGAATGCCGGCCGGCATTGAGATTCTATCAGGCATCTGGTATAGGAGTGCCAAGTAATGGAGGCTTGTTGCCTGCCATAGGAGATTATTTTCTCTAGGGGCTGAGAACAATCGGCCGGGTGCTATCTAATGAAAAAAGCCGCGCTTCTTAGTGTTTCAAATCGGGAAGGTTTAGAGGTCTTTGCCAAGGGCTTGATCGATTTGGACTATGTTTTACTTACCACCGCCGGTACAGGGAAATATCTAGCTGAACGGGGAATACCTTATGTGTCAGTGGAGGAATATACCGGGCAAAAGGAGATAATGGACGGCCGGGTTAAGACGCTGCATCCGAAGATATACGCCGGATTGTTGGCGCGGCGGAATAACGCGCAAGATATGCACGAGCTTGAGGTGCGGGGTATTTTGCCCGTGGATGTGGCAGCTGTTAATTTGTACCCATTTGCCGCCAATGTCGGCAGTACAAAGGATCAGGACGGTATGATCGAGTTGATTGACATCGGCGGCCCGAGCATGATTCGGGCGGCTGCCAAGAACTTTAAGTATGTTTTGCCGGTCATCGATCCGGCTGATTATGAGGCGGTGGTTTCTTTTCTAAGTAAGGGGTGTAACTTGCCATCGGCGGAGGCGGATCTGGCCTTTCGGCGCAGATTGGCAATCAAGGTCTTTGCGTACTTGGCGTATGACAGCTTGGAGATTGCGTCTTACTTTTCTAATCAAGCCGGCCAAGACCAGCCGGACCAGATTGATTTGAGGACCAGCGACCAGCCGATGGGTCATTGCTTGGGGGCTTTGTCTGAAGTAAACGGGTTGGTCTTGTTTAGAAAGCAGGTCTTGCGGTATGGAGAGAACCCGCATCAGCGGGCCGTGTTTTATCAGCCGGCTGGTCTGAAGAGAGCAGACTGGCGTCAATTAGGGGGAAAGGAATTATCATATAATAATTTGCTGGATGTTGATTCTGTGGTCAGGATCCTGAGGGATTTGCCGGTTGAGCCGCCAAAAGCTGTAATTGTCAAGCATCTTAATCCCTGCGGGGCGGCGAGCGCCGATACTCAACTTCAAGCTCTCAGGTACGCCAAACAGTGTGATTCGCGTAGCCATTTTGGCGGGATTATTGGCTTTTCGCAGGCCGTGGGCGTGGAAGTTGCCCGCGAAATACGTGAGGATTTTGCCGAAGTTGTGGTCGCACCGGCTTTCGAAGCACAAGCCGTGGAAGTTTTGAAACAGAGTAAAAACCTGCGGGTGGTGCAAGTGGGCATGCAATCGGTGCCGAGGCTTCTTGAATTGCGTTCGGTATTGGACGGGGTGCTTGTACAGGAAAGTGATCGGGGGGCTGCTGATATTGCCTCGGCCCGGCTTGTTACGCAGCGTCAAGCTTCGCCCGCTGAATTAGAAGATCTGAAGTTTGCCTGGACGCTTTGCGCGCATGTCAAGTCTAATGCTGTTGTGATAGTCAAAAACAAGGCTTTAATAGGAGTAGGAGCGGGGCAGACGAGCCGGATTGACTCCGTGGAAGTGGCTTTGATGAAAGCTAAATATCATGGGCATGACTTAGAGGGCGCCGTGGCAGCCTCAGACGCTTTTTTCCCCTTTGTGGACGGAGTGGAGGCTTTGGCGCATGCCGGGGTGAGTGCTGTGATTGCGCCTGAAGGGGCCAGACGGGATGCAGAGGTGGTGGCAGCTGCTGAGCGCTTAGGAATCAGTCTTTTCTTTGTTGTGGATCGCCATTTTAGACATTAAGGGCCCGATGAAGGTCTTAGTTATTGGCAGCGGGGGCCGGGAACATGCGCTTTGTTGGAAGCTCAAAGCTTCGCGCAATGTTGAAGCTTTGTATTGCGCACCGGGCAACCCCGGTACGGCAAATGTTGCTGAAAACATAAATATTTGCGCCGATGATTTGGCGGGCTTGGCTGATTTTGCCGTTTCGCAGGCCATTGATTTAACTGTAGTTGGGCCCGAACAGCCCCTTGCTATGGGATTGACAGATGTTTTCCGAGAAAGAGGTCTTAAGGTTTTTGGTCCATCGAAGAGCGCTGCTCAGTTGGAGGCCTCCAAAAGCTTTGCGAAAGAAGTCATGCAGGCGGCGCATATTCCTACGGCTCCCTACCGGGTGTTTGCTTACGAGGCTCGCTCGGCTCTGGAGGAGTACCTCAGAGAATGTGAATTGCCTGTAGTGCTTAAGGCCGATGGCTTAGCTGCCGGTAAAGGCGTCTTTGTTTGTTCGACGGCTGGGGAGATAGACGTTGCTCTGTCTCAACTTTTGACTAAGTTTTCCTCAGGTAAGATATTGGTGGAAAAATTCCTTTCAGGCAAGGAAGTTTCTTATATTGTAGCGACCAATGGAACAGATGTTGTTCCGTTTGCTTCTTCTCATGATTATAAACGGATATTTGACGGCCAGTGCGGACCCAATACCGGCGGGATGGGTGCAGTCTCGCCGTCGCCCCATTTGACCAAAGCTCAGGAAACGTTTGTGCAGGAAAGAATAATCGCGCCGCTTCTTGGCGAAATGCGGCGGCGCGGAGCGCCTTTTGTAGGTTTTCTGTATGCCGGGCTTATGGTGTCTGAAAATGGCGATATTAATGTGCTTGAGTTCAATGCGCGTATGGGAGATCCGGAATGTCAGGTTATAATGCGTCGTATGCGATCTGATTTGGCAATGCTGCTTATGGCTTTAGCCCAAGAAGGCGGCGGGCCCAAGGCCCCGGAGGCGCTGGCTGTACGCTGGGATTTGCAGACTGCAGTCTGTGTGGTTTTGGCCGCCGAAGGGTATCCAGGAGTAGTGAAGACGGGAGATGAGATTGTGGGCATTGAATTGGCCGAATCGTTGACTGATGCGGTTGTTTTTCATGCCGGTACAGCCGTCAATTCTAAGGGCCGTTTGGTGACTGCGGGAGGAAGAGTGCTGAACGTGGTGGCCAGGGGGTCGGATTTGAGTGCCGCGCGAGGTGCAGCTTATCAGGCCTGCGATTACATACAGTTCAGAGGACGGCAACTTCGCCGCGATATTGGCTTATGAACAGCCGCTGGCTTAAGTTTTGGAGTTGGGCGCTTAGGTTGCTGTGGCGCGGCGCCCTTGTATTGTTATTTAGTCTGTTGTTGACCTCGCTGGTCTGGGCGGGTGACCTGAGAATCGTGGATGAGCAAGGACTTCTCCGTGCTGTAAGGAATGCTCCTGGGCCGATGACGGTGATTGTTCAAGTTGATATCATTGGTCATACCTCTGGGGTGGCACCTACGCTGGTGCTTTCTAATGTCGATGGCATTTCTCCTGATATTAAAGGTCGTGAGGAAGGCTATGGGCGATTTTTATTCGAGGGTGTTAAAGATGGCACGTGGAAGCTGCACGTTAAACCCGAGCAACTGATTATCCGGGAGGTACGCGTCGCTTCATAGAAGTCATACTATCAGTGCCGTTCATGGCTTAAGCACAATCTTACCGAACTGTTTTCCTTCTTCTAGGTATTGAATCATTTCAATTCCTTTTTTTAGGGGTTCAACAGTATCGATTACCGGCTTAAGCCGGTTGGCCCACATAAATTGCATGGCGTCGATAAAGTCTTGCCGGCTGCCCATGGTTGATCCTAGGACTGAAATATGTTTTGCGAATACCAAGCGGCTGTCGAGTTTAACGTCGTACCCCGAAGTAGCACCTACCGTGACTAAGCGCCCACCCGGACGCACTGTTCGTAAACTACGGGCAAAGGTTTTGGCACCTACATTGTCGAGGACTATGTCGACTCCCCGGCCTTGGGTCAATTTCATAACCTGCAGCGGCCAATGGGGATTTTCTTTATAGTTAATGACATGGTTGCAGCCAAGTTTATAAGCTTGTTCAGCCTTTTTCTTGGAACTGGTCAAGGCAATAACTGTCGCTGAGCAGGCCTTGGCGAATACAATGGCCAGCGAGTTTACCCCTCCGCCGGCGCCAACAACTAAAAGGGTTTCGCCTGGTTGAAGCTGGGCGCGCCTAAAGAGCATACGCCAGCAAGTCATTCCGACAAGTAATGGAGCAGCGCCCTCTTCATAGCTCACGGAGTCGGGTAGCTTAAAGACATTGCTGATGGGAACACAGACATATTCGGCGAAGCCGCCGGGTCTTTGCACGCCGATGGTTTTATAAGCCGGGCTTATGTTTTCCTCCCCGCGTCGCGTCCATTCGTCATCGGCCGTTATGATGCCGGGGTTAACGATTACTCGCTCGCCTGCCTTCCAACTCGATTCGGCATTGACCGCCACAATTTCACCGGCAATATCGCAACCTCCAATGTGGGGCATGGTGAGTTGTAAACCCTCCCAACCTCGCCTAACCCAGATATCCAAGTGGTTGAGCGCCACGGCCCGTACTCGAATTAGGGCCTCACCAGGTTTAGGTTCTGGATTGGGCAGATCGGCGTATTTAAGCACTTCGATCCCGCCGTGTTGTTCAAAAAAAATGGCTTTCACAACTGGCTCCGGAGTATCATTTCCGGCGTTTTTGAGCGCCGCCTGGTCACCGTCTGCGGCTTGGAGAAGGCAAGCGCTTTAAAGAAGTTTATTAATCGCCGCTAGCAGTTGATCCTTAGGGACCGCCCCGATGATCTGCTCTACTACCTTACCGCCTTTGAAAAAAACCAAGTTCGGAATGCCTCTTACATTATAATTGGTAGGGGTCTTCGGGTTCTCATCGACATTGACCTTCGCCACCTTTAATTTACCAGCAAAATCCTTGGCTATTTCTTCTAAAACAGGAGCAATGCTCTTACATGGTCCGCACCAAGGGGCCCAAAAATCCACCAAAACTGGAATGGAAGACTTAAGCACCTCCGTCTCGAAATCAGCGTCGGATATTTCAGATACATTTGCACTCATTGTTCCCCCCTCACACAAGGTTTGATTTGTTCCAGAATGCGTATGCGTTAAGACATTACCTATTTGAATGTTAAAGTGCAACAGCGCCGCTTCGCCGACCGCGTCCGGCAACTAAGCAATGAGGAGCGTGTGTTGCATTGCGCAAGAGCCCTGGAGTGCTTTAAAAAATCAATGGCCTTAAGGGGTTATCGTGTTGGAGAGAGAACCTTTTGGATTAAGAAGCTTACATAAGCGCGCCATCCGAATTTTGCTTTAAGTAGTTTGAACCTGGAGCCGGCTTTCGGCGTCTAAAGTTTAAGGGGTTTAAAGCAGCATGAGCAGGTTCAAGCTGTTTATTGGTTGCTGTGTTATTATGCCGGATTTTGCTGAAAGGAGCTGCCATGAATGAGAGACTGCTAAATGGGCCTTTTAACAACAATCAATCTTTGTTTACATACACCGTCGATTCGTACAGCAACGGGATTGCACTTGGTCAGCATAAGCTGGAGAAGGGGGAAGATCCGCGGCTTGTTTATCGCCTGCGTATGGGGGGCGAGGAGGAGCTGGTCAAACTGCGCAGCCGCTACGCCTTTCACAAATGCAACCCGCTTTGGGAATTAGAACGCTATCTGATGAAATTATCGCGCCGAGGCACATTGAGTTCGGCTGTAATATATTTCGGCGTGACAAGTGATCCGTTTTTCCCATTTGCAGGCAAGTTCGATGCCAGCATTAGGTTCCTGCAATTATTCGAACGCTATACGCCTGGTCTTTTGGTGGTGCAGACACGCTCTCCCTTGGTGGTGATTACTATGCCGGTGCTTAGAAAGCTGGGAGAACACGCGGTGGTGACAATTGGAGTTGAAACGCCTCTCGAGGAGGAAGCTCAACGTTATACGCCTGGCTTGCCGAAGGTTGAAGAACGTTTGCGTGCCGCCTGCGCGCTGCGACGTTTTGGTGTGGAGGTGACATTGCAGGTTCACCCCCTCCTGCCCTATGGTGATTGGAAGCTCGATGCCTTTGCGTTTGCAAAGATATTGGTGGAGCATGCTGACTATCTGCATGTGCACCCGATCAGTGATGGTTTGGCGGAGACCGAGAAGAAGATTCGGCGCACGCCTTTGGCAAAAAAACTGGCACAAGACCGCCGCTATCAGTGGCTGAGACCTGATACGGCGAATCCCTTACTTGGGGCGATTGAAGGCTTGGCTCCGCAGAAATTGCTTGTCCCGCAGCGGAAACACTTGGCAGCCCGACAAATGAATATTTTCGCTGCTTGAATAACCGGACCAGGATGTGGTTTTTGTCGGTTTTATATATTAATGTCAATAGGTTACCAACGGAGGCAGAGTCCATCCCATTGGTACTTTATTTTTAATACAGGGCAGGGAACTTTCCTGGGAAGCGTGCTTAAATTTTTGCAAGAATTTGCAATCATTTTAGATGCTTTTGACATCTTCACGGTAGAATAATATATAGGTTATACTCACTTGGTCTCTACGTGGGGCCCAGCATTTATTTTAGCGAGGAGCAGCCGTGAATAAATCTGAATTGATCGAGCG
>Ga0209101_1002839_pt1 | contig 10930 bp, 6 predicted proteins | sample ConPoolayeCmetaG_FD_185481 | JGI IMG/M metagenome (GOLD analysis project Ga0209101, IMG submission 185481) | Hot spring microbial mat communities from California, USA to study Microbial Dark Matter (Phase II) - Cone Pool mat layer C metaG... ... | reverse complement strand
CCATTCACCCCGCCCCCCGGGCCCAGGTCGATCACGTGGTCGGCGCTCCGCACGGTTTCTTCGTCATGTTCGACAACCACCACGGTATTGCCTTTCTTTTTCAGTTTCCTCAGTGTGCCAAGCAAAAGTTGGTCATCCCGCGGATGCAGTCCGATGGTGGGCTCGTCCAAAATGTAACAGACGCCACGCAAGTTCGATCCAAGCTGGGCTGCCAGCCTTATTCTGCGGGCTTCACCGCCGCTCAGTGTCGGCGCCCCACGATCGAGCGTCAAATAAGGCAAACCAACTTCCATGAGAAAGGCCAGGCGCGAACGTATTTCCGGCAAAATATCGCGGGCGATTTCCGCGGCGCGTCCGTGCAAATTCAAATTGTCGAAATACCGTGCAGCCTCGGCCACGGACATCGCGGTCATATCCGCTATGGACTTGCCCATAAAAAGGACGGCAAGGGCCTCCGGCCGCAAGCGCTTGCCTTGACACTCCGGACACACCGCGGTCTCGCCGTCCCACCATTCATTCCACCAAATTTCCTCACCCGTTTGGTCGGCGTCAAAGCCTGCCAGAATTTCCCCTGTTCCGTAACAATGCAGGCACCACCCGTGCTTCGAGTTGTAAGAAAAAAGACGCGGATCCAGATTCTCGAAACTCCGGCCGCACCGCGGACAGGCGCGTTTGACTGAAAATACCTTTTCTGATTCCTCCCCCGGCGTTCCGTCGTCCGTCGCCACATAAACTACCCCCTTCCCATATTCCACCGCCCGCTCCACCAGCGTTCGCAAATCGGCTTCACCCGCCGGGTCAACTTTACAGGTACCCACCGGCAACTCTATGGTGTGCTCCTTGAAACGATCCAGTCGCGGCCAGGAACTGGTCGGAGTCAGAGCGCCGTCCACACGCAAATGCGCCCACCCCCGCGCGGCCGCCCATCGGGCAAGCGCCGTGTAGTAGCCCTTGCGAGCAATGACCAGCGGAGCCCAAAGTGTAATCCGCTTACCGCGGTATTGTCTCAAAATTTTGGCCACAACCGATTCGAGTGGCCGCGGTTCGATCGGAATCCGGCATTCGGGACAGTGCTGCACCCCCAGCTTGACAAAGAGCAATCTGAGGAAATGGTACACCTCTGTTACAGTACCTACCGTGCTTTTGCGGCCGCCCCGGCTCGTACGCTGCTCAATGGCCACCGTCGGCGGAATGCCATAGATGGCGTCCACGTCCGGCTTCGTCGCCGGCTGCACAAACTGCCGCGCATAAGCGTTGAGCGACTCCAGGTAACGCCGCTGTCCTTCGGCAAAGAGGATATCAAACGCCAGGCTGCTCTTGCCGCTTCCGCTCACGCCGGTGATCACCGTGAATTTCTCACGAGGGATGCTGACGTCAATATTCTTAAGGTTGTGCTGACGGGCGTTGTGGATTTCAATCGCTCGGCTCCGGCCCCTGTCCCCGCTCCTCCGCCCAGCGGGCACCCGCTCTCCTTCGCCAGTAACGCACGGGCTGCCAGGATCAACGGCGGGTTGCTGACCCCGCAACGCCGCACCGGTATGACTGTGCGGATGTCGTCTTACTTCCCCAGGCGGCCCGACACACACAACACGGCCGCCGTCGTCACCGCCCTCGGGACCCAGGTCAATAATCCAGTCAGCCGCCTGAATAACTTCAAGATTGTGCTCGATTACAACCACGGAATGCCCGGCATCTATCAAGGTCCGCAAAGCCTGCAGCAGGGTGGCCACGTCGTGCAGATGCAGACCCGTCGTCGGTTCGTCCAGGAGATACAAAACACCGCCTGGCGCGCTGGTCCCGGCCTCACCGTGCTTACGCTCTTGCACGGGATCTTGCACCGGACAGCCCACGGCGCCCATTGCGGTTTCCGGCGTCCACACCGCACCCGCTCCTCCCTGCCGCGCCAGTTCGCCGGCCAGCTTGAGACGCTGCGCTTCTCCGCCACTCAACGTGGGCACGGGCTGGCCCAACCGTAAATACCCCAATCCTACAGCCTGCAAAGGAGCTAGGCGTGAGCGCACCTGGGGATAGCCCGAAAAAAAGTCACAGGCCTCGGTAACGGTCATGTCGAGAACATCGGCCACGGACTTCAGAGCGCCGCCGGACGACGCACGCGTAGCGCCGACGCCGGCGATTTTCACTTCCAGCACTTCCGGCCGGAATCGGCGACCATCGCAATCGGGACAGCGAATGTAGACGTCGCTTAAAAATTGCATTTCGACCCTTTCAAAACCGTTGCCGCGGCAAGTCGGACAGCGGCCATTCCCGGAATTGAAACTGAACGTGCTGGCGGTGTAGCCGCGCTCCGCGGCCAAGGGTTCGGCGGCAAAAATCTCGCGAATCGCATCGAAGGCGCCCACATAGCTGGCAGGATTTGACCGGGCGGTCTTTCCGATGGGGGCTTGATCCACCAGCACGACGTCCTTCACAAGTTCAGCGCCCTCAATACCTCGGTGCCGCCCGGGCGGTTCGGCCGGTTTCCGTTTCAATCTGCGCAGCCCTCGGTAAAGCACCTCTTCAACCAGCGTGGATTTTCCTGAGCCGCTCACGCCGGTGACGCATACCAACCGCCTCAAAGGAATCTCCACGTCGATTCCCTTGAGATTGTTGGCGGCTGCGCCCAGAACTCGCAGGCAAAGTGGGGCGGCACCCTGCGTCCCGGACGCGCTGGCATTTCCTGGCAGGGACCGAAAGTTAACCGCTCTGTGGCCGCCGACCTGCCGCCTGGAAACCTGTTTGTCTTTTCGTAAATATCGGGCCGTCAGTGAACGCGCGGTGCTCAACAAACGTGCCGCTTTTCCCCGGAACACGACCTCTCCACCATGTTCGCCGGGACCGGGACCCAGCTCCACAATGCAATCAGCCGCCATTATGACCTGGGGATCGTGTTCTACCACCAGCAGGGTGTTGCCGGCGTCGCAGAGACGGCGCAGAACACAAATCAGACGGCCGATATCGCGCGGGTGCAGGCCAATGCTGGGCTCATCTAACACGAAAAGCGTGTTGACGAGCGAAGTGCCCAGAGCCGTCGTGAGGTTAATGCGCTGCACTTCGCCACCGCTCAGCGTGCGCGATTGCCGATCCAAAGTGAGATACCCGAGGCCCACTTCCACCAGATACCTGAGACGGGTGCGAATTTCGTTCTGCAGAACTTCGGTCGCCTCGTCCAGCGGCGCCGCCAGGCGAAGTTCTCTGAAAAAGTCGTACGCTTTGGCGATGGGCATCCGCGCAATATCGTGCATGTTCAGGCGCTCCGGCCCCAGCCGCCATTGGAGCGCCTCGGGTTTAAGCCGCGCGCCGCCACATGCCGGACATTCCCGATAAGCGCGATACCTGGAAAGCAACACGCGAATATGCATCCGGTAGCTCTTCGTTACCAGCCACTCGAAAAAGCGCCGTACTCCATACCAAACACCAGCCTCCCAGTCGCCCTCTCCCTCAATGACCCACTGGCGATGCCTATCATCCAAATCACGCCAGGGAATATCTATCGGTACACCCCGGCGCCGGGCAAACCTCACCAAGTCCTCCTGACACTCACGGTAACTTTCGGTCTGCCACGGCCGGATTGCGCCTTCTGCCAGCGTCCGCGTGTCATCGGGTATTACCAGCCCGTAGTCTATCCCGATTATCCGTCCAAAACCCCGACACGTTTCGCAGGCGCCCAGCGGCGAATTGAAGGAGAACAGATTGGGGAACGGATCGCGGTAATGAAGATCGCAATCCGGGCAATGCAGGTCGGACGAAAAGCGCAGAGTGTGCAACACCCGTTCCCTTGCTCCCAGCAAGTGCACAGTCACCTGCCCGCTTTCGTGCTGAAGCGCGGTTTCCAGGGCGTCAATAATGCGCGCGCGTTTGTTTTCGGCAAACTCCGTGCGATCCTGAACGACCTCCAGCAGGCGGTCCCCGACCCTCCGTACTTTCTGGTAGCCCTGCCGCGCCAAAAGGCGGATTACTTCATCTTCGGAAATGTTTTGGGGGATAGAGACAGGAAATGTGATCAATACCGTCGTCCCGCGCGCAGTTTCCGCCGCCAGCCGTGTGAAAATACTCTCAGGCGTGTCGCGGCGCACAAGCCGCCCGCAACGACAGTACAAATCGGCCGCCCGTGCGAAAAGGAGCTTGAGGTGATCATTCAATTCGGTCATCGTGCCGACTGTGGAGCGTGACGTGCGGACGGGGTTAACCTGGTCAATCGCAATCGCGGGCGGAATTCCCTGGATGCAATCCACCCGCGGCTTGTCCATCCTTTCGAGAAATTGGCGAGCATAGGGAGAAAACGTCTCCACATAGCGGCGCTGCCCTTCGGCATAGATTGTGTCGAAGGCCAACGAGGACTTTCCGGAACCGCTGACACCCGTCACCACAATCAGTTCGTTCAGCGGCAGCCTGAGAGTAAAGCCCTTCAGGTTGTTTTGCCGCGCTCCAGCTACCAGAATGAACTGTTTAGGCATTTTGGTGCGCCACTTACCGCGTCTGAAAGAAGTTGAAAGTCAATGCGGTTGCCCGTGTTTCAGATGCTCTCACCGCACATTCTTCTCAAACTCTCAAAGATTGGCAAAAACAGGCCGTCTGCTTCGTTGCCGGAGATTCGGAGTATGCGCATACACCTGCACCTCCCGCCCCTTGTATCGCGCCTCTCTTGGCCGATCGCAAAATCGGGATTCGATATGATATTCGAACCGGCCATTTCTCAAACGCAATATCTGGTATTATTTCTTGGCTCCAATGGCTAAATCCAGTATTAATAAACCAGTTACGAGGATGCTGTGAAGCTTCTGCCGGCACGGGGTCAAATGTACGCAAAACCACAAGTATGCATAGTTGGGGGCGGGATGATCACGCAAGTGCAAATCCTGCCTTCCTTTTTCCAACTTCAGCGTCTGGGACTGGTCGGTGAAATCCACGTTTGCGCGCTCGATTCCGCTCCATTACGCTTGCTTAACTGGGATACCAGCCTACGTCTTGCTTTCCCTTCCCAACGGTTCATTCCCCATCCCGAGCTGGCTGCCGATCCGTCCGAGAAGTTTCCCGACCTGTACCGCGAGGTTATTCGGGCACTCCCGCCGTTTTCCATCGTCGCCGTGGCGGTGCCCGACCACCTCCATCGTGAAGTGCTCGAAGCAGCCATCGCGGCGGACCAGCATATCTGCTGCGTCAAACCACTCGTGCTCAGACACAGCGAGTCCGAGGCCATCGCCAAAACCGCGTTCGCCAAAGGTCTGGTGGTCGGAGTCGAGTACCACAAGCGGTTCGACGATCGCAACCTCATCGCGCGTCGCATGTATCGTCAAGGACGCTTCGGTGAATTTCGACTCGGGCAAGCCACTCTCCTGGAATGCTGGTACTACCGCCACTCCACTTTTCAGAACTGGTGCACATGTGAGCATTCGGATGCCTTCACTTACATCGGCTGTCACTATGTTGATTTGGTTCATTTTATCACAGGACTGCTGCCAAAGGCGGTTTCCGTCTACGGCATCCGTGACCGCTATCCGAACGGTGCTGAAGGATTTCTTTGGACCGATGCGCGCGTGATCTGGGAAAACGACGCCGTATTGAACGTCCAAAACGCTCTAGGCTATCCGGACGAGGCGCCGGGCGGCAATTTCCAGGGACTCCGCATGTTTTGTCAGGCGCCGGACGGCGCCGGCATGATCATCCATAACGATCAGTTCAGAGGCGTCGAACATTGTTACCTGCGCCGCGGAGACAGTCCTGGCGATACCATTTATGCCCAGCCCAATCCGGACTACTTTCAGTATGTATACAAAGGCGGTGAGGGGCTGGAGCCGACCGGTTATGGCTACCGCTCGATCGAGCACATCGTGCGTTGCATACTGGAATGTAACAGGCTCAGCGCCGCGTGCGGCGAGACCGACGCCTTGTCGAAGCGCCAGGAATATCTGCGGCGTCTTGACAGCGAGGGCATCGTCGCCACCCCCACGAACAGTGCTTACAATGAGCTGGTCATGGAAGCTGGTCGCCTGTCGATTCTTAACGGCGGCCGCGAAGTCGAGATCACTTACACCCCTGCTCCCACCGTGCGTTTTAAGCCTTGATTTGCGACTGAGAAACGGTCGGAGCGACAATTGCTCAGGGAGAACTGCGTTTCAGACAGTGGGGAAACCCCCAGCGGCCATGTGTGATTGGTGAAGGAGATTGTCGCGTTATACGCTGACGTTACGCCCGGACCAGCCCGTGAATGCGCGTGAAAAAGTTGAAATGCAATGCAGTTGCGCGTCGTTTACTCAGAAAAGAAAAACCGGATCATGACAAAGGAACGAATCGTCAAACTCAAAATCTGGTCTGAATCGCACTCAGGGACAACGTGAGCGTTGACCGCGGCCAGACGGTGGTCTAACATCCCTATCGGGTACTCGGAAGACTAACTTTAGGAGGCAAGCTATGATACCTGTGAGATCCGCCACTATTTCTTTCAGTGCCGCCGTCATACTCCTGGGTATGTGCTCGTGCGCTACTGTCCGCCATCCCAGCACCTACCGCCAAGGACGTCCCGAATGGACTTACGATCTCGCCCTGCTGCGCACGTCGGATCTTCCGCCGAGTTTTGAACCCGACCACTACTATCTTTTTGTCGGATCGGAGACCATAGCCACCCCGACCGAAGAGGCCGCCAAAGCCGGAGCAATGCTCAATGCTCTTCAGCAGGTTAAACTTTTTCTGCATTCGCGCGGAACGGCGGCGTTTACGTACCAGCAGAAAAACGATCAAAGGGCCGGTTGCACATTGCGCAGCTTCAGCGCCAAGTCGGACATTCTCAAATTTCAAACCTACCTCGATGCGCGCGCAGACTCCGAGGTTGTCCACTTCGAACCAGTCCGCTGGTACCTCGAAGAACACCGTCCCCTGTGGCGTATGATCCAGCCGTTTCCTAACGACACCCGCGCGTCGCGCTGGCGGGCCTGGTGCCTCGTTGCCGTGCCCAAAGCAATTTGCGACGAGATTATCGCCGCCGCTCTGAAACAGTACGAACAGGTAAGCGAATCCCACCCCGTCGCTGAAACCTCGGCTGCGGTTTCCTCCGAATCCCAGACACCACACATGGATTCAGAAACGAAGGTTCCCGTCAAATTCACCTACCGACAACGGGTCGCCGAATCCGCGCGCATTGGCGTTGTCAATGTGGTCACCGGACCGTTTGAGATAATTAACCAGCCCTTCGTCTGCGCCGCCCGCCAACCGCGCGAAAATGAGCTATTTCAGTTTGCCGGATTCATTCAAGGGCTTCCAACAGGCGTTGTGATGGGGGCTCTCCGCGTAATTTACGGCACCGGCAGCCTCCTAGTTTCACCATTCGGAGTCCCGATGATCCCGATTGTTTCACCGCCGGAACCAGAATTTGTCCCCCCTCTGCGGGTGATGTGAACCAGAGTTTGCGATTGGCCCGTGTGCGGCCAGTTACGGCGCAGACACACGCGTCATGCAGGCGGACCATCCGGAACACGGCGCTCCATCGCCGGAACAATCGCCTTCAGAGCACTGCAGTGATTACCAGTAATGGTGCCGGGAGAGGGAGTCGAACCCTCATGGTGTTGCCACCGCGAGATTTTGAGTCTCGTGCGTCTGCCATTTCGCCATCCCGGCCCCGAGAAAACACTCTCCAACTCACAAGAAGCATAACGCTTGTCTTTGATACCAGACTTCCCGCATTCTGATCAAACTGTTTTCACTCGAGGCTTCGCGACTGGTCAGCGAACGGCACAACCCTCGTAACGTTCGCCCAGGCCAGTAATCCCAGATTTTGCGTTTGAGAGTTGGCAGGTATTTGTATCGTGCTGCGCACAAACAAGTTGAAATGCAATGCAGTTGCCCATCTTTTACACCGAAATGTGAAAGCGACATCTGAAGAGAAAAGCAGCCGATTCTCAAACCCTTCAGGATTGTCGAAAACAGGCAATCTGCTGCGTTGCGGGAGGTTCGCAGTATGCGCATACACCTGTACCTCCCGCGCCTTGCATCTTGCCTGTTTTGGCCAATCGCAAAATCTGGGGTAATTTTCCCGCTGGCGTCGTAACGATCTCCTCTCCCCGGGGGAAGCGAGGGGGAACCTTGATCTCCGGCCATTTCTCAAACGGAAAATCCGGGTTCAATCTTCGACTCTGCTATGGGGCAGGGTACTGCCCCACCAGCCAGCTCGCTTGCCTGCCAACAAACGCTTTACCAGGTTCCTGAGCGGACGCGGTTCGAGCTTCGCTTTCCCCAATGCCCGAATCGGCACCCACTGGAATTCAATATAGTCCTCGCATGCCACCGGGACACGCTTCGTCGTCAGTCCACGCGCAGCCACCTCAAAAACAAGGTTAATCTCACAATGCCTGATACCCCTCTGCACAAAAGTATGCTCAACTGCTCCCACAAAGCGCTTCACTTTGAAACGAATCCCAAGCTCTTCAGCCAACTCGCGCTTCAGAGCGCACACGGCGCTTTCGCCAAATTCGACATGCCCCCCGGGCAGATAAGTATTCCTCGCCCCCTTTGTGTGACACAAGAGCAAGCAGCCATCCTTAAAGCATAAGGCCCGCGCCAGAACCTCGATTTCACGGCTCATGTTCAGCCTGCAAACGTGAGAACTCACTCAGATCAATATTAGCTCCACCACCAAGGACCTCGCCAACCAAATAAAGGGAACCAGTTACGCACACTGCCCCACCCGCGCTCGCAGCCCAATCCCGCGCCTCCCGCACCGCATCAGCGACGGAGCCTTCCGCCACTTCCCAGCCCATCAAGCCTGCCGCCGCGCGTATTCGTTCGCTCGGCATGTTGCGCTCACTGGGGATCGGCACCACCCACAACTTTTTGGCCAGCCTGACAAAAGCCCGCAAGAATCCGCCAACATCCTTGTCCCCGCACATACCTACCACCAGACCGAGCGGCTTCTGCTTCAAGAGCCGCTTTAGCGTGTCAGCCAGGGCCGTCGCAGCCGGCGGGTTGTGCGCGCCGTCCAGAATAATCGGTGGGTCGGTGTTCAACAACTGAAACCGTCCTGGCCACGACAGACCTGCCAGACCGCGTGCCACAATCTCAGGGCCGATATCAATTCCCAGGATACCCGCTGTTTCTTCAATTACCGTGAGCGCCGTAGCCAAATTCGCGGCTTGGTAGCGTCCGACCAAAGGCATCCGCAGTTTTCCATACGCCACGTTCTGGCTCTCTGCTTGCAGCACCTGGCCCGTTAGGTCCTCGGCGAGAACGCGCACCGTGACACATTCGTTCGCCAGACGCAGCGGTGCTCGCCGGGTCCGGGCTACGGACTTTACTACGTTCAAAGCGCCGGCATCCATCTCGCCACAGACCACCGGACGCCCGTCCTTGATTATACCGGCCTTCTCGCGCGCAATAGACTCAATGTCTCCGCCCAAATACATCGTGTGCTCAAGCCCTATGCCGGTGATTGCCGCCACAACGGGGGTAACGACATTCGTCGCATCCAACCGCCCGCCCATGCCCGTCTCCACCACGGCAATCTGCGCCCCCGCGCGCCGAAAGTACTCGAGGCCGACTGCCGTAATAACTTCAAAAAAAGTGGGTTCTTGACCTGACTCCACCGTCACGGCTTCTGCCAGCGACTCAACCTCGCCCAGAAGCGCGAACAAATCGTCGTCAGGCACGCTCCGTCCATTTACAGCAATCCGCTCGTTAATGCGCACAAGATGCGGCGAAGTATAGAGCGCCGTCCTTATCCCCCCGGCTCTCAGAATTGCCTCAAGCATTGCGCAAACCGAGCCTTTTCCGTTCGTTCCCGCCACATGGATAACGGCATAGGCTCTCTCCGGATTGCCAAGTCTGGCCAGCAGGGCCTCTTCCACATGGAGCCCCAGTTTGATGCCAAAAGTACGCCGCGCATAGAGGCGGCTCAGCAGAGCCGCTCTCCTGCTCTCTAGTTCGCTTCCGCTCATCCCGTTACCCCTCCTCCGCAAACTGTCTTGAACCCGGATTTTGCGATTGACCCGAGTGCGGCAGATGCGCGGCGCGAGACGCGCATCGGCCACGCCGCCGTGTACTATCCCCGCGCCACCGTGGCAACATAAACGCCGGCAGCGTAAGCCGCTTTGAGCGCTCTGGCACACTCGTTTACCGTTGCTCCCGTGGTCATTACGTCGTCAATCAGCAGGAACGTCCTTCCACGAGTCCAGTCAAGCTGCAACACTTCAAACGCTCCACGCACATTCTCCCGCCGTTGAGCTGCCGATAAATCCGTTTGCGTCCGTGTGTCCCTCACCCGTCGCAGGCAGTTACGCGCCAAGGCGATCCCCAGCCCCGACGCCACCTCTCCTGCCAAAAGCTTGGATTGATTGTAGGCGCGCGCCCGTTGCCTTCTGGGATAAAGAGGCACGAACGTGACAGCATCAAAATGTATTCCTGGATAATGGGCCCGGACACATCCCAACAGCAAAAATGCCAAATCCTTTCGAAGATGCGTGGCACCTTGGTACTTGAAAGACTGCATGGCTCTGCGGGCCGGTCCGGAGTATCTGACGGCCGAACGCGCCAGATCAAAATGGGGCATGCGATCTACACAAGCCGAACATTTGAAAGCATGTCCCGCCACACCCTCAACCGGATCACCGCACACCGCACAGAAATCGTCCGTAATAAAAGTAAGCCGCGTCCGGCACTCCCAGCAGATATGTCCACGAACATCCGGCTCGCTCCCGCAGCCCGCGCACACGCGGGGGAAAATCAGGTCGAACACCGCGCTCCAAAGCGACGGAGACTTGAACCCAGATTTTGCGATTGGCCAAAACAGGCAAGATGCAAGGCGTGGGAGGTGAAGGTGTATGCGCATACTCCGAACCTCCCGCAACGCAGCAGATTGCCTGTTTCCGACAATCCTCAAGGGTTTGAGAATCGGCTGCTTTTTCTCTTCAGATATGGCTTTCACATTTCGGTGCAAAAGATGGGCAAC
>Ga0209101_1002838_pt1 | contig 10930 bp, 9 predicted proteins | sample ConPoolayeCmetaG_FD_185481 | JGI IMG/M metagenome (GOLD analysis project Ga0209101, IMG submission 185481) | Hot spring microbial mat communities from California, USA to study Microbial Dark Matter (Phase II) - Cone Pool mat layer C metaG... ... | reverse complement strand
CAACATATACCGCGCCAGCTAATGAATAAGATACGCGCCTTAAGCTATCCGTTTCTGGGATTGTAAGTCAAATGTCCAGCCTCTGAATTCGAAGCGTGCAACAGGCTACCAAAGATAGAAACTTCAGCCCCCGATAATTTGTTCTACCAGACGGTCTAATTCTTGTTCCGAAAAGTATTCAATCTCAATTCTTCCGCGCCCTGATTTACAATGTTTGATAGTCACCTTGGTTCCAAGAACATTGCGCATGCGATCAACTACTTCAGGAAAAGCTGTCGCCTTCATGCCGCCGCCCGGCGCTTCCCCCCTGTTCTTAAAACTTCTACGGCCTGAATCAAGCACTACAACCCGGGCCACAATAGCTTCCAGCGCTCGCACAGACAAACCTTCCCGGACGGTTTTCTTGGCCAAGCTTATTTGCGCTGAAGGTTCTTTGATTGTGAGGATGGCCTTGGCATGCCCCGTGGAAAGAGCACCGCTTTCCAACAAGCTCTGCACTTCATGAGGCAGTTTAAGCAAGCGCAAGAAATTGGCTATGCTGGCGCGGTCCTTACCGACTTTCTCCGCGATTTCTTCCTGACTCAAAGAGAATTCCTCGCTGAGTCTTTGATATGCCCGCGCTTGCTCAAGCGGATTAAGGTCTTCACGCTGGACGTTTTCTATAAGAGCAATTTCCACCGCCTCTCTATCTGAGATTTTATGAATAATTACAGGAAGTTGGTGAAGACCAACAAGCTTTGCCGCGCGCCACCGCCGCTCTCCAGCTACAATCTCATACACTCCACTTTCAACTGGTTCGCGGGCTGGGCGCACAAGTACCGGCTGGAGAACCCCATGGGCTTTGATTGAGTCCGAAAGCTCCTTAAGCTCGATCTCACTTATGCTTTGCCGGGGCTGAGTAGGATTGGCGATAATTTTATCGATGGGAAGGAAGTGTACCCGATCGTTCAACACCGCCAGCTTGTCAGCATGCAGCATGTCAGCGTCGGATGCCTGTGCTCGCTCAACGTCAGCTGCGTCATGAGAACCAAGCAAAGGCGCCGCATTTCCCGCGCCTTGTATTACAGAAACCGGCGGGGTTGAGATAAGGGCGCTAAGGCCTCTACCCAGTGCATTCCTTACCGGTGGTTTGTTTTGTCTTAAATCCATTCTTGCTCCTTTTTTTAAAACACACTGTTCCACGTGGAACTAAAGCCAACTAACCATTGCCGATTGCGTTCCTGATGTTGTTACCCAAGTTTTCGCAACGCTTCTCAAGCTCCAATGCCAAGGCACGGTATGCCCGGGCCCCTATACAGAGGGGATCATACAAGCAAATAGGTTTACCATAGCTTGGGCTCTCTGATAGCTTGATATTGCGTGGAATAATAGCCTCAAACATTTTCCCATTAAAAAACTCTTTGGCCTCGCGAGCTACCTGAACAGAAAGATTGGTACGGGAGTCAAACATTGTGACAAAAACCCCTAAGAGCTCCAGAGAAGGATTAAAAGTCCGCTTCACAAACTCTATTGTTTGCATGAGCGCTGAAAGGCCTTCCAAAGCATAGTATTCTGCCTGTAACGGAATAAGAATGCTCTGTGCTGCCCCCAAAGCATTCAAAGTAAGAAGCCCTGAAGAAGGAGGGCAATCAATGAACACATAATCATAGGCCCATTGTAGAGGACCTAACTCCGACCTTAAAACCAGCTCGCGTCCTTGCGTCTGCCCTAATGCAATTTCCACTCCCACTAGATCACGCGATGCCGGCACAACCTCTAAGCAGCCGATCTGAGATTGGCGGATTATTTTGGAGAGCGCCACTCGGCCAAAAAACACATCAAAAAGATCCTCGCCTTTTTCGATAAGCTCAATCCCAACCCCGCTCGACGCGCTGGCCTGCGGATCAAAGTCGATCAATAGAACTTTGCGGCCGCGAAGCGCTAAATCAGCCGAGAGATTAACCGCGCTGGTAGTCTTGCCGACCCCGCCTTTTTGATTGGCAATCGCAATAACGTGGCTCACATCATCATGAGTACAAAAGATTTTCGCTTCTCACAACCAGAAAAATGTTCCACGTGGAACACAACGCACGGCCAACCCTTTACCTTTGCTTTTCGGCCAATAACCAAAGTAGACTCTCTTTAACGCCCTTAAAAAAGGCGGTGCGGGCGTAAAAGGATACTATTGCACTTCAAACTGGGAATTTCTTCAAGACCCAACGTCGAACGAATTTGCGTCTACGAATTTCGTTAGACCTTCGACGTCGACCAGCACAAAAAAGAAGACGCCGCGCTCCTTTAAAAAAACAAAGTGACATTGTGCACTTTTTACGAGGTAAACCAACAAGCTGTGCGGCATTAAGTTACGGCGTGCGTTACCCTATATCTTTCAGTCTCGGCAGCACATCGCTTATAGCTTGCAGCAACTCATCAATCCGATTTTCGTCATGGGCGGTGTTCATAATAAATCTTACCGCTGCGCCCTCGCTGCATAATTTTCGCTGCACAACCACTTCCACCCAAAAGCTCCTTTCAAACAAGGCACCTGCCAATTCAGAGGCTTGACTTAGTTTGCCCAAGGGCAAGCTAACAATCGGCGTATCTGAGCTCACGCCACCGTAGTGTTTCAGTTGATGCAAACCCAAAACAAGTCTCCCAGCGCAGCACTGTAGTTTTTCACGCGCCAACGGCTGAAGCTCCACAATTTCAAGAGCGGCCTGGATCGCGCCCGCCACTGCCGCCGGCAGCGCAACTTCATTAGCTACCGTCCGGGAATGATTCACAAGATAGTCAATCAAACGCTGCGGTGCAGCCACAACAGCACCAAAAGCACTTAGCCCTAAAGAAAGATCGGCGTATTTACAAGTCACCTCGGCACCCTCCAGACCTTCACACGCCCCTGCTCCGCGCAGTCCGACTGCCCCTAACGCAAAACTTTCATCCACCATCATAACAGCGCTGTGTTTTGCACAGAGCCCAGCGATGACTTTCAGTTCAGCCTTTCTTCCAAAATACGGCGACACCGACTCAACAAACACTAACTTCTTTTTCGCGAACTTAGCTTTCTCCAGTTGACTATCCAGCGTTAAAGGATCGGCGGCGGAGTAGGGTAGTGCTTCGGCATTTACCAAATAAGCCGCATCCGCCACCGGGCTGTGGGTCAATTCATCATAGAACACAGCATCTTTTTCGCAGGCCAGGGTTGTCACCAGCGAAAAAACCGCCTGATTTTTCGAGGAAAACAACAAGGCCGCCTCTGTCCCTAAAAAACGCGCTAGTGCTCTCTCGCACGACAAATGCTGCACTGTAGTCCCCGCGCAGAGCCGAGGTGAGGCGGCGCCCAAGCCGGCCATTTCAATAACCGATTGTGCTGAACGCTTAAACTCACGGTTAAAATTAAGATTAAGAAAATCCCAGCTGGTGAAATTCACCAGTTCCTTGCCTTTGATCTCGATGAATCCCGGCCGTCTGCTCTGCGCGACATGCAATTCTGCGGCCGCCCCGCTCAAAGGAGGCAGTCTCCCAAGCTCCACTTTCCACTGATCAAGCAATCCGCGTCAGCCCTGATTCTCAGCACTCATCAAGTAAGATTCTATGAAGGGGTCTAGATCGCCGTCAAGCACGGCGTCAACCGCCGATGTCTCATAGTCCGTGCGTAAATCCTTGACCAACTGATAGGGCTGCAAAACATAGGAGCGGATCTGGCTGCCAAAATCAATTGATTTCCGCTCGCCTTGAATCTGCTTCATCTTCTGAGCCTGCTCGCGTTTTTGAATTTCGTAAAGTTTCATCTTAAGGATCTTCATGGCGCGTTCCTTATTCTTGTGCTGTGAGCGTTCGTTTTGACAGGCTACCACTACGCCGGTCGGTAAATGCGTTATTCTGACGGCCGAGTCGGTCTTATTGACGTGCTGGCCGCCGCGCCCCGAAGAACGGTATGTATCGATGCGCAAGTCTTTCTCATCAATCTCAATTTCAATCTCGCGATCGACGTCTGGCGTCACCGCCACTGAGGCAAAGGAAGTATGACGCCTAGCATTTGCATCAAAGGGCGAAATCCGCACCAAGCGATGAACTCCGCGCTCAGAACGTAAAAGCCCGTAAGCATAGCTCCCCTTCACCGCTATGGCCGCACGCTTAATGCCGGCACCTTCTCCGGCTTGATAATCAAGCTCTTCCAAGGAAAAGCCTTTGCGCTCAGCCCAACGCATGTACATACGCAGCAGCATTTCAGCCCAATCTTGGGCCTCGGTGCCGCCCGAGCCGGAGTTGATCTCCATGATCGCGTTTTCGCCGTCAAACTCACCCCGCATCTTGCAGAAAAATTCCTGGCCGGCAACCTCTTTTTCCAAGTCAGCCAACGAACAAACGGCTTCTTGAATAATCTCTGCATCGCCCGATTCTTTGGCCAGTTCTACAGCCGCTTGAGCCTCGCCCAACAGCTTTTCCAGTGTTCGTATCTTCGCCACAACAGACTGAAGCTCAGACTGCTCTTTAAGCAACGCCTTGGCCTGCTCAGAGTTGTCCCAGAGGTTAGAAGACTGAGCCAGCGTCTCCAGTTCCGAAAGCCGCTTTAGTTTTCCTTCAATGTCAAAGAAACCTCCCTAGGGCGGCGATTCGACCCTCAAGATCGGATAGTTTGTTGCGGCAATTGCCGGCGTCAAAGACTTCGGCCATAGATAAAAGTTTTAGCGCAAGCGATGACCAATTACAAACCCACTTCGCATTTCCCCTGGAAAGCCCGGGCTCTAAACACTCGAATCCCTTGCTGTTTCCTTGCCGGAATCCCCAGTTGGTCTGCGCAGCGACGTCCAAAGTCTAAAAGATGCGGAAGGGAAGTAATAAGCCAGGTGCCCGGATTTTAAACCGCCGTTAAAGCCCGGGTAAACGCTCTCTGATCCCCCGTACTCTTCTAAAACGATTCCGACAATCAAGCGGGCCGGCCATAACGCTGACCAGCGCTAAAACCAGCCCGGGCATCATTTTCCCGTTAAGGACTACGCCCCAAAAGCCGACTCTTTAAAGCGAAAAGTCTAGGATACAAAGCATGGAAACAAATTCCCTTTTGGAGCAACGTTTCCAACACTATCTTTCTTTGCCGGTTATTTCTGAGGCATTACGTCTGCTCAGGGAAAAGCTTCCCGCCAATCTCATTTTTCATTCCATCGAACACACCTACGATGTCATGAAGGAGGTACTAAGATTCGCCTTGGAAGACGGCCTGGCGGAGCGTGACATCGACATGCTTGTAATCGCAGCTGCTTATCATGACCTCGGCTTCACCCAAAGATTAACCGATAATGAGGCCATCGGCGCTCAGTATGCCCGGCGGGCCATGGAAAATAACGGAGGCTTCTCCGCAGAGGAGATAATTTGTGTCGAAAAGATGATCAAAGACACCCGCATGATTGAAGACAACAATGGACCGCATCAAGTTGCCAGCATCGCCCTTTCAAAATACCTGCTGGACGCGGATTTAAGCAACTTGGGCCGGGAAGATTTTTTTGACAGGCTTCAAGCCATGATGTTTGAGTCGCCGCGGCCGCTAGTCTGCGTCTTGAAAAGCATGGAAAAACTGCTTTCCCGACATCAATGGTGGACCGCCGCCGCGCAAAAGCTGCGCTCGGCGGGCTTGCAAAAAAATTTAAACACGCTACGTAAGCGCATTGCCCGGGAAGAAGCCGGCAAGAGTTGTTAAATCTAAGGCCAAGGATGCTTTATGCAAGTAAGAGGCTATGGGTTGACAGACAGCGGACGAAGATGCGGAGTCAACGAAGACGTTCTTTTCGCAGATGACGAGCTGGGGCTTTATATAGTTTGCGACGGTATGGGCGGTCACGCCGCTGGTGAAGCAGCCGCTAAAATCGCCGTAGAAAGCGTGGTAAGTTTCCTGGAAGAGCGCTTCGAAGAGATCAACCAAGCTGCCGTAAGCTTCAAACCGGTGCCGCGGATTGTTTCTCTAGTCCGCGAGGCAATACAGTACGCCTGCCGCAATGTTTACAGTTGGACAGACGAGAAAAAGTCGGCAAAAGGCTCGGGCACCACACTTACCTTGCTTTTGATTTACGGCCGCTATGCTGTAGTCGGCCATGTCGGCGACAGCCGGCTTTACCTATTGCGCAGTGGCACAATCCACCAACTCACTCATGATCACACCATGATTCAAGATATGATTGACCGCGGCGGGCTGCCACCCGAAGCCGCCAGGAACCATCCAATGGCACATGTCCTTTGCCGCGCTGTCGGAGTCATGGAGTCAGTTCAAGTCGACACCCTGAATTTAGAGATCCTGCCAGCCGACAAATTTCTCTTATGTACCGACGGGATCAGCAGTGTGCTCAGCGACCGCGACTTGGAAACGCTGCTCATTAGACATCAGTCGGCTGAAGCACCGCACAAGCTCTTAGAGGCCGCTCTATCAGCAAAGAGTTTAGATAACCTTAGCGCCTTAGTAGTTGAGGTCACTACGCCCGAGCAAGAGTTAATAGCCGAACAGCAACGAGCGAAGGAAACGCAGCTTAAAATCAGCATGCTTACAAATATGTACCTCTTTAGAGAGCTCTCGCTCCAGGAAATTGTGCGTTTTGTCAACCTTTCAGAAGTTGTCATATCTAAAAAGGGTCAATGTTTATTTAAAGAAGGGCAACACGACAACAGCCTGTATGTAATACTGCAAGGTAAACTGCAGGTTATTTCCGGCAACACCGTAGTAGCTGAGTTGGGACCCGGCAGCCACGTCGGCGAAATGGCTTGGTTGACGGGCGAGCCGCGCTCAGCGTCAGTGACAGTGATAGAAAGCGGCAAGCTCCTCCGCATAAAAGGAGAGGAATTCGAGGCCCTGGTCTATGCTGAGCCGGTCACCGGAGTCAGGCTGCTGCGCGAACTCGGCCGGGAATTGGCCCGCCGTTTGGCTTCTTCCAACCAACTGGCCCCCTACGTGAGTTAAACAAAGCATAGAAAGCTCGCTCTAGGCTAACAGCCTAAAAACAAACGCAAATCATTGCCCGTTCCGCTGTCGGAAGCATTAAATTTGATTAGCCCGGCCCCGAACCTATACTTAAAAGAAAGGTGCCTTCTTGGGGCCGAAATTTTGCCCAAGAGCCGCCGCAGAATAGTCCAAGCTCTTTTTACTCACAAGCCTTGGGGTAGAAGCGTCTGCTCTCGCTCGTACCAAAGCCAACCACCGAAGCCTTGGCAAGGGCGAGAGTTGCTTCACATATGCGTAAAGGTTGAAATTCACAGGTTTAGGGAAAGAAACACAGAGAGGAAAGAAGCTCGGTAGGCGCGGACCGGCAGAAAGGTAGGTTGTACTTATGCCGGCGAGCAATGGAAGCAAGGCGGCGCTGTTGCTGGCCGCCGCCGCAGTCTGTTGGGGCACTAATCCGATCTGGGTCAAACTAGCTGGCTACGACAGCCTGGCGACAGCGTGGCTGCGCATTGCAATCGCCACGCTGTTTCTGGGCATCTCGCTTGGCTTGGGTGGGGGCTTTACCACCAGTAATTTAGTTTACCAACTCGGATCGGGAACGTTCTTTGTTTTGGGAAGCGTTGCGTTTGTCGTTGCCTGCGGTCACACGTCCGCGGCTAATGTCACGCTCCTAATTTACGTCTTCCCCATAGTGACGGCGATCCTGGATTTTATCGTATGGCGGAAAAAACCGGGTCGCAATGAACTGATGATCTTGGGTTTGGGCCTTGGCGGATTAATTGTTCTACTCGCCCCGCAAATCTCCGCACAAGGCGCACTAGGTAACGGCTTAGCGGTCTTTGCCGGCACGTTCTTTGCTTTGCATATCTTTTATGCCAGGCAACTTAAGCACGACAAACACGTCACCAACTCCATCCTTATAGGCCAAATCCTCGGGCTAATCGTTCTGCCTTTCTTTATACACCTCGAGGAGTGGCCGACCGCCCGGCAGTGGCTCTATCTCGTGGGCCTAGGATTCTTTACTGGGATTCCCTTTTTGTTCTGGGCCGCCGCCGTCCGTTATGTAGCCGGCCATGTGGCCGGAACCATCATCATCTTGGAAGTGCCGGTAGCGGCATTTCTTGGCTACCTACTTTTCGAGGAACCCGTCCCGGTATCCACACTTCTCGGCGGCACCTTAGTAATAACTGCCGCCGCGCTCAGCGGGAGCCGGGTTGCTAAGGGATGAGCGTTAAATGGGGAAAAGAAGTAGGGCCGCCTTTCGCAGAAAAAAGCGAAAGACACAACCAACCGTCGATGTGTCGGCGCGAAGCAAACGACCCTGCCACGCCGTTCCATATGACGGGAAATGGAGATGGAGGTTCACGGGTGGAACGGCCCCTAAGGGATCGTTCCACCCGGCCTCTAAGCACAGCTTGGAGGACGCAGGAGAAGCAACTCTCGGCTGCATTTCATCACTATGAGAAGTCCAGACTAACTCTTCAGCATCACAGTCTTTTTGACCACTCTTCTAAATCCGCGGCCTTCTGCTTTAAAGAAGCATCTTAACCCTTCGACTTCCGGGTTGTCCCAGGTTTTTTTAGGTTCCCTCGCTTTAATCCCGTTTCAAAAACGTGTTGATACATGGCAGCGCGTCCACACGAACTGAATGCGCTGGTTGTCATTCACGGTTTAATGGAGGGTTTATGCTACAAGTCCAAAAGGACCTGCCTAATGAAGGTTTATTCACGGTACGGGAAAACTTAACCGCCAATCCTATCCCGATTGTCCAGCGCATTAACTTGGCAGATGAAAGCATTTCACCCGGCCTAAGAGAAGAGGTCCTCACAGCAGATGAGCGAACGGTACTGGAAGCCATATTCAAGGCCATGGCGCGCGAAGAATTACGCCATAACATCTCCCGCTTTCCAGGCCGGCTGGCACAGGCTTTGGAGCAAGTCGCCGGCGAAAAAGAAAAGCAGGACGTCACGGCCTCTCTAGTGCGCAAAATGTTACGCGAGATGGCCGCCACGCTTTCTGAACCGGCTCTCAAAGAAAAGTACCTAAGCCCAGAAGCTTCTGATCGAACTCTCCTGGAAGTCCTGCGCTACGTTTCCAGCGAAGAACGCCTTAACTTTTTGCTGTCGTTGACTGAAAGCTCTTACATCAATGACGCCGTCAGACAATTTGTGCGCGGTAAATTAGATAACGCCCTTTACTTCACTTCAACCAGTGAAAGAATATTTCTCATCGAACATCTCTTGGCCAATACCAAGAACGGCTGCGTCGTAGATGATATCACCAACGTGCTGAAGGCCTCAAAAACATTGGAGCAGCTGACTGAAATTGTGCAAGTTATCGGGCCCGAACGTTTGCTGGGGATCCCCGATGATATATCGTCTGAGTCTAAAGCGGGGCTACGCGAAATGACGGCGCTCGCACAATTGAGCTGGCAACTCCGTCAGGCCTCAATTCCCACCCTGCTGGCAGAGAATGCCGCTGAACAAGAGGTCGAACGGGCTCTACAGGCGGTCGAGGCGGGCTTAAGTGAAAGACAAGCTATTATCCACAGCTTCCCCGAGTTCTTGGAAACCCGCGTCAGTCAAGATTACCAAGACACAGTGGCTTATGAGCTTGAGTACTTGAACAAGCAACGTGCGGAAGTCAAGTCTTTGGACGAGTTGAGGAAGCTTACCAATCTAATGATTCAAAAAATCGAGCTTGAGTTCAAGTACGGCATCAAACTCACTCACGAAGACCCCGGACCAGTACTTTCGATTAGGAACGGCAAGCTTGAAATCTCCCTTTCAGCCGGCGCACATTGGACAATTGAACAGTTAGGTGACTTGAAAGCAGCGCTGGAGAAAATGCCGGAAGGAATCTTGTTAATCACCCCGCTTTTAAAAGAGATCCAACGCGTCGAAAGCCTGGGGCAATATGTGCTTGGCTGTCGTACACATGGCGGCCTTATTCAAATTGCTGACTTCGCCATCGACAACCCCATAATGGCCAAGATCAATCCAGGCATCCCAACCATTGTGCAGACACTAATCCATGAAATGGGCCATAGCCTGCAACTCGGCGCAGAGCAAGCTGACGTTCTCCACGAGGGAAACGAATACCGTCTGGCTCCTGGAGATTCGCGCTACGAGTTTGCAGAATTCATGCAGCTTTCAGGCTGGAAGTTGATTCATCCCAATCGCTTCAGCGTCACGAACAGCGGCTTATCAGTTAAATTGGACGGGCAGGAATATATTCTCGGGGTGCCGATTAAGCATAATGGGCAAAGGCTGATTCTAGCGCTCAATCAGGGTCTTTTGTTCTCATACGAAGCTTTTGCCCCTTTCAGCCTGGTGAAATACAGCCGCACCAACCCCTGGGAAGACTGGGCTGAAGCGTTTGCCGAGTATTTTTTAATGCCCGAGCGGCTGATTACTTTTGCCCCCGAAAAATTCCAGTACCTGGAAGAGGAGTTCCGGCAATACGATACACGCGAGGATCTACAAAGCATGCTGGCAAGGGCACTGGCCGGGAATAAAGAGTAAGGTACTATAAGCCCAAAAAACCAAGCAGGAAATTAACCAAACGATCCATCCAGGGGATGTCGATGCCCCACCGGCCGAAATGGAGCACAATCTGAACGAAAAAAAGAACCACTAAGGAATTAAAAATCAAAAAGAAAGCATCCGACACTTTTTCCCAGAAATCTTCCATAAGTCCGAGTATATTGCCCCACGTTGCTAAGATAAATAATAATTTTTTACCCCCTTAAGCGCCCCGGTCTATTAAGTCGCTCAAAAAATTCCCGCCTATGCTAAGAGCCAAACCAAAACCCTTGGGCCGTAAATCAACGGTGTACTTGTGAACGGCTTATCTAACCCTTATATTTCATGAAGCTCGCTTCGCTCGCCATGAAGTATGCGCGTGAATCGGCCATCCTTGGCCGATTCACGCGGGTTCGACGTTTTGTTGGGGACCCCACTCGGCCCCTACAAAACGTCGAACCTCAAATTCCCCGCAAAGCTCGGAATTTGCAAGTACATC
>Ga0209101_1002837_pt1 | contig 10932 bp, 11 predicted proteins | sample ConPoolayeCmetaG_FD_185481 | JGI IMG/M metagenome (GOLD analysis project Ga0209101, IMG submission 185481) | Hot spring microbial mat communities from California, USA to study Microbial Dark Matter (Phase II) - Cone Pool mat layer C metaG... ... | reverse complement strand
GGCATACAACGTCTTAGCAATCATCTCCAATAAAAGTTTAGCTGGTATTCTACCGCTTACAGGCCCCATCAATCCCGGTAAGGTTGGATACTCTTCAGCACTTGTGCCGATAATCCGAAACTTAGAACCCTTAGTAACAACCTCTATTCTCTCCCCCTCAGTAAGCGTAATCTTTACACTTCCTTCAGGTAACTCACGCACAATCTCAGAAAAGATTCTAGCATTCACCGTAGTACTGCCACCTGATCTAACTTCTGCCTTCACCAAAACAACTATAGAAACCTCCAAATCTGAGGCAGAGAGTTTCAACTGGCCGTCGGATGTTGATAAAAGAATATTTGACAAGATTGGCATGGTAGTTCGTTTAGCGACGGCGCTTTGCGTTATTTGTAATGCGCGATTTAGGTCGTTTTTATCAACGATGATGTCCATAGCTTATTTTTTTAACTAATTTTTTTATTTTTAGTAGTAATGTTAGTTATAGCAAGTTTTTCCTGTGAAAATCTAACCTATCCAGCTTAAGTTGAACGAAAATGTTTAAGCTGAAGGCTGTGCACAAGTCATTAATAAGGTTAAAAGCTTTCCACAACTCTTGCCGTTGCTTTTAATACTATTCTTTTTGGGCCAGTTTCCAGCACAGAAAGGTAAGAAGTTTTCCACAGCTTTTACCCGAAAAGCACGAGTACTATCCAAGTGTTATGCAAGCTTTCCACAACCTAAAAAGACAGAAGTTTTTTCTCCAGCTGTGTAATCAAATCCTTTACCTTATTGTCGGAGGTGATTTTAGCAGAGACTACGTTGGCGGCGTGAATCACACTTGAATGATCGCGTCCCCCAAATTGACTGCCTATCTCTGGATAAGAGGCGGTTGTATGCTTGCGGCAAAGGTACATAGCCACATGACGGGGAAATGAGAGGTTTTTAGTACGCCGCTTTGACACCATGTCACTAACTTTAAGTGAAAAGTGGTCAGCAACCGCCTTCTTGATATCATTAATTGACAGATTAACAGTCTTTGGTTGCAGCAAGTGCCGCAAAGCGGACTCAGCGAGCTTCAGGTCGATAGCAACTCTTTGCAAACTACTCAGCGCATGTAAACGCGTTAAAGCACCTTCCAACTCTCGTATGTTGGAGGAAATCTTTTCGGCAACGAAATGGGCCACATCTTCAGGCAGATTGCATGATTCCTGAGCGGCCTTACGCCGCAAAATGGCCACCCGGGTCTCAAAATCGGGCGCTTGTAAGTCCGCCGTTAGACCCCATGAGAATCTAGTTTGCAGGCGCTCTTCGATGCCTGGAATGTCCTGAGGAATTTTGTCAGAAGTGATTACGATTTGGTGCTTAGCGTTATAAAGAGAGTTAAAGGTATGGAAGAACTCCTCTTGGGTTCGTTCTTTTCCGCACATAAACTGAATGTCATCGATGAGCAATATTTCGATACTTCGCATACGAGTCTTAAATTCGTCCATCTTGGCAAGTCGCAGTGACTGAATCAACTCATTAGTGAACGACTCAGATGACATGTATACAACCTTAGCGGCAGGATCACGGGCAAGGACGGCGTTTCCAATAGCATGCAGCAAATGGGTCTTACCCAAACCCACGCCGCCGTAAATAAAAAGTGGGTTATAGCTTGTTCCAGGATGCTCGGCAACGCGCAAAGCAGCCGCGTGACAAAACTGATTACTGCTTCCTACCACAAAATTGGCAAAAGTATAGCGCGTATTGAGGCCGGACGAGGAAGCAGTAAAAGCGATGGCGGAGGACGCAGACTCCGCTTCCGCAGAGTGCTTTCCGCAAGCCATGGGCCTTATTTTCTTGACTACTACATGTGGTACAAGTGCCGGACGCTGCATCTCTGCGGAACGATCGACCGAAAGCTTGAGGGTTGTCAAAGGGCCGCGCATCTCACCGGACAAGGCGCGCATAATTTTCTCGCGGAAGTTTTGGTCAACTTGGTTCCGCACAAAGGCCGAAGGCGCAATTAGCTCTACAGCCGCGTTTTGACTGTCATAAGACAAGAAGCGTAGCGGCTTTATGTAAGCGGTGAAAATCTGGGGATCGAGCTCTCCCGCTAGGCGCGAAACTCCCTTCTCCCATGCCGTGCTATCAATCACATTTTCAGATGTCACGCGTTCGCTCCCGCAAGATACAACCAATGAACAAAAGTTTTTACTTCCGGACTTGCGGGTTTTGAATCTAACGTCCAGCAAAATTGTTTTACAATAACTTTTGCAAAAAAATTTTTCTCCATTCCTAAAGTAAATGATTTCAAAATCTTTTTGCTTTAAGTTTTGTTGAATTGCAAATGGTTTAAACTTGAGCCTGGTGTCTCTTGACAACCGCGAGCACAACTCATTAATTGAAGCCTGCAATTGCAATAGATTAGCTTTATTGTCCAATCGGAAGTGAAAAAAGATTTGTTGAGTTTTTGAAATGCCGCTCAAAGATTTGGATGAATCTGCATTTTGGCGGGCTCACTTGTTATGCGGGTTGGTAACAATCCTCGGCGTTTGTCTGTCAGCCGGTCAGTCAGGTTTGAACGTAGTGCTGAGCTTGGCCTGCGGGTGGGGATATGCCGCTCTCAGCATTAAGTTTTACGCAGCCTTGATAAGAGAGCTGCAGGGCGACCGCTCTTATCGCTTAAAGGGGGCGCTTTACCTGGCGGCGAAAATTGGTTTTCTGATTCTATTTTTCGTGAAGCTATCCAGCCTTTCCAATCGGACCTTTTGGTTTATACTGGCGGGTTTTCTGCTAATCGTCCCAGCTGCTTTGGCCAGCCGTTTTTTTGTTGACAGGTCTTTTCTTTGCTTTAGGAGCGGACGTTAAGAAAGCTCTTTTCAGTTTGCCTTCACCTGAATAATTTACTATATGGGCTTAGGGACTTATAAAGCGGGGGCGGCGTGGCTGTCCACGAGACTTATTTAAGTTATTTTTTTCGGGATCCAAACTGGCAAAAATTTGCCGGCGCCGTTGCTATTGGGGCCGGCTTGATTATTGCGGGTAGGGCCGCAGCCGCCCGTTTACGCTCGCCTGAAGCGGTGAGCGAGTCAGTAGTGCCCGAGGAAAAATTCTCTCTCTTTGCATTTTTTGATCTTTTTGTTGCAGCTTTTGTCAGGTTTTACGATTCCATATTAGGCAGTGAAGATCGCAAGCACTTACCATTTGTAGCCACTGTTTTTATTTTCATATTTACTTCCAACCTCTTGGGCCTGGTCCCGGGCGTGCCTGCCGTCACTACGACCGTTTGGGTAAACGTAGCGATGGCGGTTGTGGTCTTTATTTATTTCAATTGGCAGGGGGTAAAGGCTAACGGATTATGGGGGTACCTTAAACACTTTTGCGGGCCTCTGTGGTACTTGGCGCCGTTTATGTTTTTCCTTGAAGCCTTCAGCACCTGTCTTAGAATTCTAACTTTAAACTTGAGATTGTATTGGAATATAACCGCTGACCATAAGGTACTGGAAGCTTTTACTGATTTCGGGGGAATAGGGGTACCGGTGCTTATATACGTATTGGGCACATTTGTTTGTTTTATGCAGGCTTTCATCTTTACTACCTTGACGATGGTGTATATTCTTTTGGCAACTCAGCATGAGGAAGAAGGGCATTGATTTTTTATCACTTTTTGAGGTGAACTAATGAAGAAAAACATCTCGCTGGTTATTTTGCTGGCTGTATTGTTTCTTTGTTGGGTAAGCTCCGCTTGGGCCGAAGCCCACGAGACCGCCGGGGCGGTTTCAGGCGGCGGGATTAGCGATAAAGGGATGTTGGCTCTGGCGTCAGCCATAGCTATGGGACTTTCAGCGATTGCCGGAACTTATAGCCAATCCAGTGCCATTAGAGCCGGTCTTGAATCAATCGGGAGGAACCCAGCGGCTTCGGGCAAGATCTTTACGCCGATGATTCTTGGGTTGGCGCTGATTGAATCATTGGTAATTTTGTCCTTTGTGATTGCTTATATGCTGCAAGGGAAGGTTTAGAGGTGGAGATTGGTAGGCAGGCGCATTATTGCTCTTGAGCTTCCAACCATCTTTCGGCCTCAATTGCTGCCATACAGCCTGAGCCGGCGGCCGTAATTGCTTGCCGGAAAATGTGATCTTGCACATCGCCGCAAGCAAAAACTCCCGGAACGGAGGTGGCTGTTGAATTCGGCTTGGGCACAATGTAGCCGGCATGATCCAAGGTAAGGAACGGCCTGAATAATTCTGAATTAGGGACATGGCCTATGGCTACAAAAAGTCCCTCACAATCGATACGCTTCTCACCTCCATCTCTTAAATCTGTCAGTACCACGGCTTGAACGCCGACTTGCCGATCGCCGATAATCTCTTTAACGACACAGTTCCAAATCGGCTGGATCTTTTGGTTCTTAAGCAGGCGTTCCTGCATGATTTTTGAGGCCCGAAGTTGTTCCCGGCGGTGCACCAAGTAAACCTTGGACGCGAAGCGGGTAAGAAAGAGAGCTTCTTCGCAGGCCGAATCACCGCCGCCTACAACCATAACAACCCTGTTCTTGAAGAAAGCCCCATCACACGTTGCACAGGTCGAAACCCCGTAACCGGTCAGTTCTTTCTCCTTGGGGACGCCAAGCGCTTTGGCTGTGGCGCCGGTGGCGATGATTAAGGCGCTACTTTTGTACGCGGACTTGTGAGTCTCGATCTGAAACGGCCGACATGAAAGATTTACATTGCTCACGGTCTCGTTGACAATTTGGGTTCCGAAACGCAAAGCTTGTTCTTCCATAAGCTTCATTAGGTCCGGTCCATTAATGCCGGCCGGGAAACCTGGATAGTTTTCGACTTCTGTTGTGGTGGTAAGCTGTCCGCCCGGAAGGGGCCCGTGGATTAAGAGCGGCGCCAAGCCGGCCCGTGCACTGTAAATAGCTGCGGTTAAGCCGGCTGGTCCGGAGCCTAAGATGATAAGCTTACAGATCTGTTGGTTTTGGATTTCATGAGGCATAGACAAAGTTTTAGACCGAATAGCGCAGGACTTCAATTGCCTGCCGGTAAGTTCTTGTTATTTCATTTTTCTGTTCTAAAATAATTTTTATGTCTCAGGAGCTTGTAATCATTCCACTTTATAATGAGGAGCAGCATATTAGGGCTGTGCTTGAAGAGCTGCGCCGACACTACCTGGGGCATATTTTGCTTATAAACGACGGCTCCGCTGATAATTCGACGCAAGTGCTTTTGAATATTGCCAGCAATTCAGTGCGGACAATGTGTCATTCTTCGAATCAGGGTTACGGGGCGAGCTTAATGGCTGGCTTTAATTATGCTGTCGAAAACGACTATAAGTTCGTGGTCACTATGGATTGCGACTGGCAACATGAGCCGCAATGCATACCGCTTTTTCTTAATGAGGTTAGCCAGATTGAAGTGGTTTCAGGGAGTCGCTATCTTAAGCCGGAGCTTGATATAAGCTCTGCTCCCCCTGATCGCGAGGAGATTAACCGGCGAGTTACCAGCATAATCAATCAAATCACCGGCTTTCATTTAACTGACGCTTTTTGTGGATTTAAGGCCTACCAGGTTAAGGCCTTAGCCAAGCTCAAGCTCGACGAAAGGGGTTATGGCTTCCCTTTGCAGTTTTGGATTCAAGCGGCTCATTTTGGCTTAAGGGTCAAAGAAATTGCAGTTCCAAGAATCTATCTCGACTTTTCTAAAACTTTCCCGGGGGAGCTTGGCAACGCCGAAAAGAGAATGAACTATTATTTTTCGATAATTGAAAAGGAGCGTGTGAAATGGAAAATGTAGCGGCGGTAGTCGCCCCGCACCCAGACGATGCCGAGATTGGCATGGGGGGTACGATTGCTGCTTTGACGGCGGTAAGGATCAAGGTTGTGATCATCGATCTGACCGATGGCGAGCCGACTCCACACGGATCTCCGGAAATCCGGGCCCGCGAAACTCAAGAAGCCTCGCGGATCTTAGGCGTAGAACACCGTGTGTTGCTAAATATAAAGAATAGGGAGGTCTTTGACACGGTTGATAACAGGAAAGTTTTGGCTACTGTCTTGAGAGAGCACAAGCCCTCGATAATTTTTTTGCCCTATTGGGAAGACGCTCATCCCGATCATGTGCAAGCCTGTGCTTTAGGTGAGGCAGCTCGGTTCTATGCCAAGTTTGTCAAGACCGACTTAACCTTTGAGCCGCATTATCCCCGTAAGGTCTTTCATTATTTTTGCAGCCATCTTAGGCCTAAAGCGCAACCTTCCTTTGTGTTTGACATTTCTAATTACATTGAAGTCAAGTTAAAATCGGTGGCCGCTTATCGCTCTCAGTTTATTGAGAACGATAAAAACCGCTGGGTTCTCGATTTAATACGTGCGGAAAACGCGCATTGGGGGGGCGAGATCCAAGTTTCGTATGGGGAGCCTTTTATTTGCCGTGAGCATATAGGCCTTAGATCTGTTGAGAGCCTAATCAATGCCTGAAGGAGCAGAGCAACTTTTAGTGCCGCCGCAAAGCGAGTGGGAAGAGGTACTTAAGGACAACTTGCGGCTGCAAATCGCGAGTTCTTTTAACTTTGGCTTTAAAGTTGCGGAATTTAGGCAAAGGGTCTTAGATGCAGCAAGGCTCTTTTCGTCGAGCCTCCTCAGAACCGGAAAGGAGCGGGGTCTTAGCGGGGACGTTTTTGAAAAGCACCAACACCTTGTTGAGCAGAGTTGCTTAAAAGGCTGTTCGCCTTTAGTAGTTACCGGACACCAGCCACTAATCTATCATTGCGGCTTGATGGCCAAGAACCAGGCCTTGAACTGGCTATCTCATAACAAAGGAGCGTTAGGCCTGAATATTATAATGGATACCAGCGAGGGGGATGGAGGCGAAATTTATTATCCGCAAGTGAGCCGGGAGCGGATGGCTGTGGCCGGACTAAGCATTGCCGATGACAGAACGCTTTTTTTGGGGCAAAGGCTTGTCTCGCAAGCGCAGTTAGCCGGGGCCTTTAATCTAGTTGAGGAGAACCTCGAAAAAGTGGGATGCAATGATGCTCTCCAAGGAACTAAGAAGGCAGCGGCCTTTTACTTGAACTTGGCTGCTTTGCGGGTGGTTACGGCCAATTCTTTGGTAAGATTGGGCTTTGAAGGGGAGAGGTTCTATCTGGAGCTGCCTTTCTCTGAGCTTTGCGCCTTGGAAGAGAGTCAGATTTTTTTTGCCCGCCTTTTAGCCGATGGCCCGCGCTTATGGGAAGTTTATAATCGGACGCTGTGTGAGGAGCGGCAGGCCCATCGCATCAAGAACCCAGCCAACCCTTTTCCGGATTTGCTTAGACTTGGCAATCGTTTGGAGATGCCGTTTTGGTTTATCGACCTGGCTCAAGGAAAGCGTTTGCCGTTATGGCTCGAAAAGGAAAAGGGCGCCTGGCTGCTATGGTGTGCTGAGAAGCAAGTCGGCGATCTTTATTCCGGTGCCGCGAGAGTTGTTCCTAAAGGCTTAGTCGTTCCCAGGGGGGGGCTAATCGCTTTTTTTCTCCGCCTGCTTTGCTCGGATTTGTTTGTTCATGGCTTGGGCGGTGCGCATTATGACACTTTTAGCGATTCGTTTTCGCTTCGCTACTTGGGAATTAGGCTGCCGCGTTTTGTAATCGCCAGTGCCAACCGGTATCTCTTTGGAAAAGAACTTCAAGTCTATGAGCAGAACCTTAAAGTGAAGAATTCTTTGTGGCATATTTATTCTCATACCGCCGAATATTTGGGACGGGGTCTTTTCCCGGAAGCTTTGGAGGCCGGACTTTTTAAGCTCGTGCTTACGCGCCGTCAGTTGGTGGATGAGTTGATTCAGCTCGCCGGCTCAAAAGAACAAAAAAGGGCAGTTCTACTTCAACTTAACGGCCTGAACAAACAAGTGAAGCTGCTTGTTAAGCAAAGTGCTCTGTATCAAAAAGCGATGGCGCCGTCGGTGTCGGCTGAAACTTTGCAAGTCTGGCGCTTTAGGGAATTTCCGTTTTGGTTTTTTCCATGAAAAGGGGATCTAAGAGCTCTGCGGCGTTCTTATAGTAAAGCCTTTCCAACAGATCCTGGTCTAAGCTTTGACCATGTAAATCAGGGGCGTCAAGCTCACTATAGCGCCCTGGTTCAATTAAAGATAAGTCCGGGTCAGCGATTGGCGAAGGGCCGTGATAATCGGACTCGAAAAGTTTACGTAGCGCCCAGTAACGGGAGGCATATAGCTCGAAAGTCAGCTGCTCTGACATTTGCCGCGATTCAGCAGCCTGGCCTTCAAGCGAATCGCTGCTTACAATATCAGAGCCGAAAAGAATGCGTGTTTTCCAGCGACTAAAAAAGCGTTGTACGTCTTTTCCGGCGTGCTTGCTTATTTCGCGTACCATCCACTTGGTGGCACTGGAGTCGAGATAAAGGTGAGGATAACTTTCCAGTAAACGCGAGAGAAAATTTAGGTCTTCAATCCAGCCGCCCATGTGTGCTGCAATTACAGGCACCGTGAAGCGCGAGAGTATATCTTCAAGCGAGTCGTATTGCTCGCGTTTCCCACCGAACCTAGCGCTGTCGGCATATTTCGTTTTAAACCAGGTATCCGGGTCGCCGACATGCACCATGAGTATCATGCCCAAATCGCAAGCAGCCTGAATGGTTTGCAAGCGGAGCGGGGAATTCAGCTTTAGAGGATGCGAGGCGAACGGGCGATCGAGAAGGGCAAAGATTCGCGGGGCGGTCCAAAACTTTGCTATTCGGGCACCTTGCTTGTAGTATCCTTTTAGACGCTCAATATAACCGGCTCCATGATCGTAAATTGGATCTGAACCTCTAAACCGCGGAACGGCGATAAAGCGGACAGTCTCTCCCATTATTTGTTTGATTATAGGTAGGTATTCGAGCGGGGTCATGGAGTAAGAGAGCCCAATGCCGTAAAGGGCGGCGGCTCTCTGGTAGATCCTGACTGATTCGTTGCCTATCAAGTGAGTGTGAACGTCAATCAGAGGTTGCTCGAATTTTTTGAAGCCGGCGGCTTCCTTAGTGTAGTCAAGGCCGAGGAGATTAGCCGGATTTGAGGCTTGGTTGTTCATGGCTGATGGACACCTCTTTTTAGAAGACTATATAAGAGTAGTCGAGTTTCCATGGCAAACACAAACCGGTCAATCTCAGCAGAGCGGGGCGGCGATTTGTAGGCGTACAAATCCGGGCGCACGCTGGAAAAGGCCGGCACATCCCCTCCCAGTGCAACAAGTGGCGCGAAATTTGTCCTAGACGTCATGCAATAACGCAAGATTCGGCCGGGCATAATCTGTTTTGAAGAGTCGCACTAAAATGACTAAACTAGTCATAATGAAGAGCACAAGCGCCACTAAGTTAAAAGCTTCACTAAGGGCTTGGTTGAGTTACGTCAAAGCGGGCAGCCGCTTGCTCATAACGGAGCATGACATCCCCATTGCGATTATTTATCCTTATGCCGCTCGAGTGCTTTGTTGTCGAACCTACGACTGTCGTGCTTGAACGAGCTGAGCGGCTACTCATGATCCATGACTTGCGGGCGGCCGATGCTTTTCAGCTGAGCGCGGCGCTGGTGCTTTTCCAAGAAAAGCCGGCTTCTTATTACTTTGTTTCAACTGACTTACGCTTGATTGGGGCAGCCACAAGAGAGGGTTTTTTTAATAGCTCCTGCCTAAGGGGCTGAAATGATTGCAGCACTTCTCCCCATGGCGTTGCGGCCCTGAAAAGGGCGGCGGGGGTTCCTTGAAATATAACTTTTCCGCCAAAACGCCCTGGGCCGGGGCCAAGTTCAATAACATAGTCGGAAGCCAGAATAACATCGGGGTCATGTTCGATTACAATCACTGAGTTGTTCTGGGCGGTGAGCTCCTTTAAGGTTCTGATGAGACGGGTTACATCGCTTTTGTGAAGACCGGTGGTGGGCTCGTCAAGGATGTAAATGGTATGCCCTTTGCGGGACCTGCTTAATTCAGCCACCAGTTTTATGCGCTGGCTTTCTCCGCCCGAAAGAGTAGTCGAGCTTTGGCCTAAAGTAAGGTATCCTAGGCCAAGCTCGCATGCTAAATGGAGGGTTCGGTGAATGCGGCGGTGATTGGCAAATAAAAGACGCGCTTCCTCAAAGGTAAGCTTCAGTACATCACTGATTGATAATCCAAGATAGCGCACCGCTTGTGCATCTTCTGTGTAACGTGATCCCCGGCAGCTTTCGCATAAGACTTGAGCCTCCGGAAGGAAACTCATTTCCAACTTTATTTGCCCGAGGCCGCGGCACTGTGGGCAACGCCCTTTGCCGGAATTATAAGAGAAAAAACCCGAGCGCCAGCCACGCGCGCGCGCTTCATTGGTGGCGGCAAAAAGTTTGCGAATTTCGTCCCAGATCTTAAGATATGAGGCTGGGGTGGAACGCGAGTTGATGCCAATCGGTTTTTGGTCGACTTCCAGAAGCCGCATCACTTCCAGCGTGCTTTCCAGCTTTCCATGAGGCGAAGACCAACTTTTTCCCGGGCGTTTTGCAGCTGAAAGAGCTTGGCCCACGATGCCATGTACCAAAGAACTTTTGCCGGCGCCGGAGACCCCCGCCACGGTCACCAAGCATCCGAGCGGGATCTCGATCTCAAGGCCCTTAATATTATTGCAGTTGGCGCCACGGATTTTGAGAGCATGGTTTGTAAGCATCGGTTGCTGCGGGTCTTCGGGAGCGGAAGGAAAAGCATAAGGACTGCGCAGAGCTTCAGCCGTTAATGAACCGGATTCTCTCATGAAACTTTCAAGGGGGCCGCTGTAGACGACGCGTCCGCCGTCCCGCCCTCCGCCCGGGCCGATATCAATGACATAATCGGCGGCTTTGATACTTTGCGGGTCGTGCTCAATCATGATGATGGAGTTGCCGCGTTCTTTTAGAGCATTAAGTCGGGCTAAAACTTTACGGTTATCCAGCGGATGCAGCCCGACGCTTGGTTCGTCAAAGATGTACATGC
>Ga0209101_1002836_pt1 | contig 10943 bp, 8 predicted proteins | sample ConPoolayeCmetaG_FD_185481 | JGI IMG/M metagenome (GOLD analysis project Ga0209101, IMG submission 185481) | Hot spring microbial mat communities from California, USA to study Microbial Dark Matter (Phase II) - Cone Pool mat layer C metaG... ... | reverse complement strand
GCCCCACTGCCACCGTCCCGGAGTCCGCCACCCTCACCCCAGAGGGCCAGGTGTGCGATTGCTCCGCCGATGTCTATGGCTGCCGCCGCGATTTTTCAGGCAACCAGCCTGCCGCCCAAGCGTGCTTCGATTATTGCGTGGCCCAGGGCGCGGGCGATGTGCACCGGATCGACCCCGATGGCAACGGGATCGCCTGCGACCACAATGAGTGAGCGGGGAGATTCCGCTCCCCATCCCCCCTCCTGCACGCCTGGCTGAGCCTGGGCGGGAGAGGGGAAACCGGCTGCGAGTGAGTCATGGAGAAGCGCCAGAGGAGGCCACGCTACCAGGTTATCCCCCGCGCGCGGGGCACATCGCCGGCGCAGCAGGCCGAGTGGCGTGCCCGCCACGCTCGCCCCCTCGACTTCGCGGCGGAGGGGCCGGCCTACCTGGCCTATCTGGAGACCATCCGGGCTGCCGTCTCGTGGGAGCCGGAGTCGTACAGTCAGCTTGTTCGGCAGATGTCCCGCGCGGGCCATCCCGCCATCGCCAAGCCCCGGCTGCGACGCGCCTACCTGGCCCTGGTGGATGCCGGAACATTGCCCCATGATGAAGTGTTGCTTGCCCGGCTGACCAGCAAGCCCATCCGCACGCTCAGCGGCATCGCGCCTGTCACCGTGCTCACCGCGCCCAGGGTGTGTCCGGGCCGCTGTATCTTCTGCCCCGACGACGTGCGGATGCCCCGCTCGTACCTCTCCAATGAGCCAGGGGCGATGCGCGCCCTGATGCTGGATTTTGACCCGCACGCGCAGGTCAGTGCGCGCCTAGCGGCAATGCAGCGCACCGGCCACAGCGTGGAGAAGGTCGAGCTGCTGATCCTGGGCGGCACGTGGTCAGACTATCCGCGTGATTACCAGGAGTGGTTCGTACGGCGCTGCTTCGACGCCCTCAATGGGGCTGCTTCGCCAACGCTCGACGCAGCGCACCGCCTCAACGAGCGAGCAGTGCACCGCAACGTTGGCCTGGTGATCGAGACCCGCCCAGACTACGTGACCGAGGACGAGGTGCGCTGGCTGCGCCGCCTGGGTGTGACACGTGTCCAGCTTGGCGTGCAATCTCTCGACGACCGCCTCTTGGCACTCAATGGTCGGGGCCATACGGTGGAGGAGGTGCGCACTGCCTTCCGGCGGTTGCGCTCGGCGGGGCTGAAGGTGCAGGCTCATTGGATGCCCAACCTGCTGGGCGCTACCCCGGAATCCGACCGGGCCGATTTCCAGCGTTGGTGGGATGACCCAGCCCTACGGCCTGACGAACTCAAAATCTACCCCACGGGATTGATCAGAGGGACGCCGCTTTATGAGCACTACGAGCGGGGAGAATATCGGCCCTACACACAGCTCGAACTCATTGACCTGCTGATGTCCTGCAAGCAGGCTACCCCGGAATACGTCAGGTTGAACCGCGTGATGCGCGACATCCCCGCTCCCGATATTGCCGCCGGGGTGACGGCGTCGAACCTGCGACAGGTGGTCCAGCAACGCCTGCGCGACCTGGGAACGCCATGCCGGTGCATCCGCTGCCGCGAGGTGCGGGGGCAGCCGATTGACCCAGCCACGATCCGCTACCAGACGCTGCGCTACGCGACGGATCACAGCCGCGAGGTGTTTCTCAGTGCGGTGACGCCAGAGGATCGGCTGGCTGGATTCCTGCGGTTGTCGCTGCCAACCGCGCTCGCGCCCATTGAGGAGCTTGCAGGGCAGGCGATCATCCGGCAGGTGCAGGTGTACGGCCCGGCGCTGGCCCTGGAGGACGAGCCGGGGAGCCGAGCGCAGCACCAGGGCGTGGGGCGGCGGCTGATCCAGTTAGCACGCCATGAGGCGCAGTCAACAGGGTTTAAGCGGCTGGCGGTTATCGCGGCGGTCGGGACGCGGGAGTATTATCGAGGGTTGGGGTTCGAGATGGGGGACCTGTATATGAGCGCCTCTCTGTGAGCAAAGAAGGCCGGTGATCCCTCTGCGCCGTCCCTAGCTCCACGCGCTCCATCCCAGGTGTCACGATGCAACAGTTATCGGCTGAACGGGTCCATGAGGCACTGGCTGGCCTGGATGCCGGGGCATTCGGCGCCAACCTCCATTACTACCCGCGAATCGGCTCCACCAACGATGTGGCCCGCGAGTTGGCCGCTCAGGGCGCGCCGGAGGGAACACTCGTCCTGGCGGATGAGCAAACCGCCGGGCGAGGGCGCATGGCGCGGAGATGGATCGCGCCGCCCGGCAGCAGCCTGCTGCTGTCGATTCTCTTCCGGCCAGCTCTGCACCCTGCTGCTGCCTATCGGCTGGTCATGATCAGCGGGCTGGCCACCGCCGAAGCGTGCGAGGCGCTGGCAGGGGTGCGGGTCGATATCAAGTGGCCCAACGACCTGCAAACCAGGGGGAAAAAGCTGGGAGGCATCCTGCCAGAAAGCGCCATCCAGGGGGAGCGTCTGCTATGGGTGGTTGTGGGGCTGGGGCTGAACGTGAGCCAGGAATTCGCGCCACCCGATCCACTGGCCCAGAGTGCGATCAGCCTGCGAATGGCCGCCGCAGCCCCACCGGACCGAGCGGCGCTGCTGGCCGGGATACTCACTCGGCTGAACGCATGGTATGCGCAGTTGGGCAGTGATGCGCTCGTGGACGCATGGCGCGCGCGGTGCAGCACATTGGGCCAGCGAATCGTAGCCCGTACGCCAGGTGGAATATTCACAGGGTGGGCCGAAGAGATCGATGCCAACGGGGCGCTGTGGCTACGCACGGACGACGGTCAACGGCATTTACTGGCCGCTGGTGAGGCAACCATCCGTGGGGAGGACGCTGCTTACGAAGGATGATTCGCACGTGGCGCGGCGCCTGGGCAGCTAGGGGGAACGGAGCCAGGCAGCAAACCCAGATAAGATCGGCCCCACTCCCCCGGACGCGCCATCACCGCAGCCGGGAAAGTGGGGCAGTCAGGTCACTCCTCTACGCCTACGAGACCTGAAGTTCGCCGCGCTTAAGCGCCTCGAGTTCGGCTTCTAGGCGACGGCGCTCGTCGGCAATAGCCCCTTTGACTTCGGCCATCAGGCTATCAGCGCGATTTTGGAATTGCTCGCGCAGCTCCTCGCCCGAGGCCGGGGCCATCAGTAAAGCCGCCACCGCGCCAACCAACGCCCCGCTGACAGCGCCCAGAATGAAGCTGAAGATACGTCGCATGTAGCCTCCTCTGATTCTCCCATTCACTAACGCAAAATCCTCTTGCCCACAATATACGATCCCATTATAACATGGTTGCGGGGCTGTTCCAGTGAAGCAATGTTCCTCGCCGCCCCTATCCCTGGACCTGACGCAGCAGTTCCACAACCTGCCAGGCAATCTCATCCGGGTTCCCGGACAGGAGGGTGTGCCTGCGCTCGCGGGAGGGGGCCTGTGCCAGCCCCTTGACCACCGTTGGCGATCCTGGCTCGCCGATGAACGCCGGGTCGGCCTCCAGGGCCACCCGATCCCATACAGTCACCCGGCCCTTGTCGAAGGCCCAGGCTTTGATCCCATAGTCCATGAAGCGCGGCTCGTTGGACGCGGTCTTGACCGAGATCACAGCGGGTAGTGGTACTTCAAGCACCTCGTAACCGCCCCTGATCCCGCGCCGCCCGATCACCACGTTCCGGGCCAGGTCGATGTCCACCGCATTCGCCAGCGTGATCTGGTCGATACCCAGCCACTCAGCCAGACCGGGCGGAACCTGCCCCGTCGCACCGTCGGAGGATTCCTCGCCACACAGGATGAGATCAGCCCTGCCGAGCTTCTCGACGCCCTTCGCCAGCGTGTAGGTGGTGGCCAGGGTATCGGCCCCTCCAAATGCGGGGTCGCTGAGGAGGGTGATATGGTCTGCCCCCATCGCCAGCCCCACTCGCAGGATCGGTTCACAGAATGGCGGCCCCATCGAGAGGATGTCTACCCGGCCCCCATAGCGGTCTTTCAGGCCAAGTGCCATCTCCAGCGCGTTCATATCCGGCGGGTTGATCTCGGAGCGGGCGCCTGCCCGATCCAGCCGATGGGTTGCCGGGTCAACCCGGATCTCTTCCGGCTTGGGCACGACCTTGACGCACACGATCTGGCGCAGCTCACGCATGGGCTGCCTCCCGTTCCGCGCGGAGTGCCGCAACCAGCGCAGGCACGATCTCGAAGGCATCGCCGACGATGCCATAGTCAGCGGCTTCGAAGATCGGGGCCTGGGGGTCGCTGTTTATGGCAATGATCAGGCCCGCATCCTGGATGCCCACTGTGAAGTGAAACGCGCCGCTGACACCGCACACGATGGCGACCTTCGGGCGGCATACCACCCCTGTCTGCCCGATCTGACGTTCCCGCTCAATGTAACCATCGTCCACCGGCGGGCGTGTCGCGCCGACCTCGCCGCCGAGCAGGTCGGCCAGCTCGCGCAGCAGGTCAAAGCGCCCCTCGATGCCCCGCCCGCCGACCACCAGGGCTGGGGCCTGGGTCAGGTCGGGGCTGCTGCCAACAACCCGCTCTACGGTGCGCGTGCGAATCATGGACTTGGTCAGGCTGATCGGCACGCGGATCACGCTGCCCTCTCGACCGGGAATCGGCTCCGCGACCCGGAACACGCCGGGGCGGACAGTGGCCATCTGGGGGCGGTGCTTCTCCATCGCCAGCAGGGCCAGCACGCCGCCGCCGAACCCACTCACCTCGCTGATCAGCACCCCCGACTCCAGACGTAGATCGGTACAGTCAGCATTGAGGCCCGTCCGCAGACGCACCGCCAGCCGCCCAGCCAGATCGCGGCCATCGTGGGTTGCGCCCAGCAAGAGCACACTCGGCTTGTTGTGCATCACCGCTTCGTAGGCAGCGTGGGCGTATCCCTCGACGGTGAAATCGGCCAGCAGCGGATGTTCCACCAACGCAACTTCGTCCGCGCCGCAGGCGAAGGCGCCGCGCGCCAGCGCCTCAACGCGGTCGCCGATCAGCAGGCCGGTCAGCTTCCACCCAGCGAGGTCGGCAAGCTGCCGCCCCTTGGAGAGCAGCTCCAATGAGACAGGCTCCAGCCCGCCGCCGCGCTGCTCTAGGAAGACCCAGATGGCAGGCTGCTGGTCTTCAACGCCATAGAGGGATGTAGTCATACGATCTCTCCGTCCCCACTCTCATCAGGCGGAGAGCGCCAGTGCTGCGATCTCGGCCACATCCCGCACGATCAGGCCCGGGGTCCTCTGCGCCTTGACGCTGTCCTCCAGACACGCCACGCAGAACGGGCAGGCCGTCGCTAGGATCGATGCGCCGGTAGCGAGCGCCTCCCGAACTCGCAGGTCGGAGAACCGCTCGCCGGGGGGGGTCTCCATCCACATGCGCCCGCCACCACCGCCACAGCACACCGTTTCGGCCCCCGTGCTCGCCATTTCGACCACCTCGACGCCGGAAATCGAGGCCAGAACAAGGCGTGGCGCTTCGACCTCGTCATTGTGCCGCGCCAGGTAGCACGGATCGTGGAAGGCGATTCGCGCCTCGAGCGCCTGGTCAAAGGCCAGCCTTCCCTGCTCGATCAGCGTCGCCAGGTATTGGGTGTAATGCAAGGGTCGGAAGCCAGCCTCGGAGCGAGGATAGTGATTCCGGAATACATCGTAGCAGTGGGGGGAGATCGTGACGACCTGCGTCACGCCCTCTGCCTGGAACACGGCAGCCGTCTGCCCAGCGATCTCCTCAAAGTACGGGCGGTGACCAAGGCTCAACACTGCCTCGCCGCAGCACGGCTCCTCGTCGCTCAGCGTCCCGAATCGCACCCCCGCCGCGTTCAGCACGCGGATCAGTGAACGGGCAATCTGTTGCGCGCGCCGGTCGTAGGAGGCGGTGCAGCCCACATACAGCAGGACCTCGTGCTGGGCCGCGTCAAAGCGCGGCACGTCCAGCCCCTTCGCCCACGCCGACCGCTGGGAGGGTGGCTGCGACCAGGGGTTGCCGTTCCAGTACACGGACCACAGCAGCGAGGGCAGCCCCGCCGGGATCGCCCGTTGCTCCCAGGCCACGGCGCGCAGCCCCCGAAACACGTCCGTGATATGCACTCCGCGCGGGCACGACTCCTCGCAGCGGGCGCAGGTTGAGCAGCGCCATAGATCACCATCCCCAACAAGCAGCCCCAGTTGCGCTCGCCGCACCAGCGACCGCACGGAGAGGGTGTGTGGCGAGACCAGCCCCCAGGGACAGGTCGCGGTACACGCACCGCACTGATAGCACAGCGCCGACGTGCCGCCGGTCAGATCGGCCAGCCGATCCCACCATGCATCGTCGATGAGGATGACCTCATCCATTCGGGAATCTGATGCTCGATTCATCGTCGGCCTCCGGCTGGCACGCGCGGGCCTGCTGCTCGGCGTGCTGCCTCACCACCTGATCCATCTCCGCGATCTTCTCCGCAAACTCCTTGCCCTCCGCTGCCGAGACCCAGCACAGTTGCAGCCGCTCTGGGGCGATGCCTTCGCGGGCGAACTTGCGCTGCCAATACTGGAATCGCTTCCAGGTGCGCTGGTTGGCGTAGTTGTAGTGGCAATCCGAACCGCTATCGGTCAGGCGGCAGCCGGTGACGAGCACCGCGCCCACGCCCTTCTCAAACGCCCGCGCGATGAAGCCCTCCTCGAAACGGGCCGAGCACATCGTGCGGATGATGCGCGCCGAAGTGGGGTACTGCCGCTTCTCAATGCCCGCCAGGTCCGCCCCCGCATACGAGCACCAGTTGCAGGTGAAGACGATGCACTTCTCCTCTGGGTGTTCAGCCAGGGCCGCATCGATCTGGGCAGCGATCTGGTCCCGGGTGAAGTGCGGCATGTCAATGGCGCCAAAATTGCACTCAGCAGCGCACGTGCCGCAACCCATGCAAGCCGCCTCGACGACCCGCACCCGCCCCTCTTTGACCGGCCCCGTCGCCTCGATGGCCCCAAATGGGCAGACGTTCACGCAGCGCATACAGCCGACGCACAGGTCGAGGTTCACCTGCGCGGTCAGCGGTTCCTTCTCGATCACGCCACGCCCCAGCAGTCTGCCGACCTTGGCAGCGGCGGCCAGCGCCTGCGCCATCGACTCGCGCACATCCTTTGCGCCCTGCGCCGCCCCGGCCAGCATGACCCCCTGCACTGCCGTCTCGACCGGCCCCAGCTTGGGATGAAGCTCCATGTAGAAGCCATCCTCGCTGCGGGAGAGCTTCAACTGCCCGGCCAGCGTGTCTTCAGTGGGGCGCAATCCGATCACCAGCACCAGCAGATCGGTAGGAATGCGCACGCGCGCGCCCAGCAGCTCATCCAGCACCTCAAGATGCCCTGCCTCGAACGTCATCGCGTCCTGCGGAGGAACGTCGGCAGCATAGCGGAAGAAGCGGACTCCTGCCCGCATTGCCTGCTCATAGAGTTCCTCGGCGTGGCGGGTGTAGGTGCGGATGTCCTTACTGACTACCCGCACCTGTTTGCCCATCTGGCGCAGCCGCACCGCCTGCCCCATCATAGAGGCGCAGCAGTAGCGCGAGCAGCCCATCGATCCCTGCCGCGACCCGACGCACGACACAAACGTGATCCGCTCCGCACCAACCTCCCCATCGGCCAGCAGGCGCTCTAATTCGAGGTTGGTGATCACGCGGGGATCAGACCCACAACCAAATTCGGTCGGCTGGTATGGCAGGGAGCCAGTCGCCACCACGACCGCGCCAGTGGTCAGCTCTGTTGCGCCCTCTGCCTGCCTGTCCTTCAACAAGGCATGGAAGCTGCCCACCACGCCGCCAATGGCCTCGACTTCCGTGTTGAGATGAACATGGGCGCCGCTCGTCTCCACGTCGCGGGCCTTCGCCGCGACCAGCCGGGCCGCATCGATCTGGCGGGGCGCAAGGTCGTAGAGGTCGTTCAGCAACCCACCCAGCCGCTCCGCCCGCTCAACCAGATGTGTCTCGATTCCCTGGCGAGCCAGCGCCGCCGCCGCCGTCATCCCAGCGATCCCGCCGCCGATCACCAGCGCGCTCTGAGTCACCGGCAAGTGGCTGACTTGAAGCGGCTCCAGGCGCCGCGCCTTCTCGACCGCCATCGCCACCATGTCCATCGCCTTGACCGTCGCCGCCTCTTTGTCGAATTTGTGCACCCACGAGTCCATGTTGCGGATGTTCGACATTTCCAGCAGGTACGGATTCAGGCCGGAGCGCATCAGCACGCCCCGGAAGATCGATTCGTGGGTCTTGGGCGAGCAGGCGGCTACCACCACGCGATTGATCCCCTCGCGCTGGATCGCCTCCTCAATCTCAGCCTGGGTATTGCCCGCGCACGAGAACATCTGGCTGGCTGCGTAGACCACGCCGGGCAGCGTCCGGGCGAAATCCACCACACGCCTCACGTCCACCACCCCGGCGATGTTGCTGCCACAGTGGCAAACAAAGACCCCCACGCGCGGTTCCCCCCTCTCCACCGGCGGAGAAAGGGCTAGGGGGTGAGGTTCCTCCGGCCAATGCCGGGCCGTGAGATGGGTCAGAGCCAGGGCCGCCGCGCCGCTGCCTTCAGCGACGCTGTCGGGGATGTCCTTGGGGCCACTGGCGCACCCGGCAGCGTAGATGCCGGGCCGGGTGGTGGTGATCAGGCCACCCCGTTCCTCCAGCGCCCGAACGAAGCCATCTTCATCCAGCTCGATCCCCAGCCGTGCTGCCAGGTCGGGCAGGCCCGCGCCCGGCATGACGGCGTTCGCCAACACCACCATATCATAGACTGCTTCGATGCGGGTCGTGGTGGCCGTATCTTCGTAGACCACCCGAATGCGCTCGCCGTCCGGCGCGATGCACGAGGGCCGCCCGCGCACGAACTTCGCCCCGGCCTCGCGGGTGCGCCCCCAGAAGCCGTCGAAGCCCTTGCCGTAGGCGCGAATGTCCATATAGAGGACGGTCACATCCTGGATACCGTGATCCAGGGCCTGGTAGGCATGTTTGAGGGAGTACATGCAGCAGAAACGCGAGCAGCCCCGGCTGAAGCGCCGGTCGCGGGAGCCAACGCACAGCACAAACAGGATATTTGCCGGGTGCTGTCCGTTCGATGGGCGCACGATCTCCCCGCCCGTTGGTCCCGCTGAGTTAATCAGCCGTTCGAATTCCAACGCAGTCAACACATCGGGGTGCGATCCGTAGCCGAAGTCGGTCAGCCGCCGGGGGTCGAGCATGTCGTACCCCACCGCCACAATGATCGCCCCGACTTCAACCGTCAGCAGGCGCTCGGCGGGCATCAGGAAGTCAATGGCTTTGGGCGGGCAAACCTGGTAGCAACGGTCGCAGGGAAGGTAGTTGGGCGGATCGTTCAGGCAGTGCGCCATGTCGAGGATATACGCGCCGGGCGTGGATTGGGGGATCGGCGTGTAGATGGCCTTGCGTGCAGCCATGCCTGAATCGTATTCGTTGGGCAGCACAACGGGGCAGGCCAGTGTGCATTCTCCGCAACGGGTGCAGGCATCGGTGACGTAGCGCGCCCGCTGCCGAATCCACACCTGGAAATGCCCCGGCTCTCCCTCGACCCGCTCCACCTCAGCCAGCGACAGCACCTCGATGTTAGGGTGAAGGCTCACCTCTGACATCTTGGGCGCTTCGATGCAGATCGAGCAATCCAACGTGGGGAAGTTCTTATCCAGGACGGCCATGATCCCCCCGATGGTCGCTTCCCGCTCGAGCAGCACCACCCGCGCCCCCGCCTCGGCCAGGTCGAGCGACGCCTGGATCCCAGCGATCCCGCCGCCGATGACCAGCACCGTATCACTCATGGGCGGCTCCCCCCGGAGATAATGGCCATGGCGTGTTCCAGGCCCACCGCCAACGCCCGCAGGTTCAAATCAAGCGTTCTGGGCCGCACTGATGCACGGATCGCCTCCTCAACCGACTCGCGGCGCGCCAGCCCCGTCACGCCAACCAGGAACCCCAACATCACGATATTTGCCACCACGCGGTGACCCAATTCCTCCGCCAGCCGCGTGGCGGGGATGCCATGCGGACAATCACCATCGGCGGGCTGGACCAGGTCGTCATCAACCAGGATGATCGCTTCGGGGCGGGCGGTGGGGCGGAAGGTGGTATAAGCTTCCTGCGACATGGCGATCAGCACGTCTGGCCTTTGGACGAAGGGATAGTCAATCGGCTCGTCGGAGACGACGAGGTTGGCGCTCGACGCGCCGCCGCGGGCCTCCGGGCCGTAGGACTGGGTCAGGACGGCTTCCATGCCCTCGTACAGCACCAGCGCTCGGCCCAGCACCATCCCCGCCAGCGCCACCCCCTGACCGCCAAACCCGGAGATACGGATTTCCTGCCTCATGCGAGCGCCTCCGGCGGGATAGGCTGGTAAGGCGGCAGGTTACGGTTGATGAAGTTACCGATGTAGATGGGGCGGTCAGAACGAAGGTCGATCCCCAAATCCTCGTGAGAGACTCCGTCGGCGATCACGCACCGTGCACGGTATAGCTCCATCTCCTCCAGGCCATCGTCAATCCCGTTCGACTTGCCGAACCCAACCGGGCAGGGGGAGAGAATCTCGATGAAGGCAAACCCGGGCTTGCCGAACGCGGTTAGGATGTCTTGCTTGGCCTGCCGCGCGTGCAGGGTTGTCCAGCGCGAGACATAGTTTGCGCCCGCCGCCGCCAGCAGCGAGGGCAAGTTGAATGGTTGCTCCGGGTTGCCATAGGGCGCGGTCGTGGCTCGCGCCCCGATGGGCGTTGTCGGCCCGAACTGGCCGCCCGTCATGCCGTAGTTGAAGTTGTTGACGCAGATCACCTTGATATCCACGTTGCGCCGCGCAGCGTGGATCAGGTGGTTGCCGCCGATGGCTGCTAGGTCACCATCGCCGCTGAAGACCGTCACCATCAGGTCGGGGTTCGCCAGCTTCATGCCTGTGGCGAACGGGATGGCACGCCCATGCGTAGTGTGGTACGAGTCGAGCGCCATGTACC
>Ga0209101_1002835_pt1 | contig 10948 bp, 7 predicted proteins | sample ConPoolayeCmetaG_FD_185481 | JGI IMG/M metagenome (GOLD analysis project Ga0209101, IMG submission 185481) | Hot spring microbial mat communities from California, USA to study Microbial Dark Matter (Phase II) - Cone Pool mat layer C metaG... ... | reverse complement strand
CAAATGGGGGACACGATTGACAGATAGCATAAAAGCTGGTAAAGTTATGCAAACTTACCGGGAGGTCAAGATGAAAACAAAAGGCAGCCTGCTTCCGACACTCATTCTTCTGACGCCTCTGGTGCTCAGCCTGGGATGCAGCATGATGGGAACCGGGCCGGTCATCGAGGTCACCACTACAGCGCAGCCACAACCGACTTCGGCTGCCGCAAAGCCCACCCTATCCGACTGTACAGGTGGCCTGCGCATTCACAGCGTGACCGATCGCGTCGAAGACGGATTCGTGCGCGTCCGGGGACTGGTTGACAATTGCACCAATAAGTGGGTGGATATCGTGGTACATCTCACCTTGTACGATGCCAGCGGTAATCCCCTGAATGTGTCCAGCACAACAGGAGAAACCGAACAGGATGCGTTCGTGCTCAACCGGCCTCTTGCACCCGGTGCAACCGGCGTATTCGACTATATTCGCGATACGGCCTACATCGAGGGCAAATATAACCACGCTGAGCTGTCCGCTGACTGGGTCGAAGCAGGCAACAGTTATACAGGTGACATCACTTCCTTCACTTATGATCTCAAACCAGGCGAGAGTTTCATCACCGTCTCCGGCACCTTCAAGAGCACGGGAACGGCCTCCTGCCCTTCGCCGCTTGCCGTTGCGGTTGGCTACGACGAGGATGGGGACGTCTGCTCGGTAAACGATGAATGGCTGACCGACGAGGCCGGTAACGATATAGATGAATTGGCGCCCGGTGAAACGGTGAATTTCGAGCTTCTACTGGATAACTTCAGAGGCGAGGTTCGGGACGTGAAAGTGCTGGCCGGGTGCAGCTTCTATGGTATGCCATGAAGCCGGGTTTACACATCACTGTGACCACCTTCGCGGCCTGAGAGTAATTCTCTTCCGGTAAGCATCGGAATTTCTCTGCCTGATCCAGGACTGTGTGCTGCTCCAGAGCGGAGGCCCATCACCAGCCGGCCGGGGGCCCGGTGCACGCGGAGAGCATGGCTGTGCTGTTGCGCTATGCTCATAGTTCACTCGCTCCGGTTTCCCTGGCTGGGCCGGCGAGGGATGGCGCATCTCGTGGATCAATTGTACTGGCTGTTCCTATACAACGTTTGGGATGGTTCATAATTGGTTGACACTCTGCCTTGTCGGCGTGTGGGGCAGGCTTTCCAGCCTGCCGACAGCCTGGAAAGGCCGTCCCACAAGCCTGTTGTGGGCGCAGGTGCGGGCAGCCGATTTTTCAAGACAGCTAAAGTGTAAACCAATTTTGCGACCTGTGCAATTACTTGCCTCTTCGGAATTGCGACCGGTGCGGCTGGATGGAATTCACCGCAAAACGCAGAGGTTTCTGTTTCTTTGCGCTCTTTGCGCCCTTTGCGGTTTTTCAAAAGGGCCGCCATCAACTGCACAGGTAGAATTTTTGGAGGTTGTGATGACATCTCGACAACCGCAACAGGTGCAGATAAATATCGAAATCCCCCCCGATTTGGATGCTGTTTATTCCAACCTGGCTATCATCACGCATTCAGCCTCGGAGGTCATTATTGATTTCGCCCGTATCTTGCCTAACTCGCCAAGAGCCCGTGTGTACGCGCGCGTGGTCACCACCCCAATGCACGCTAAACTGCTGTTGCGGGCGCTGAGTGAGAACCTTGAACAGTATGAGGCAAGGTTTGGTGAGATAAAGACATATGATTCCGGTGATGCGCTCGCCCAACAATTCTTCAGTGCGATCAGGCCCCCGAACCAGCCGGACTCCGGTTAGCTGCCATCATCATATACTGATATGCAGGGAGGGGCGTTGGGTAAGCAATCGTTCCACCGTCTGATGTGGCTACCCATCGCTATGGTCTTCTGCCTGTGCGGCCTCACAGGAGGGATGTTTCTGGCAGCCGACGCGTATAGCCGCCGTTACGAAGGCCGCATATATCCCGGCGTTCAGGTACACGGGGTGAGACTGGGTGGGCTTACAGTTGAGGAAGCCACCGCTGTGCTGCGGACTGCACTCCCCGACCCTGCTACCCTGCCGTTGACATTGCGCGACGGAGAGCACACCTGGACGCGCTCCTGGGCTGATCTGGGGCTGAGCATAGATCCCCAGACAACCGCCCGCATGGCATATCAGGCAGGTCGTAGCGGCACGTTTATTGAACAGCGTATTGCCCTGTTACAGACACTTGTTGCGGGCCATGTATTGCCTCCGGTCGTACTGATTCCCGATCAGGCCCGGGCCAGGGAAGTATTACGCTCCCTGGCTGATGAACTCTTCATCCCTCCTGTGAATGCCACGCTCATCTTCCGTGGCGTTGAGGTCATACCGGTTTCGGGTCAGGCTGGCCGCGAGTTGGATATTGAGGCCACCTTGGCCGCTCTCCCCTATGCAATTGGCGTCAGCAGAGAGGGTGTGGTGATGGACCTGCTGACGAGGCCGGTGCCCCCGCCGGTCGGCGAGCCTGGGCCGGCACTCGAACATGCCAGGACTTTGCTCTCGTGCCCCTTCTTACTTGTTGCTGCCGATCCTGTGACTGGATTCCAGGCAACCTTAACGGTGGAGCCGTCGGTGGTGGCGAAATGGCTGGTCACGACTGTGTCAGAGCGGCCCACGACAGAGGAGAACAGGAAACAGCCCCGACTGCTGGTCACGGTAGATGAGGATGCCGTCCGCACTTTTTTGGAGGAGACCGAACTGCCGGGGGCTGAAGGCATCAGCATTAATGTAGAACAGAGTATAGAGGCGATACGCGTGGCGATTGAGGCGGGAGAGAGCCAGGCCAGGCTGGCACTGGTCCATTACCCCCGTGAGTACATCGTGCAGCCGGGTGATACAGCGGTGTCGGTAGCCTATGCACATGGCTTTCCCCTCTGGCGCATTCTGGAAGCAAACCCCGGCCTTGATCAGGGCACCCTGAAACCCGGGCAACGTATTACCATCCCCTCGCCCGATGTGCTCTTCCCGTTGCCGCTTATCACCGACCATCGCATCGTGGTGGATCTCTCCGATCAACGCCTCTTCGCATATCAGGACGACACGCTGGTTTTCGACTTTACAGCTTCGACCGGCATCCCATCCTCTCCCACCATCCCCGGAGTCTTCCAGGTGCTGAGTAAGGAGGAGGAAGCATATGCTTCCAGCTGGGACTTGTGGATGCCCCATTTTATGGGGATTTATTATACAGCCCCTGATTTTGTGAATGGGATCCACGGGCTGCCGACCCTTTCTAACGGCACAAGGTTGTGGGAGGGAGTGCTGGGCCGGCCGGTCTCCTACGGCTGTATTGTGCTGGGTTTACAGGAAGCTGCCGCTCTCTACGAGTGGGCTCCTCTGGGAACACTGGTTGTGATCCAGCAATGACGGTTGGAGAGTCCTCAATTCCCGCTCTGCGCATGTCAAGACTGTGTTCTCCCCGTTGACCCTCTGTTAACATCCCTGTAACCTTGCTGTAACCCCGCTCCACTCAAGGCCCACTATAATAAGGATAGCATTGTAGCACCGGTGTGCGGTGGAAATTTCCCCTCGTTTACGCGCCAAAAGCCGCGCTGCATTTAGCTTTTCAAACGTCTCGGGCAGTGAGATGAGATGGATCTCCGGCTATGATGACAACTATCGCGGTCGGTAATCAAAAGGGCGGGGTAGCCAAGACCACCACCTGTCTCTCCCTGGGTGCCTGTCTTGCCGAAATGGGACGGACAGTTCTGCTCATTGACCTGGACCCCCAGGCTAACCTCACACTTTCAGTAGGGTTAAGGCCAGAGGAACTGCGTCACACCGTGGGCGAGGCCCTGCTTGGCGACGTATCACTGGTCAGCATCAGCCGCGAAAGCAACGTATTTGGCATGGACATCGTGCCCGCCAGCCGGGAACTCACGGTGATAGACAAAATCCTCTACGGACGCAAAAATTACGAGTTCTTCCTCAGGCGCAAACTTGAGGCCATGGATAAAAACTCCTACGACTTTGTATTAATTGATTGTCCGCCTTATTTTGGGGTGCTGACCCTGAACGCTCTGACGGCTGCTGACCTGCTCATCATTCCCGTGCAATGTGAGTACTACGCCATGCATGCGCTGCGCCAGACGATGGAACTGGCGAAAATGGTGCGCGACAGGACCAATCCCTGGCTGACTTACCGGGTTTTAGTGACCATGTATGATCAGCGCAACAAAATCTGCCAGCTTATGCTCAATCAGTTGCAGCAGAAGCTGGACCGGGTTCTCTACAGCACTATCATCGAGGTAGACACCAGGCTCAAAGAGAGTCCGGTTTTCGGCAAACCGATCACTATATACGAGCCGAGAACTCGAAGCGCTCAACAGTACCGTGCTCTCGCCAAGGAGTTGATGAATCATGGATAGTGACGGTGAAAGCATCAGGATGCAGCTTGAGGCATTGTTCTCCGACTCTGACGCGCTACTGGCCGGAGAAGATTTCCGTCAGCGGGCCATTCTTTCCTCGTTCATCAGGCTCGCCCCCGAGGCAATCGCTATCGGTGACCTGGAAGGCCGCCAGATCTGCGCCAATCGTGTCTGCCATGAACTCTTCGGTTACGACTACGAGCTTCAGGAGATGAACGGGCTTGCTTTAAGCGATCTCTGGCCCGCGGAAGAAGCGCCGCTCCTGAATACGCTGGTGCTTCCAGGTGCCAGGAGCGGAGGCTGGCACGGCGAAGTACGCCAGAAGCGCAAAGATGGTACACTGTTCGAGGCCAGCCTGAGCGTCTTTCCCGTCGCCGACAAGGATGAGCACCCTGTTTACGTAGCCGCCATCATCCGCGACATTTCCGCGCTCCGGGCAGCAGAACGCGCGAAAGAGCAGGCCAGCCATGCGCTTCGTGCCAGAAAAGCCGAGGCTGTGGTCGAGATCGCTCAGGAGATCGCGAGCGCCCCCACTTCAGGTGAGCTGTACCGCCGTGCCGTGACGCTCATCAAAGAACGCTTCGGCTACGACCATGTGCATATCTTTTCCTGTGTCCCTGAGCAACAGGAGGTGAGGCTGCTTGAAAGCACCTCCCATGCCATCGCACAGGTTTTACCATATGGCAAGGGGATCATCGGCACGGTCGCAGCGGAAGGAAGGGCAATCTCAGTGCCGGACCTCCAGACCTTCCGCGTGATTCGCCCGGAGACATCGGAGAGCGGTGGTGAGATCGCCGTGCCCATAAAATGGCGTGGGCAGGTAGTGGGGGTACTGGATGTGCGCACCGATCAGGCCACAGCCATCTCTAAAGAGGACGAGCCGCTGCTACTCACGCTGGCCGGTCAGATCGCTGTTGCCGCAGAAAACCTCCGTTTACTGGAGGAGGCCAACATTATACGTCAGTTCGGTCAGGCCTCTGAAGGGATCGGCTGGATCACATTGGAGGGCCACCTGGTAATTTACGTCAACCCCACTCTGGCCGGTATTCTCCAGGAGACCCGCCCCGAAGACGCTTTCGGGAAACCCGTTACCGCCTATTATCCTGAATGGCTGCGCAAACGGGTAGAAAATGAGATCTTCCCCACGGTTATGAAGGAAGGCCGGTGGAGTGGCGAGCTGGAACTCCTCTCCGCGCGCGGCGAAACCGTCCCGACCATCCAGAGCCTGTTCCTCATCCGTGACCATGATGGCAGGCCACTCTATATAGCCAACGTGGTAACCGACATCAGTGAACGGATGCGTGCTGAACGTCTGTTAAGTCGACGTGTCAGACAGACAGCCTGCCTCAACGAGATCGGGCAGAGAAGCGAGCAGAACCCTCCTCTCCCAGAATTTCTTGCCTGGGTGGCAGGGCGTATCCCCCCGGCTATGGAGCACCCGCACGCGTGCAAAGCGCTCATCGAGCTAAATACTGATATGTATGGCACCCTCGAGGCACTGACCCTGCCGGTCCGTATCATTGAGCCTCTCAGTGCAGGTGATGAACAGGTGGGCCGGCTATGCGTATCCTACGCGCAGAATCACAGCTTCCTCGACGATGAGCGAGTTCTGATACGTGATATCGCCAGACGGATAAATATCTTCATCGAGAGCCAGCAACTTCTGGAACAATCGCGTATCCCGTTGGAGGAACTCAAGACCGCCCATTACAGATACATCCACAAACCATGGATGGAACCGGCAGCCGTCGGTGGAACCCTGCCCGTCATACCATCAGACGATACGCACCCTCCAGTCCTAATCAGTGAGTCCCATACAATCACTCTCTCCGATACATCGCCTCACGTCCCTGCCGGGCAGTCTCCAACCACTCCCGAACCGGCCACCCGGGAAGAGAGCACTCATAAAGGTTTGCGAGAGATATGGCGGCGTGTAATTGCGGGATTGTTCATCTTGAGCATTTTACTCCTGGGTGGCCTGCTGCTGTCCTGGGCAATCAACCACCGGGCCGAGGCGCGATCGTTACCCGCTGTTGTGACGGTGGCTCCTTTCCCCAGGGAGAAGGCGTTAGCACTGGGGGCAGCGCTTCCTGCTTCAACACCGGTAGTTATGCCAGCTTCACCTACCCCATCGCCGACAGCCTTTGCGCTGCCTTCCCCTACCTCATTTCCTCCCTCACCCACACCGGCACCTGATGTTGTAACAGAGCCAGCCGGGCCGACGATCGTACCGGTGGCCTTTGTCGTGCCAGACCCATTTCCCGTGCCTGGCCCCAATCAACGCGTACCCTCCACCACGCTACTCATTCCGACGCCGGTGCAGCCTGTTCCGGTAGCAGCCGATGCGATCAATATCGCCGTGCTGGGAAGCGACCAGAGGCCGGATTGGTCCGAGTGGCACACCGACGTCGTTCAGATTGTGTCCATTCAGCGCGATCACGGTACGGTATCTGTGTTGTCCATCCCCCGCGATCTGTACGTCTACATTCCCGGTTTCTGGATGAGCCGCATTAATTTCGCCCATTATTATGGAGAGGCGTATAATTATACAGGTGGAGGGCCACAGTTGTTGCGCGATACGCTGCTCTATAACCTGGGCATCCGTATGGATTACTACGCTCGCACCGATTTCGATGGATTGATCGGTATTGTTGACACGCTGGGAGGGATAGATATTCCGGTGCACTGTCGCCTGAGTGACCACTGGCCTTACCCGGACGAACATGGCGAGTATCCTATCCTGACGCTGGAGCCAGGGGTACACCACATGGATGGCGAAACCGCGTTATGGTATGCCCGCTCGCGACTGACCACCAGCGTGTTCTCTCGCGAAAAGCGTCAGCAACAGGTGCTCCAGGCGATCTGGCGCAAAGCGCGGGATACTGGCTTGCTCAACCGTGTGCCGGCATTATGGAAGCAGGGCCGCGAGATGGTAGAGACGGACTTGCCTTTCTCTCTGATCCTGGACCTGGCGCGCATCGCCCTGACACTGGACGAGAAGAATGTGCGTTTTTATAACATTGATGCTGATGAAGTGGCCCCCTGGGTCACACCATACGGTGGGCGCGTGTACCTTCCTCGCTGGGAAGCGATCGAGCCCGTGATTGCGGAAGCGATGGCGCCTCCCACGGAGGCCCGCCTGAGCCGTACTTACATACCTGTGGAAGTGTGGAACGGGACGCCTAACCCGGGCTGGGATGCGCTGATAGTAGACAGGCTGTACCGGGCCGGATTCCCCGCCGTCATCGGCGAGTCGGACCGTCATGACTATGCCTCTACCCAAATGCTCATCTTCGGTAACCCGGCTAAGGGAAGTGGAGCAGATCACCTGCAAAAGCTTCTCGACCTGTCGGATGATCAGGTGATCCGACTGCCGGATGAAAAGTCCGCATATCCCATACGCCTGATCATCGGGGCCGATTACAAAACCTGCCCTGAAGAGCAATAGGAGGATAAGATCATGCACTGGAGCAACAGGATTGTCCTCATAACCATCATACTTATGTTGGCGAGCAGTGGGTGTGGTCAAATGCCCGAAGGTGGAATGCCTGCTATGCCTGTAACGAAGCCAGACTCAGTGCACCTGATGCCACCAGCCAATCATGGCTTCAGACTGTTGCGCCCGGAGCCGACTGTGGCAGCGTTGACTGTGGGCGAGATGTGCACAACAAAGATATGGCTTGATAACGTACAGGGATTATATAGCGTGGAGTTGCACATCGAGTTCGATCCCCAATATGTGAACGTCGTAGATGCGGACCCGCTCATTCCTGGCGTACAGGTTAACGTGGGCACGCCACCAATGCCCAATCAGCCACTTATTAACGAAGTGGATAACAATGCGGGTTTGATCCGCTACAAAGCGGTACAGCCGACGGGGAAGGCGGAGAGCGGTAGTGGGGTTGTACTGTCCTTTACAACCCAGGCATTGAACAGGGGAGGCAGTCCACTGAGATTCAGAGTGGTCAAACTTCAAGATGCTGCTGGGAACATACTCCCTTCACCTGAGTACGTTGATGGTCTGTTGCTGATAGACCAACACAGCAGTGAGACCGCAAGCTGCCTCAACGGAGCTGGAAATTTTTGAGCTGAGAGCACACAGGGCCTGAGCGTGGAGAGGTTACTTACGGCCGGTGCTCCCCACGCTGATTATGTAGAGAACCGTTTCCTCCCTGCCATCTACCTGCAGCAGATTATTCCATTCGTCATCGAGGAAAGCGCCCACGGCACAGGCTCCCAATCCCATTGAGGCCGCAGCCAGATAGAGGTTTTGCCCGATATGTCCTGCTTCCAGCAACACATAGCGGTAGGCCCGTTCGCGGTACCTCCACCGTGTGCGTTGGAAGATAGCCGTGAGGGCAAAGCAGACACCTGCCTGGCCCAGGAATCCCTGCCCCAGGCTGGCTTTCACCGTGGCGGCGCGCAGGTCGCCTGCGTGGAGTAGCTCCAGCGTGTGGTCGCGTACAGAGTAGTGATAAAGCCCCGGCTCCAGTCCCACAACGTTATGTACCACGGGGTAAAGCTCGATCGGGTACAGAGCACCTGCAGATGGCGAGGCACGGAGTCCCCCGCGGGTGGCAGTGATCCCCTGAGCAGCGTGCACCAGACGCGACAATTCCTCAAGTAACAGCCCCTCACCTGAATAATCCCTGACGGAGCGCCGGGCTTCAATCGCCTCCTCGAGGCCGAGTCCACGGTAGCCCCCAGGATCCGGAAGCGTAAACTTTTTCGCCTCAGGGTAGCTCTTATAGTGCTCTGGTCGCTCCCCCCAGTCAGAGAATGCGCTGAGGACGCCCGTGTAGCCGGGCTTGCTCCACTGGTGATAGAGTTCACCGATATCGGTTTTATCCGACGGAAGTTGTGGCTGTCGGCGGAACGGGAACAACCACCCCGCTACGAAGCCACCCGCAGCCGCCAGGCCCGCGATCAGGAACTGACGGCGACCCGAGCCCATCCCTGGCTCACCTGTAGGGCTTGTGCGAAGCGTCTCCTGCCTTTTCCACCTTCTTCGCAGGTAGAATAGGATGCTCCTTCTTTTGAGGAAAATGTGTATCAAAACCAGGACAGCACAGAGGTAGCCTGCGTAGCGGTGGAGAAAAAACTGGGGAAAACCGAAAAAGCCGGCCACTACCCCGGTTAACGTTACATAGCCGCCGCTCAAAAGCATAGCCAGAATGAGCAGGTAATCCAGGTCTTTACGCCTCATCTTAATCTCCTGTGGAGCGCTGGGGATCAGCCGGGGGGATATTATTCAGAAACAGGCACAATCAACTGTGGAGGCGCAACTACGTGACACTCATCTGTGGACCCGGAGGGACTCGAACCCTCGGCCTTCTCAATGCCATTGAGACGCGCTCCCAACTGCGCCACGGGCCCAATAAAATAGAAAGCGAGAACATATGGAGCTGAGGGGATTCGAACCCCTGGCCTCTACAGTGCGATTGTAGCGCTCTCCCAGCTGAGCTACAGCCCCGTCACCCGGGTCTGACACTTCTGGAACGATACCTGCTATTACACCCGGTGACCTTTGACCTTTATACCCGGGTGTCTTATATTCTACCACTACGGGTGCTAATCGTCAAGTTGTCGCCGTGGGGGCTTATCAGTGTTCTAATCTTGTTCGTTCTTAGAGCCTATCCGAAAAACCGTACAAGCGGCATCCCTATGCCGCTTATACCGACGCATAGGGATGCGTCGGTTACGTTTTTCGGATAGGCACTTAGTCAGGCACGAAGCGCCCAGCGGAGTGCTATTCCGGACCTCAAGGCCACTCGTTGCTTCGCTTCGTGGTTCACTACGAGTATCTTTATCAGAGCATTGACAAGCCCTTCTGGAGGCAGGCCGGGTGTGCGTCACTTTTTGCACGAAGGGAGCGAGAGCAGGCTGTGGCGCGGCCTGGAGAGATCGGCCCGAGCCGGATGATTGTAGGACAACTGCTGGCAGTTGTCCTACGCTAATGTACATGTTGATCTTGACAATATACAGCAGATGTGGCATACCGTTTTCGCCATCGTTGGCGTAACCGTTGGCGTAAGGTGGGTTGCGGACCCGTCAATTGTGGTGCCAGGGGGGTACTGTGCCTGTAACAATGCGTGATGTCGCAATCAAGGCCGGTGTCTCGATCAGGACTGTCTCTCGGGTTGTCAATAACGAAGGAGAGATTACCGAGGAAACCCGTCAGCGAGTACTGGCCGCGATTGAGGAGTTGGGGTACCGGCCGAGCAAACTGGCACGGGCTTTGGTTACGCGTCGCACTGAAACTATTGGCCTCGTTTTGGTCAATATTGCCAATCCCTTTTTCGCCGAGGTTGCCTGCGGAGTGCTGGATGCGGCCGAGGCTCGAGGGTACAACGTTTTCCTCTGCAACTCCACGGACACGGAGCAGCAAGATCGTATCCTGCGCTCTCTCGCCGATCACGCTGTGGATGGTGTTATTGTCTACCCGGGCTTCGGCGGCGGGGACAGCTTGAGGAACTTTGCAGAGCACCATGGACCAGTAGTGACGCTCAACTGTTTTTTTGAGTATCCAGGGACCAGTCGGGTTATGATAGACACCCGTCGTGGGGCAAATCTGGCTGTGGACCA
>Ga0209101_1002834_pt1 | contig 10949 bp, 8 predicted proteins | sample ConPoolayeCmetaG_FD_185481 | JGI IMG/M metagenome (GOLD analysis project Ga0209101, IMG submission 185481) | Hot spring microbial mat communities from California, USA to study Microbial Dark Matter (Phase II) - Cone Pool mat layer C metaG... ... | reverse complement strand
CTATCGCGGAGTCCTGCAGAGCCGCGCCTGAAGGCGCACCTATAGAAGCTGGAGCCGTGGCTTTAGCTGCGGCGTTCAGGCATGCAAGGGTGTGCGCGGCTGAAGCTCTGCTTCAGCTCGAAAAAGCGTGAGCTGCGCTCTCACACTCTGCAGCTAGTCGCCGGATCTGGGACTAGCAGACTACCTACAACGGTGATTGCGCCGCGCATCGGCTTTTGTTATACTGGTGCATGAGCACAACACCTTCTGCGGCACCCATGCCTGCTGTCTTTAGCCCCCGGCGCGCCGCTGTGATCGCGCGGCGCATTCATGAACTTACAACCGCCGCGGCGCGCCGCTGGGATCGCGCCAGCGCGTGGTCTGCTGATGTCCTGCCCCGCCTCGCGGAGTTTGCCTCCCGCGGCAAGCTCGTGCGCGGACAGCTTGTCCTGCTCGGCGCCGAGCTGGCCGGCCTGCGCCCGTCACGCACGCTGTTCGATTGTGCTGCTGCACTTGAACTCTTTCATTCCAGCATTCTTATTCACGACGATCTAATTGACAACGATGCCGTGCGGCGCGGCACAGCCGCCATGCACATCCAGCTGGCCGGGGCAGTGCGCGCGCGCGGCGAGCGTATGCATGCCGCTGAACGCGGTGCCTCCTTGGCTATGTGCGCTGCCGATTGCGGCTTCTTTCTCACGTTCAACATCCTAGCCCAGCTCGCGCTGCCAGAAGCCACACGCCGTAAGCTCCTCGCATTGTGGTCGGAAGAATTTGCCCTGGTAACATTGGCCGAAATGGACGATGTGCATCTCTCGCCCGGCAGCACGCCCGCGCCGCGCGAAGCCATCTGGCGCGTTTATCAGTACAAGACCGCGCGCTATACGTTTTGTTTGCCCCTGATGACGGGTTTGATCGTCGCCCGTGCCCCTGCTGCGCTGCGCCGCTCCGTACTATGCTTTGGCGAGAATCTTGGCCTGCTTTTTCAGCTCAAAGATGATGAACTGGGCTTGTTTGGCACAACAAAAGAAACGGGCAAGCCCGTCGGCACGGATATTATGCAGAACAAGAAGACGTTGTATCATCACTATCTGCTCACCTGCACGCCGCCGGACGTGCAAAAACGTTTGCGCACGCTGTTTGGGGCGCCGCGCCTGCGGGCTGAGGATGTGGCCTACGTACGGCGCATCGTACGCGAGAGCGGGATTTACGAAACCCTACAAATGGCGGCGGCTGATATGGCCGCGCGCGCCCGTCGCATCGCCACGCGCCTGCCCGTCTCGCCCGCATTGCGCGCACAACTGCTGCAGCTGGTCAAATACAGCGCAGCTCGTACAAGCTGATCAGCCTACACGGTGATTGCGCCACAACAGAATCATTCCGGTCATCAAAAAAATTATATCAGGAATCCACACCAAAAGGTCCGGGCGAATGACGTATTGTTCGCTAAATGCGGTAATGCTGATCACCATCGCATAGTGCACAGCGATGAGCGCCAGACAGATCAAAAAGCCGATCGTTTTCTCGCTGCGGTGCGCGCGAATGCCGAGCGGAATGCCGATGATGGCAAACGCAATTGCCGCGAAGGCATACGAATAGCGGTAATTGATTTCTGTGCGGCACGTGCTGCGGTATTCAAGCGAACTGTGCGCATCTTGCGGCCAGTTGTCATGCCACTGTTTGAGCAATTTAAGCGCCGCGCCGTCCGCGCCTCCATACTTGCGCAATTGTGCTTCGTACTCGGCATACATGTTGCGGCCGAGTATGTCTTCAAAGGCATGTTGGCCGGTCCTGCCACGTTCCTTTAGAAGCCGCCGCCACGCTGGCTGCCGTTGCAGCTGCCGCCAGAGTTCCTTGCCGCGCGCTAAATCATCCATCAATTCCGGCATCGTCTTGCGCCGCGCGGACAGAATCTCTTGCAGACGCCGATCACGATCGGCAATTTTTTCGCGCAGTTCGCTGGTCGTCATATGGCCGGGCTTCACCGCTTGGCTAAGCACTTTCTTGCCCTGGCGCACAATCCGCCCCATGTCAACAAACATGTCAACGCGGTCAGCGCTCATGCGCAAAAACGAGTTCGACCGTTCCGTGCTGCGCTCTTCCGTACGCACATCATAAAATTCAAACTTGATGCGGTTTTCGTGCCGCACGGTGCGCACATAGCCCCGTTCTGCGTTGATCAAGCGGGAGCGCCCGCCGTCCAGATCTTCACTGATCAAAATCTGGCGGAACATGTCGCCCTCTTTGTAGTTCGCAAAAAAGCGGTATTTGCCGATCGGCGTCCACACGCCTGTCTCGATCAGCGCGCTCGCGTCTGCCTGGCTGTAGCTGGCAATCACATTGGAACGCTTGAAATGCGCCCACGGCAACAGATTGTTGGCTGCCGGAATTGCCGCCAGCGCCACAAGCACGCTCAACACGATCGCCGGCGCCGCTATCCGGTACACGCTAATCCCTGTGGCTTTCATCGCCGTAATCTCGCCATCTGCAGACAACCTGCTATACACCAGCAGCGTCGCCGCCGCCATCGAAAACGGCAGCGCATAGCAGATCACCGACGGCAGCGAGATCGCCAGCAGTTGCACAATTAACATCACACTGACATTCTTGAAAATCAACGCGATGATCTGCACCAAACTGCCCATCAACATCATGAACGTCACGACCAGCAATGCCATCGCAAACGTCGTGAGTACCGTATGAAACAAGTAGTAGTTGATCACCCGCATGCGCAGAAACTTGGCCACCCCGTCATACCACGGCGCGCGCCGAGGCTGCCGTGCGGCGCCCTCCTGCGTCATTTGTAAATCTGCGTCAGTCATGTACGTCCATCACGTTATTCTCTTTCATCAGCTCCATTCGCGCATGGCGCAATTCCGCCGCCATGCCGTCCAGCTGCGCTGGTGTATGCGCGGCACTGAGCGTGATTCGCACGCGTGACGTCCCGCGCGGCACTGTCGGCGGCCGGATCGCCGGTGCATAATACCCCGCCGCTCCCAACCGCTCCGCCAATGCCACCGCGGCTCCCGCACTGCCCGTTATTACCGGGCAAATCGGCCCGTCACCACGCACCGGCACTCCTGCCACCGCAGCCCGCCACCGCCTCACATTTTCCCACAGCCGCTCCACCCGCGCGCTGCTACGCATCAGCTCCTGCAGCGCCGCCCGCGCCGCCCCCACAGCCGCCGGCGCGATCCCCGTCGTATACACAAACGCACGGGCCCGGTTCACCAGCGTCTCTATCAGCGCGCGCGAACCGGCCACAAACCCGCCCTGGCTCCCCAACGCCTTGCTTAACGTCCCCACCACAATGTCAACCGCTCCCGTCAAGCCCGCCGCAGCTACACAGCCGCGCCCACCGCCATACACGCCCAGCGCATGAGCTTCATCCACCAACAGCATCGCGCCATGCCGCCGGCAACACGCTACCAATTCCACCAATGGCGCACAATCGCCGTCCATCGAAAAGACCGATTCCGTCACTACAAGCACGCTGCCGCTGCGCGGACGCCGCAGGATTTCATCCAGCCGTGCAGCGTCGTTGTGCGGAAACACCCGCACCGTCGCGCCTGACAGCCGCGCCCCGTCTATCAGCGACGCATGTGCCAGCCGGTCAACCACCACAGTGTCATCCGGCCCCGCCAGCGCCGCGATGGCACCCAGATTGGCCATGTAGCCGCTGGGAAACACCAAAGCCGCTTCCACCCCCTTCCATGCCGCCAGCAGTTCTTCCAACTCGCGCACCAGCGCATAATCGCCGCTGATCAGCCGCGCCGCGCCCGCCCCCGTGCCCCAGTCGCGCACCGCGTGCAGCGCCCCTTCCCGCGTAACCGGATCATCAGCAAACCCAAGATAATCATTGCTGGCAAAATTGACGCATGCGCGCCCGTCAATCGTACACTCCGCGCCCGCACGCGCCGTCACGCCTCGCAGACGCCGCAACAGCCCTGCTCGTGCGCGTTCCGCAAGGTACGCATTCAGTTTTGCCTGCCATTCTGTCACTGGCTCCGTATTATACCAAAACACCCCTCACCCTGACAATGTATCACACACCCGATGGCTGTCCAACGGCTGTTGCCAAACGTCACACTGGTGCCTTACTCCCGCCGCCCACGGTCGGTCGTCAGCACCGGTGCTGCACCGAGACACACATGCCCGACGCGCCGCGTTTCAATGTCCAATGCCAGAATTTCCGAGCCAAGCACGAACACAAACGAGCGCCCATCCGGCGTGAAGTCAAGCCCCCGATAGCTTCCCCCGCGCACCGCCACGAATGTGTCCGTATATGACGGCGTCCAGATATCAATACCATAACCGTTGCGCACCTGAATCGTAACATCTCCACGCGTAAAAACCGCCGTTGCCACGGGCTGTTCAAACGGTGACCAGCACCAAAACGGCTGTGGCATCAAAGCACTGTTCGTGCTACCATCCAGTGCCAGCACACCAAATGATTCGCTCCCCCTCCATGCCACACCCGCTGGTTGTGCCGCCGCCGTGATGTGCGTGACATTCGCAGCATTCACCGATGCCGTCAACGTGTTTCCGGGCAACGCATACATGCGCACCTGCCCGTCAACTGCCACCGCGTACCATGCACCATCCGGCGCGCAGTCCACATGCAGAATATTCGTCAATGCCAGCGGCACCGTAGCGGCATACCGCCCCGTCGCACCGATCCAGCTCAGCACGGCGGTATTCGTCACACTCAAGACACACATGCGCTGATCAGCTCCCACACGATAGCCTAATACAGGCAGCGCATCGCTGATCACCTGCGACTCCTGCCCGCCCAGCTCGCGCGCGTTCAACGTCCGCGACGTGACGTCAAAAAAGTACAGCCGCGTGCGGTCGCTCTGCAGCCACGGCGTGTCTCGCGTCAGCTCAAACGTGTCTGCCACACGCGGGCGGCTCGCCACCGCACTCTCAATCGCGCCGGGCAGCATCGTCACTAGATTCATTGCTGCCACCACGCCCAGCAACTGCCACGGATTGCGTTCGCGCTCCCACTGCCGCACAATCAGATACTCCGCTGCCAGCGTCGCCGTATACGCCACGCCGAAAAACAGTGCCTTCAACGCGAGGTGATACCTCACCCACACATGCAACAGTGACCACTCCAGCGGTATGCGCGACGCCACCACTTCATACGCAAACACCGACGCAATCACCGATGCTACGTTGATCAACACGCTGACGCCCGCCGCACGCAGCCACGGCCAGCGCAACACACGCCACAGCACAAATGCATCAACTGCCAGCGTGAATATAATCGTGACCACCACATGATAAATCATCATACACCTCCGCTGGCGCCATCACACCTTATTCTGCGGCCGGTACTCCGGCACAAGTTCATGCAAGCATTCGTAGATACGCTCAACATTATTCACCGAGGCCACGGCGATTAAATCCGACACGCGCTCGTGCAACTCATCCCAAACCGCGGGCGCTGAACGCGCCACCATGATCTTCTGCGATTTGGTGGGCTGTTCCGTGCCTTCATACACCAGCTCTTCGTGCAGCTTCTCGCCCGGGCGCAGCCCGGTGAAGACGATCTCGATGTCCACCCCCGGCTGCTTGCCCATCAGTTGAATCAAGTTGCGTGCCAGATCAAGAATGCGCACGGGCTCGCCCATGTCGAGAATGAAAATTTCCCCGCCGGAGCCCAGCGTGGCCGCCTGCAGTACCAGCTGCGCCGCTTCCGGTATCAGCATGAAATAACGCGTGACTTCGGGATGTGTCACCGTCACCGGCCCGCCGTGCATGATCTGCTCTTTGAAGAGCGGCAGCACGCTGCCCGACGAATCAAGCACATTCCCAAAGCGCACCGAGATAAAATTCGTGCGGCTGATCGCGTTGAAGCTCTGCACATACAATTCCGCCACCCGCTTCGTCGCGCCCATGATGCTCGACGGGCGCACGGCCTTGTCGGTCGAAATCATTACACACTCGGCACAGCCAACGCGGTCAGCCGCATTGGCCACGTTCATCGTGCCTTTGACATTGTTCAACACGGCCTCCACAGGGTTGCGCTCCATGATCGGCACATGCTTGTAGGCCGCGGCGTGAAACACGAGCGACGGCTCGTGCTGCTCGAAAATCCAGCGCAGGCGGTGTTCGTTTTTGATGTCGGCGATGTAGGGGAAAATCTTTAGTTCCGGATGCTTCCGGCGCAACTCGCGGTCAATCTGATACAGATTAAATTCCGACAATTCCACCAGCACCAGTTCGCGCGGATGATACAGCGCTAGTTGCCGGCACAACTCGCTGCCGATCGAGCCGCCGCCGCCCGTCACCAGCACCGTGCGTCCGCGTACGTTCTCGCGGATGCGCGTCGTGTCAAGCTGGATCGGCTCGCGCCGCAGCACGTCCATGATGTCCACCGCGCGCAAATCGGAAATCTGCACCGTGCCATCTACGATCTCCGACACCGACGGCAATGTCTTGAACCGCACACCGAGTGTCGTGCATGTCTCGATTATCTCACGAATAGCCTTGCCCGAGGCAGATGGAATGGCGATCAACACTTCTTCAATAAACAGCGTGTGCACCAGTGTGGAGAGCTCGGCCCGCGTACCCAGCACCGGCACGCCCTGAATCAGCATGCCCTGCTTTGCCGGATCGTCGTCCACAAAGCCGCGCACACTGTAATCCATGTTCGGATTGTTCACCAGCTCCCGCAACAACATCACGCCCGCGCTGCCCGCCCCCACGATCAACGCATTCCGCTTGCCCGCCCGCCGCCACGCCAGCAGCTCTTTTTTTATCCGCAGCGAAAAACGTGTCAGCGTCAGCAATACCCCCAGCAACAGCCAGTCGCCCAAAATCACACTCGGCCAGTACGTCGTTTTCAGGTACGTGCGGAAATACCCATGGGTCAGTACAATACACACGAAGAATACGATCGTACTGAAGGTCACCGCCTGAATGATGTTCAGACAATCGCGCAGCCCGGCATAGCGCCAGCCGCTCCGGTACATGCCGAAATGCCCGAAAAACACTATGCGCAGCGGCACCAGCAACGGCAGCGCATACATGAACGTGTTCCAGTGCCGCGCGTCAAACTCATCGCGGATCAGCGCGTGCACCAGTATCATCGCCCCATACGAGGCGATTGTCAGCACCACATCCGCGACCAGCAGCCACCACAGGCGCGTCCCGCGCGGACCAAACCATGACTGTACGGCGCGTTTGATCATTTCACTTCACCACCCACACTATGCAGGGTAAACTGAAATTTCGTGTTGCCCGGCAGCTCGATATCAACACGCCGCAAGCCACTCGTCAATTGGCTGTAATGCTCTGCCTGCCATGGCTCCAGCGTGTTCACCAGCAGATAGCCGTTTGTCGCCGCAAGGTAGGCCGGCAACCCCGCGCGGCCGCGCGCCGGCAGCGTCACGAACGCCCGCCGCGCATAATACCCAACCTGCTGTAACGACGGCGCCGCCACAATGCGCGCGTCCGCCGGCAGCAGCTCCTGCAACACCTTACCCGCCGTCTTCATCGGCAGGTAGCGCGCAGCTTTCGGCTGAAACACCTCAACCAGCAGCCACACGACCGCCACGCTTACTGCGGCCACTCCCAGCCATTTCTTCCATCCGCTTAACGCACCAAATGCCCGCCACCCTGCGCTCATCGGAATACACCACAGCACAATCAGCGTCAGCGCATACCGCGGCGAAAATACATAATTGTTCAGCACATACCGCATGAACACAGCGCACAGCAGCACCGTTGCACTCACACACAACACGCTCACCGGCTGCAGCCACACCCGCCACGATGCCAACCGCAGGCGCCATGCCAGCCCGAGCAGCAGCAGCACGCCGGCCAGCTGCAGCGCCCGCACCAGCGCCGTCACAATTTCCGACACGCACAGCACTTCACGGTTGCGCGTGGCCATCTTGAAAAAATTGATCCGCACCAGCGCCGGAACATCCACACTGCCGTCCTCGCGGTACGCTGAAGTTTTTGTAATGTACAGCGCATCCTGCAACGCCACGTGGCGCTTGCCCAGCGAATACCCCCGGTGCAGCTTGTCAAGCCGTGCGAAATGCCATTGCCCGCTCACCGCGCGCACACTACCCAAACACGCCACCGCCACGACGGGCACCAGCACGAATAATGCCGCCAGTGCACGCACCCGCCGCCGCGCTTGCCAGCCCGCGTCCACATGCGCCACGCACACGACCAACCCCGCACACAGCAATATGCCCAGCGCCTCCAGCCGCAACAATGCCGCCATTAAAAAAAGCGCGCCAGCCGCGCTCAGCCGCAGCAGCTTCCACTTCCCCGCATCCGCTTCGCGCACCGCGCTTAACACAAGATAGCACGCTGCCAGCAGCACACACAAATACGGCGCTTCCCGTACAACCGAACAGCTCACGTTGACTAGCTCTGGCAACAGCGCAAGATACACGCCCGCTACCAGTGCCGCCACACTGCCAAAGTACTGCTCGGCAATCTTGTAGGCATAGTAGACCAGCACGATCCCACACACCATGTTCAACGCCAGTCCGGCCTGCTCCAACGTCAGCGGCACCGCCAGCGACAGCAGCCTGTACAGCCAGGCCATAAGCAGTGGAAACAAATTAAAATCCGCCCCCGCAAACGCCGTGCCCCAGTCGCCCGCTGCCAAGTGTTCCGCGCGCGCCACATACCGCACGCCGTCCGTCGCAATCACGTACGGCAACACGAGCAGTACTAGCGCACGCACACACGCCGTCAGCGCCAGCACCAGCCACACGCCATGCCTTCCCAGCCACGTGCGCTGTGTTCCCGCCGGCAGCTCCTCCAGTAGCTCTGTATTCACAGCTGCAAATTATACACAAATCAGCGCAGAGCGTCCACGATCGGCAGCGGCATGTACGCGTCTGCAATGAATGAAAGGCCGATTGTTCGACCGCGATGATCGAATCACGCGATCATTTGCATGACCACATGCCGAATATCTGTTTCCAACCGCCTCCTTCACGTCTCGTTCAACCGTAACATTGATGATGATTTTGCAGGCGGCGTCACCACGATCTCTGTCCGGCAGGTTGATCACATAGCCGAAGCCGCCCGGCATCTCTGCATGGAGCACAATTCGTACCACGGCGGAGCTGCCCGGCGCCAACATGCGCGGCCATTCCTGCACGCTCACGCATGAACACGAGCACTCTGCCGCGGTAACAGACCACACCGCCGCACTGCGGTTGATCACCTGCACATTTATCTCCCGCACACCGCCCAGCTTCATCGTGCCGATGTTCGTAACAACAAACATCGCGCGCACCGTGGCTGCCTGCAGAGCCACTGCCGCCACCAGCCATGCCATCACGCGTGTGCGCCTCATTGCTTCTGCAACCATGCCCCCACTTCACGCGCGACGACTGCAATGTCATCGCGTGTCAGCCGGTTGTAAAACGGCAGTGCCACACTGCGTGCGCTGACATCTTCTGTCACCGGAAAATCTCCTCGCGCATATCCAAATCGCTCCCGGTAAAACGGCTGCAAATGGATGCACGGAAAATAGTGATTGCAGCCGATGCCCCGTGCACGTAAATGCTCTATAAGCGCGTTGCGCTGCGCTTCGCTGCTTCCCGGCGGCAACTGCACAACATACACAAACCAGCTGCGCGTGCTCCCCGCCGGCGGCGCGCACGGCCGCACCATCGCCGGCGCATGTTCCGACAACAGTTCATCATACCACGCCGCCACGCGCGCCCGCGCCGTCAGAATCTCATCCAGCCGTTCCATCTGCGCTATCCCCAGCGCGCAATTGATGTCGCTCAACCGGTAATTATAGCCCAGCCGCGTGTGGCTCAGCCAGCTCATGCCGTCATCGCGCCCTTGGTTGCGCATAGACGCGGCCAGCTTCGCAATGTCTTCGCGATCCGTCACAATTATCCCGCCCTCGCCCGTCGTAATCTGCTTGTTCGGATAAAACCCAAACGTGCCGCAATCGCCGAACGCACCAGCATGGCGCCCCTGATAGCACGCGCCCAGCGCTTCGCACGCATCCTCGATTACAGCCAGCTTGTGCTGCCGCGCCAGCGCCAGAATCTCATCCATCGCCGCCGGCAAGCCAAACACATGCACCGGCAGAATCGCCTTTGTGCGTGGTGTGACGGCCGCCGCAATCCGTCCCGCATCAATGTTCAGTGTCAGCGGGTCTATGTCAACAAACACCGGCCGCGCGCCTTCAAACAGCACACAATTGGCTGACGCCACAAACGAAAACGGCGTGGTGATCACTTCATCACCCGCGCCGATGCCCAGCGCGCGCACGCACAAGTGCAGCGCTGATGTGCCGCTGTTGACGGCCACCGCATAGCGCGTCCCCACGCGCGCCGCCACACACTGCTCAAACGCCGGCAAACGCGGCCCCAAGCTTAACTGCGGTGTCCGCAACACCGCCGTCACCGCCCCAATTTCGTGTTCCGTCACGTCCGGCCGCGACAGCGGAATCTCATGGCACGCCCCGCTCATCAAATCACAAAATCCGTTTTCGCCGTGAAACTCATGATCGTCTCCGCTATCAACTTCACGATCTGCTCAACGTCATTGAGGTTGAACATTTCGACCGGCGTGTGCATGTAGCGGTTCGGCACGCTGATCAGCGCCGTGGCCACCCCCGCCCGCGTTAATTGTATCGCGTTCGCATCCGTCCCCGTGCCGCGCGGCGCCGCGTCCACCTGCACTTCGATCTTCTTCTTCTTCGCCACCTGCATGATCTGCGCAAATAATTTCGGATTGAAATTCGGCCCGCGGCTCACCACCGGCCCCTTCCCTAGCCGAATCTCGCCCACTAATTTCTTGCTCACGTCCGGCGACATCGCATGCGTCACATCCACCGCAAACCCCACATCCGGGTTGACTCCAAACGCGCTCGTGTGCGCCCCGCGCAGCCCAATCTCTTCCTGCACCGTCGCCACCGCGTACACCGCCGCCGAAAAACTCTTGCCCTTCAAATACCTAAGCAC
>Ga0209101_1002833_pt1 | contig 10957 bp, 7 predicted proteins | sample ConPoolayeCmetaG_FD_185481 | JGI IMG/M metagenome (GOLD analysis project Ga0209101, IMG submission 185481) | Hot spring microbial mat communities from California, USA to study Microbial Dark Matter (Phase II) - Cone Pool mat layer C metaG... ... | reverse complement strand
GTGGGGTGAGTATCGTCGCGGCAATACCATCAGCAAACCGGAGGTGAGCCTGATTGGCGTCGCCGTCACGCCAGGTGAGATCATCTACCTGCCGCCAGCCGGCTACACCATCGGCGAGGGCTGGGACGCGCTGGTGCTCTACGCCGACCCACTGCGCATCACCATCAAATACACCCGCGAGGACAGCGTGGTCAACGGCTACACGCTGCATCTGGAGAACCTGTGCCCAGACCCGCGCCTGCTGGCGATCTACGAAAACTGCAATAACAACAACCGCGGCCATTTGCCGGCCCTGAAAGACAGCCAGGCCATCGGCCGCGCCCGCGGCAACGAGCTGGGCATTGCCATCCGCGACAACGGCGATTTCATGGACCCGCGTTCCAGCAAAGATTGGTGGGTCAAGTAGGAATTGGGGAAGGAACTGATGGACAAAAGGCAGGTCGCGCCCTACGGTTCGTGGAAATCACCGATTACCACCGACATGGTGGTCGCCAGGTCGGTGCGATTGCAGCAGATCGTTGTTGACGGAACAGACATCTACTGGAACGAATCTCGCCCTGCCGAAGCCGGCCGCTACGTCATCGTCCGTTGGCCCGAAGCAGATGCCGCCCGGCCGGGTGATGTTCTGCCCCTCGATGTGACTCCGCCTCCCTTCAATGCCCGGACTACCGTGCATGAGTACGGCGGAGGGGATTTCATCGTGGTCGGCGGCCAGGTCTACTTCTCCAACTTCGCCGATCAGCGCGTGTACCATCAATCGGCCAATGGCGACCCTGTACCGCTCACCGCCGAAGGCGATGTGCGCTACGCCGACTACGCCTTCGACGCGCGTCAGCGGCGGCTGATCTGCGTGCGCGAAGACCACCGCGACCCGTCAGGGCAGGGAACGCTGCCTCCCGGCCAGGTGGTCAACACCATCGCGGCGATTTCGCTGGACGACGGCACGGTGCACGAGCTGGTTTCCGGCAGCGACTTCTACGCCACGCCCCGCCTCAGCCCCGACGGGAAGCGGTTAGCCTGGCTGAGCTGGAATCACCCCAACATGCCCTGGGACGAGACCGAACTGTGGGTGGGCGACTTCGGGGGCGATGGGCAGATCGTCACGGCCCGACACATTGCCGGCGGCTGCGGCGAGTCCATCTTTCAGCCCGAATGGTCGCCCGACGGCGTCCTGCACTTTGTGTCAGACCGGACGGGTTGGTGGAATCTGTATCGCTGGCAAAACGAGCAGGTCGAACCGTTAAGTCAGATGGAGGCCGAATTTGGCCTGCCCCTGTGGGTCTTTCACCAAAGCACCTACACGTTCGAGTCGCCAGATTCCATCATCTGCTGCTATGCGCAGAACGGCGTCTGGCATCTGGCCCGCCTGGATACGTCCCACTCGCGGCTGGAGACAATCCCCGTCCCCTACACGTTCATCACCAGCCCCAAAATGTGCGGCCGTTCCGTCGTGTTCAAAGCCGGCTCTCCCACCGAGTCGCTGGCCATCGTGAAGCTGAACCTGCGCGACGGCAAGCTGGAGACCTTGCGGCGGTCCGATGAGACTGCCATCGCTGCTGAATATTTCTCCGCGCCAGAGACCATCGAGTTCCCCACCGAAAATGGGCAGACCGCCCACGCCTTTTTCTATCCGCCGCACAACCCTGATTTCCGTGCGCCCGACGGCGAACTGCCGCCGCTGTTGGTCATCAGCCATGGCGGCCCGACCAGTGCCACCCACGCTGTGCTCAGCCTGAACACCCAGTTCTGGACCAGCCGCGGCTTCGGCGTGCTTGACGTGAACTACGGCGGCAGCACCGGTTATGGGCGCGCCTACCGCGAACGGCTCAGGGGCCAGTGGGGTATCGTAGACGTTGACGATTGTGCAAACGGCGCGCTTTACCTGGTCCAGCAGGGGCGAGTTGATGGCAACCGGCTGGCCATCCGCGGCGGAAGCGCAGGCGGCTACACCACGCTGTGTGCCCTCACCTTTCGCCAGGTGTTCAAGACTGGCGCAAGCTATTTTGGCGTCAGCGACGCTGAGGCGCTGGCCAAAGAAACCCACAAGTTTGAGTCGCACTACCTGGACGGCCTGATTGGCCCCTACCCTGCGCGGCGCGACCTGTACATCGAGCGTTCGCCCATCCACTTCACCGAACGACTTTCCTGTCCGCTCATCCTGTTTCAGGGGCTTGAAGACAAGATCGTCCCGCCTGACCAGGCCGAGCTGATGTATGAGGCCGTCCGCAGCAAGGGTTTGCCCACCGCTTACGTGGCGTTCGAAGGCGAACAGCACGGCTTTCGGCGCGCCGAAACCATCAAGCGCGCCCTGGAAGCAGAGCTTTACTTCTATTCCAAGATCTTCGGTTTTGAACTGAGCGAGCCGGTCGAGCCTGTACCGATCGATAATTTGCGATAGGTCTGGACCGGAAGTTGCTCACGCTTGGATTTCGGAGAACATTGCCTTGACCGGCGAAATTGCGTTTACCCTTGCCGTCCTGGCCGTCGCCATAGCCCTCTTTGTCTGGGACAGGCTGAGCGTTGATCTGGTGGCCCTTTTGAGCCTGCTTGCCCTCACCCTGTCGGGCATTCTGACCACCTCTGAGGCCATGAGCGGCTTCGGCAACTCCGCCATAGTGACCATCGGCGCGGTGTTTGTGATCAGCAGCGGCCTGCTTCGCACTGGCGCGGCAGACCGCATGGGCGAAGTGTTCCTGAGGCTCGGCGCAGGCAGTGAGGGCCGACTGGTGCTCATTGTCATGCTCGGCGTGTCGCTGATTTCGGCGTTCATCTACAACGCGCCGGCTACCGCTGTGTTGATGCCCGCCGTCGTGGTGACGGCGCGGAAGTCCAAAATAGCCCCGTCGAAACTGCTCATCCCTCTGTCGTTCGGGTCTTTGCTGGGCGGCAACCTCACCCTGATCGGCGCGGCGCCCAATCTGGTCATCAGTCATGCCCTGGAAACGCATGGCCTGCCGCCCTTCAGGATTTTCGACCCTCTGGCTATGGGCGCGATCTTCACCCTCAGCGGCATCGCGTTCATGACCATTGTGGGGCGTCGCCTGCTGCCGAGCCGGGACCCCATCCAGGAAGACAGCCGCGTGACTGATCCCGACGAGCTGGTCGCTCTCTATTGCCTGAACGAACGATGGCAGCGGCTGCGCGTCCCGCCGGGCTCTTCGCTCGCCGGACAAACGCCCGAAGCAGCCAATCTGGCCGGACGTTACGGCGTCACCGTGCTGGGCCTTGAACGCGCCGGCCGGCCATCGCGGCCGGCGCGCCCTGACGAGGCGCTGCAAGTCGGCGATGTGCTGCTCGTTCAAGGCCATGACCACGACATCGAGGCCCTGGCGCAGGATTACAAGCTGGAAATCCTCTATGAAATCCAAAACGACCAGCACCTTATTGGGGAATGTCCTCTGGAGGGGCTGACTCTGGCAGAAGCGGCCCTGTCTCCCCGTTCCTCTCTGGAGGGCAAGACCATCGGTGAACTAGACTTCCGCCAGCGCTACGGCCTGGAGGTTCTCGGCGTGTGGCGCGGCGACCGGCCTTACCGCAGCCATCTGGCCGACTTTCGGCTCAACATTGGCGATGCGTTACTGCTGCGCGGCCCATGTGAACAAGTCGAGCGACTTCGCCAATCTTCGGATTTTCTGGTACTGAGCGGCGTCCCCATCGCCGCGCCGCACCCTGAAAAAGCGATGCTCTCGGTCATTATTTTGCTCGCCTCTCTCGGGGCGGCCATCGCCGGGATATTGCCGCTTGCCACCGCTGCTCTCCTCGGCGCCGTGCTGATGGTCATAAGCGGTTGTCTTTCGCCAGAAGAAGCCTATCGCGACATCAACTGGAAGATACTGGTCATGTTGGGTGGAATGTTGGCCATTGGCGCCGCCATGCAAAAGACCGGCGCCGCGCTGTTCGTCGCCAGGAATCTCATCGGCCCGCTGGCTGACCTGGGGCCAATCGCCATGATAGCGGTGATTTTCCTGGCGTCCACATTCCTCAGTGTCACCACATCGAACCTGGCAGCCGCCGTCATTATGTCCCCGTTGGCGCTCAACGTCGCCGCGAGCTCAGGCGGCAACCCGCGCACCCTGCTCATGGCCGTGATGTTGGGCGTCTCCACTGCATTTGTGACGCCCTTTGCCCACCAGGCCAATCTGGTGGTCATGGGCCCAGGCAATTACCGTTTCAACGATTACGTCAAAGTTGGGGCATTGCTGAGCCTGGTCCTGTTCCTCGTGACACTGGCCGCCTTGCCCATCATCTGGCCTCTGTAGCAGCCGAACGACCAGACCAAGCTCAGACGGCGCGGCCAAAGGCGAACCGTTCGAAGCGGTCCTTCTTCGCTTTGCACACAGGGCAGACGCTTGGTGGGTTCTCGCGTGCACACAGATAGCCGCACACCCGACAACGCCACACCGGCAGGCTGCCCTCTTCCACCGTCACCGACATCGCTTTTTTCGCCAACTGCGGCGGCACGTCCGGCCTCCGTTCGGGCACCGGTTGCACCGGTCGCTTCCCGTCGAGTACCTCCTGGGTCACGTACAGGGCGCAGTAACAGGCGCCATACTCGTCGAGGTCCGGGTCGCGATAATCGCACGGGCAGATGATGTCCAGGTCATATTCCTTGTTGCCCTCTGCAATGCGGCACGGACAGGCCCAGTAGCCATAGCGGTCTTCGTTGATCAGCAACCCCTCGATCAGGGACTTGGTGAAGGGGACATCGGGGTTCAGGTGGTAACCCGACGCTTCAGCCTCTTCATACAAACGCCGATACAGCTCATCCACCCTTTTCTCGTCAATCATAGGCCAAGCATCTCCTTCAACTGATCCTTATTGAAGCCGACCACAAACTTGTCGCCGCAAAATACGGTCGGGAAAGCCGGGCGTCGCCCTATCCGCTCCTGTATCTGCGCAACGAGTGCTTCACGCTCCTCTTTGGGCATAAGGTCAACGTAGATGCATTCATACTCCACGTGGTTTTCGTCCAACCACCCCCGCGTCATCTTGCACCAGCCACACGTGCTGAGCGCGTACAGCGTTACGTTCTGGGTATCGCTTTCCGACATGATGTCCTCCCGACATACATAAAATATGTGTCACATTTTGTGCCAACATGGGCATTATAGCACACTCCAACCCGAAACGCCAATGCGTTTAGACGCCCAGAAAGGGCTATGCACCCCCAGTCATTCTGAGCTCCCACACGGCGCGTGGGCGCGCCGCTCATTGGGGGAAGAAACACCGCCCACTCCCGTCATGCTGAGCGAAGCGAAGAATCTCGCGCTGGCAGGCGTTGAGATGCTTCGCCGACCCTTCACTTCGTTCAGGGCTTCGGCTCAGCATGACGCGGTTGAGGCTTCTGCTGACTCGCCTGAAATTCTGGATGCACCCCCTTCGATGTGCCCGGTTGACTTTGTGCGCCGGGCATGGTAACATAGCTCTGCGGGCCGCGATTCAGTACCAGGTTTCTGATTGCGATACGTGCGGGTCTGCCGGATTCATTATAAACATTTCACGACGGGAGGGCGACAAATTGAAAGCAGTAGTCAAGTATGCAGCAGGTGTGGGAAATGTGGGCATCCGAGAGATGCCCGAGCCTTCGCCACAACCAGGTGAGGTCAAAATCGAGGTGAAGGCCGCTGGCGTGTGCGGCACCGACATCCATATCTATTATGACGAATACAAAACCACCCCGCCCATTATTCTGGGGCATGAGCTGGCCGGAGTGGTGGCTGAAGTGGGAGAGGGTGTCACCACCTGTCAGGTTGGCGACCGCGTTACCTCAGAAACCTACTACGATACATGCGGTGTCTGTCGGTATTGCCGCGGCGGAATGCCCAATCTGTGCGCCAAACGTCGCTCTATCGGCTCGATTGTCAACGGGGCGATGACCAGGTACGTCATTGTCCCGCAAATCAACGTCCATCGCCTGCCGGACAATGTCGGTTTTGAGGCTGGGGCGTTGACCGAACCACTGGCCTGCGTCGTGCACGGCGGGCTGATCAAGACGAAGATTATGCCCAGAGATGTGGTTTTGGTTTCCGGGCCCGGCACCATCGGCCTGTTGGCCGTACAGGTCGCCAAATCAGCACAGGCCACTGTGGTGCTCAGCGGATTGACGCAGGACGAGAAAAGGCTCGACCTGGGCAAGCAATTGGGTGCCGATTACATTGTTAACGTGGAAAAGCAAGACTTGTTCGCGCTGATCAATGACCTGACTGACGGCTATGGCGCCGACGTGGTGTTCGAGTGCGCCGGAGCCGGCCCATCCGCAGCCACGTGCCTCAAGGCTGTGCGCAAAGCCGGACAGTATACCCAAATGGGCCTTGCCGGCAAATCGTTTGCCTGGGACATGGACCAGCTCACTTACAAGGAAATCAAGATGACCGGCATGTTCGCTACGGTCCCCGAAGCCTGGACTAAGGCTCTCCAGCTCATGGCGGACGGCCTGGTCAATACACAGCCGCTGGCGTCACATGTCTTGCCCATAACGGAATGGGAGCAGGCGTTCCAGATGTTCAAGGACAGGGCAGGCTACAAAATCATTCTCAGGCCAGTGGACTGATGTGTTGGGCCAATAGTTGAAATGCAGGGGGACAGAGCTACCACGGTCCGTTGGTGGCTTTGTCCCTGGCTTGCGCCGCTAATTGGCTGCTATTCACTTTTGCTTCTGCCCTTGCCAGGCGGGGTCTTGTCTTTTGCCGGAGGTCCGCTGCCATCTGTGGTGATCGCCTGTCCTCCGCCCCGTGCCCTGGCTGGGCTCCTCGCTTGAGAGCCGGACGCGGGATCGGGCCTGGCGCTGCGGCGCGGTTTTTTGACTGGCGCGGGCAAGTCCAGTTCTTTGTCCTCCAAAGGAAGAGGCAGTTGCCCACGTGCCGGTCGCTTTTTCACCGGCAGTTCGATAACAGCTTCGCCGTCCTTGCTCGATTTGCCCGGTACTTTTTTCGCCGTGGCGCTCTTTGTCTCCTCCGCCGCCTTTTTGGCCGCACCTCGCTTCAGCACTGGCAGGTCCAATTCGACCTCGGCCGTCGGCGGCTGCTTCTCGGCCGCCTTCTTAGTCACGCGTCGTTTCGCTACCGGCAGGTCCAATTCGACCTCGGCTGTTGGCGAGTGTTGACGGGCCGCCGTTTTGGCGGGAGCGGGTCTCTCAACTGGCGCGCCGCGCGCAGTGGCTTTGCCTGCTGCCTTTGAGACTGGCGTGGCGGTCGCTGCTTTTGCTATGCCCTTGTCGTGGGCAGGTGGAGGGATGGCCGGCTGTTTTGTCGGCCCGCGGAGTGTCCTGGCCTCGGCTGCAAGCTTGCCATCGGCTTTCCCGCCAACCGGCGCTTTCCTGGCCGGAGCGGGCTTGGGGGGCTGTGGAGTGCGATCCTCTCGCTGCGCTGTTGCGGCTTTGTCTTCTGGGGCTGGCTCCGATGCTCGCACGCCCTCAACAGCCTCTCCCTGATCTTCGCCCGTTCTTCCTTGCGGGCTGATCCCAAAGACTATGTACTCGAAAGTCTGTCCCGCAGGAGCGAGGGCGACATTCCTGCCGCCAGAAGCCCGCCCCATAACCGGAAAGTCACTTGCTTTCAGCCGCTTCGCCGTTTTTCCGGTGGTCACGGCAATAACCTCTTCGTCGCCTGTGACCACCGCTGCGGCGATCAGCGGGCCGGTGCGTGAGGTCAAGCTGCCAGCGACCACTCCTGCACCATAGCGTTTTTGGGCTGGATAGGCGGACAGCTCAGACGCTTTGCCGTAGCCCTTCTGGCTGAATGTGATCAAGAGCGCGTCTCTTACAAGGCCGCACCCGACGAGGCGATCATCGCCCTCCAGTTTCATCGCCATGACCCCTCCGGCGCCCAGACCTGAGGGACGAATCTCTTCTTCGCCAAACCGGATGGCCTTCGCCTGAGCAGATACCAGAATGACCTCCCGGCTGCCTGGCGTCAAAAGGGCCCACATCAGCCGGTCATGTTCATCAACGTTCATTACCTGGGTCTCCCCTCGGGCGACCGCCTTGCGCACCTCTGCCAGGGGTGTCCGTTTGATTTTACCCAACAGGGTGACGGTCATGAGATACTGCGGACGGTTGTCGCCTGCGCCTGCTCCGGCAGGCTCGTTCTGACCCTCTTCATCGGCTGGGAACGGGAGCGCGGCGACACAAGTCACATCATCTATCCGGCCAACATTGAGCAGGTCCTTAATTGATTTCTTTTCGCCGCTGTCCGGCGAGGGCACCTGGTGCGCCGCAAAGGGGAGCACACGCCCATCCGCGGTGAAACACAGCATCGTATCTCGTGTGTTGGCGAGAACAATATGGCGCGGTATCTCATCCGGCGGCGACAGAGGCCGGCGGATGTGTGCGGATTCGCGGCGCACCAGGCCGTCGCTTCTGAACACGAACAGATGATTCTCATCCGGCAAGAGAGCCTCGGTCACCAGCTCTCCTGGAGCGCCGCGCACGATTTGGGTGCGACGTGGGTCGCCGTACTTTTCCTTGAGCGTGAGCATGTCTTGCTTGATGAGCGCCAGGATTTTGGCGGGGTGGGCCAACAGGTCTTCCAGGTAGGCAATGAGTTCGAGCTTCTCTTTGTATTCTATCTCGATTTTTTGCCGTTCCAGCGCGGCGAGCCGTCGGAGCGGCATGTCCAGGATAGCCTGGGCCTGAACGTCGGTCAGCTTGAACCGTTTGCGCAGGCTGGCGTGAGCGGTATCCGCCGTCCGCGAATGGCGGATAATCTGGATGACCTCGTCGAGGTTGTCTAAAGCGATCAGCAAGCCCTGCAAGATGTGGGCGCGCTCCCGTGCTCGCTGCAGGTCGTATTGGCTGCGGCGGACAATCACCTCGCGTCGGTGTTCAACGTAGTGGAAGAGCAGACGCCGCAGGGAAAGCATCCGTGGCTCGCCGTCGACCAGGGCCAGTAGCATGATGCTGAAAGTGCTGCGCATTGGCGTCAGGCGGAACAACTCGCGGAGCATTTGCTTCGGCTCGACGTTGCGCGTCAGTTCGATGATGATTCTCATGCCCTGTCGGTCCGATTCGTCGCGCAGGTCGGTGATGCCCTCCAAACGCCCTTCGCGCACCAGTTCGGCGATGCGCTCGATGAGGCGGCTCTTGTTGACCTGATAGGGCAATTCGGTCACGACGATGCGATTGCGGTTACGGCTCATCTCCTCAATGTGCGCCTTCGCCTGAACGGTGATACGTCCCCGCCCTACTGCATAGGCGGCGCGCAGTGAGTCCTCAACTCCTGAACCGTTATCGCTTTCCTCGCCCTCCAGATGTATGATGCCGCCTGTCGGGAAGTCTGGTCCCTTGATAAACTGCATCAGCTCATCAACGCCGATGTCATCCAGGCGATGGTAATGGTCAATCAGGTAGGCGATGGCATCGCACACTTCGCTCAGATTATGGGGTGGGATGTTGGTAGCCATCCCGACCGCAATGCCCGACGAGCCGTTGACGAGCAGGTTGGGGAAGGCCGAGGGCAGAACCAGCGGTTCCTGCAAGCTGCCGTCAAAGTTGGGGCCAAAATCAACGGTGTTTTTCTCGATGTCCCTCAGCATCTCTTCGCTCAGCGGGGCCTGGCGGGCCTCGGTGTAACGCATGGCCGCTGCGGAGTCGCCGTCAATCGAGCCGAAGTTGCCCTGACCATCGACCAGGACGTAGCGCATGGAAAAATCCTGGGCCATGCGGACCATACTTTCATACACGGCCGCATCGCCATGGGGGTGGTATTTGCCCAAGACTTCACCGACAATACGCGCGCTTTTCTTATAGGGGGCATTATGGTGGAGATTCATGTCGTGCATGGCGTACAGGATGCGCCGGTGCACCGGCTTCAAGCCGTCGCGCACATCGGGCAGTGCACGGGCGACAATCACGCTCATGGCATAATCCAGGTACGCGACCTGCATCTCCTGGTCAATATCAACTTGCCGAACCGTTCCAATTTCCATAAGTCTGTTCTCCTCGCCGAGACTCATCACCGCCTTGCAGCAGACGAGAACCCCTCTCAGCCTGGAGGGTGGTCATGCTGTATCCCAGGCCATCGGTTAATCACTCAGAGCAAACGCAAGCCCCAGCCTGACATGACTTTAAGCAACTCTATCTTTTTTGTCAAACTGATGTTCTACTATGTGAGGAACAACGGCTGAGGCTGCGAAGCCGTAACCAAAAGGGTCACGGACACGCTACGGACGTGGGGTGTTCGGAGGTCTCCAGCGGGGACAAATTCTCTAGTTCGGTTTTCATCATCGCCAGCGATTTGCGCAGCAACTGAATGAGCTGCTGGCGATTCTCGTCATCAAACTGCATCAGGTATCGTTTCAGGGCCTCAAAACGGGCAAGCAGCGATTCGTGCACGAGCCGCCGCCCATGTTCGGTGATGCGAACCAGAACCAGGCGACGGTCGCTTTCGTCCCTTTGTCGTTCAACCAGGCCCATTTTGATCAGGCGGTCAATGATGCCGGTCAGGGTAGCCGAGCACTGATGGGTTCGTTCCGCCAACACGCCCATCGTACACTGGTCTTCGCAATGATGGATGACCAGGAGTGTGAAGAACTGAGGAATAGTCAGGTCGTATCTGGCCAGTTGCTGGGAAAACAGGCGCCGTTCCATCCAGCCCAAGACCACAAAGAGGTGGGCGACCTCCAGGACTTCGCGGTTCAGAGGAGTGTCTTCTTCCTCGCTGAAAGTTCGCTGTAACCAATCCAGCATCCTTTGTCTGTAGCTCTCGGTCCCGAAAAATTCTCCCATCCAGTCCAGAACATGAATGTCCGACGCCATGCCGACCTTCCTTTTCTCACCATCCATGAATTCGGCGAAGTTATCATTTAGCAATGCTAATATTACGACGGCTCTAATATTTTGTCAAGTCCAGAAAGCTCAGGATCTCGCAGCGAATTTGCTCCGCGTGGGTCAACATCGCCGTATGCCCGGCCTGTTGCATCACGATGAGTCGGGAATGAGGTATGTGTTCGGCCAACAGGT
>Ga0209101_1002831_pt1 | contig 10960 bp, 7 predicted proteins | sample ConPoolayeCmetaG_FD_185481 | JGI IMG/M metagenome (GOLD analysis project Ga0209101, IMG submission 185481) | Hot spring microbial mat communities from California, USA to study Microbial Dark Matter (Phase II) - Cone Pool mat layer C metaG... ... | reverse complement strand
CTGGTCCGGCGCCCGCGCCAGCCGATATCCTCCGCCAGGACCGGGCGATCCGACGACCAGCCCCCCCTGCGCCAGGATGGACAGGATCTTGGCTGCCACGGGCTTGCGCAGCCCGCGCGACTCGGCGATGTCGGCGGCCGAGAGGCGCACGCCCGGCTCGTGATGGACCTCGGCCAGGCGGCTGACGGCCGCGATGGCATGCTGGGTGGCCTTGCTCTGATGGATCATGACCTCTCCGTTGCACTGACGGCCGCGCGGGGTGCGCCGGGCGGGCGTCGGGCCGATGCGCCCGGCCGCGGTCGGGCGCCCTTCGCCTTGACCACAGCCTGCGGAATTTGTATCTTGACAAAAAATGAAATAAAGGTCAAGATATCCGTAAATGGCCCGCCGCATCGTCGCCGGCGCCGGAAATGGATGCAAGATGGCCACACAAAACCCTCCCGCACCGACTCAACTCACCAGCGCGGCCCAGCAGCGCGACCCTTCGGCCCAGCCCCACGGACTCTCGCGCCGGCGCTTCCTCCACGCCATGGCGGCGGCCGGCGCTTCCGCCGCGGCCATCGCCCACCAGGCCCGCGCCGCCGTGGCGATGCTCCGACCCACGGTCATCGACAACCCCCTGGGCCAGTACCCCAGTCGCGGCTGGGAGAGAGTCTATCGCGACCTGTACCACTCCGACTCGCAGTTCGTCTTCCTTTGTGCCCCCAACGATACCCACAACTGTCTGCTCAACGCGCACGTCAAGAACGGCGTAATCACCCGCATCAGCCCCACCTACAAGTTCCACCTGGCCACCGACCTGGAGGGCAACCGCGCCAGCCAGCGATGGGAGCCGCGATGCTGTCAGAAGGGCCTGGCCCTCGTGCGCCGATTCTACGGCGACCGCCGCTGTAAAAAACCCATGCTCCGCAAGGGCTTCAAGCAGTGGATCGACGACGGCTGCCCGCGCGATCCAAAGAGCGGCGCCGTTGATGCCGACAAGTACCTCCGCCGCGGCCAGGACGCCTGGGTCGCCGTGAGCTGGGACGAGGCTCTCGCCTATTCCGCCAAGGCCCTGGTCAACATCGCCCGCACCTACAGCGGCAAGGAAGGCCAGGAACGCCTGCTGGCCCAGGGCTACGACCCGCTTATGGTCGAGGCTACCGGAGGTGCCGGCACGCAGGTGCTCAAGTTCCGCGGCGGCATGCCCGCACTGGGCATCACCCGCATCTTCGCCCAGTACCGCATGGCCAACGCCATGGCGCTGCTGGATGACAAGCTCCGCGGAAGTGGCCCCGACAACGCCGTCGGAGCGCGCGGCTGGGACAACTACTCCTGGCACACCGACCTTCCCCCCGGCCACCCCATGGTCACCGGCCAGCAGACCGTCGACTTCGACCTGTGCAACGTCGAGCGCAGCAGGCTCATCCTCGTCTGGGGCATGAACTGGATCTGCACCAAGATGCCCGATGCCCACTGGCTGGCCGAGGCGCGCATGAAGGGATCGCACGTCGTCGTCATCGCCTGCGAGTACAGCGCCACCATGAACAAGGCCGACGAGGCCCTGATCGTCCGCCCCGGCACCACGCCCGCACTGGCCCTGGGCCTCGCCCAGGTCATCATCTCCGAGAAACTCTTCGACGCGAAGTGGGCGGCGGCCAACACCGATCTGCCCTTCCTGGTGCGCATGGACAACGGCAAGATGCTCCGTGCCAGCGAAGTCTTCCCCGATCACAAACCCGCCGAACCGGCCAACGGCGTCACCGTGCTCAAATCCGGCCAGGCGCCGCCCCCGCCCCACCAGCAGTCCTCGGCCGTCGTCACCGACGCTCGCCGTGCCCAGTGGGATGACTATGTGCTGTGGGACGAACAGCGCAAGGGTCCGGCGGCCGTTAGCCGCGACCAGGTCGGCGGCCGCTTCCAGAAAACCGGCCTGTCCCCCGCGCTGGAGGGCACGTATACGGTAAAACTCGCCGACGGCTCGGCCGTCGAATGCCGCACCGTCTTTGACGTCACGCGGCAGATGCTCGACTCCAGCTACACGCCGCAGCAGGTCGAGAAGCTCACATGGGCCCCCGCCGACGCCATCCGCTCGCTGGCCCGTCAGATCGCCGCCAGCCCCGAAAAGACCGCCTTCTGCATGGGCATGGGCCCCAACCAGTTCTTCAACAACGATCTGAAGGACCGCGCCGTCTTCCTCGTCGCCGCCCTCACCCGCAACGTCGGCTTCGAGGGCGGCAACGTCGGCTCCTACGCCGGCAACTACCGCGGCGCGTTCTTCAGCGGCGTCATCAACTACATCGCCGAGGACCCGTTCCAGATCCAGCTCGATCCTGCCGGCCCGGCCACCGTCCGCCGCCGCTGGCGCCCCGAGTCGGTCCATTACTTCAACCACGGCGACACCATCCTGCGTATGGGCAAGGCCGTCCTCACCGGCAGGACCCACCTGCCCACGCCCACCAAGGCCATCCACGTCTCCAACAGCAATTCGCTGCTGGGCAACGTCAAGGGCCAGTACGACCTGGTCGTCAACACCCTGCCGCGCGTCGAGTTCATCGCCATCAACGAATGGTGGTGGACCACGAGCTGCGAATACGCCGACGTCGTCTTCCCCGTCGACAGTTGGGCCGAGATGAAGTACCCCGACTTGACGATGAGCGTCACCAACCCGTTCATCTACGTGTTCCCGGCCACCCCCCTGCCGCGCATCCACGACACCCGCAGCGACCTGGAGATCGCCGCCGGCCTGTGCGAGGCGGTCGGCCGGGAAACCGGCGACTCGCGGTACGGCGACTACTGGAAGTTTGTGAAGGAGGGGCAGGCGCGGCCGTACCTTCAGCGCATTCTCGACACCTCCAACGCCATGCGCGGCTACAGGATCGAGGACCTGGAGGCCAAAGCCGCCCAGGGGATCCCGGCCATCATTCAGACTCGCACCTATCCCAAGATCGGCGCCTGGGAGCAGGCGCACGAGGACCGGCCCTGGTACACGCGCAGCGGGCGCATGGAGTTCTACCGCGATGAACAGGAGTTCATAGACAGCGGCGAAAACCTGGTACTTCACCGCGAGCCCATCGACTCCACGCCCTACGAGCCCAACGTCATCGTGGCCGCCCCGCATCCCCTGCTTCGGCCCAGACGACCCGAGGACTACGGCGTCTCGTCGGGCGACCTGTCGGGCGACACGCGTCAGGCCCGGCATGTCATCCGTACCGTCGACGAGCTGCTGCGGACGCGCCATCCGCTGCACCAGTACGGCTATCAGTTCGTCTTCCACACGCCCAAGTACCGCCACGGTTCGCACACCACGCCCACCGACCTGGACATCATCGCCGTGTGGTTCGGCCCGTTCGGCGACATGCACCGCACCGACCGCCGCATGCCCGGCGTTTCGGAGATGTACGTCGATATCCATCCGCTGGACGCCAAAGCCCTGGGCGTCGAGGATGGAGATTACGTCTGGATCGACGCCGACCCCAAGGACCGCCCATTCCACGGCTGGCAGGACAAGCCCGACTGGCATCGCGTGGCGCGGCTTATGGCGCGGGCGCGGTACTACCCCGGCACGCCGCGCGGCGTCACCCGCATGTGGCACAACGCCTACGCCGCCACGCCCAGCTCGGTGCTGGCCGCCATGACCGGCGCCAACGGCATGGCCAAAAGCCCGGGCACCGGGTATCAGGCGATGTTCCGCTCCGGCTCGCACCAGAGCTGCACCCGCGGCTACCTCAAGCCCACGATGATGACCGATTCGCTGACGGTGAAGGAGATGCTCTCGCAGGTCATCACCCAGGGCTTCGTCCCCGACGTTCACTGCCCCACCGGCGCCCCGCGCGAGGCCATGGTCCGCATCACCCGCGCCGAGCCCGGCGGGCTCGACGGCAAGGGCCTGTGGCGCCCCGCCCAACTGGGCCTGCGCCCGACCTATGAGAGCGACACGCTCAGGAAGTTCCTGAGCGGAGGATTTGTGAAGCGGTCATAGGTATAGGTGGTCAGTTGTCAGTGGTCAGTAGTGAGAGGTCAGTTGTCAGTGGTCAGTAGTCAGTTGTTGGGTCATTGGTCCGTTGGTCAGTGGTGAGGTGGTCTGTGTCGTCCGTGGTACGCCACCAACTGACAAACGGACCACGGACCCAACAACGGACAACGGACCACTGACCTAATCAGGACCGCAACGAACTTGTGACGTAGTCAGGAGTCATCCTCATGCCCACCCGCAACAACTGGCACATCGGCCGCACAATGGAGTATCCATACGACGGTCCGCCGCCCAAACGGCAGGTCGCCTACATCTTCGACACCAACAAGTGCATCGCCTGTCAGACGTGCACGGTGGCCTGCAAGACCGCCTGGACCAGCGGCAAGGGGGAGGAAACCATCTTCTGGAACAACGTCGAGACCCGGCCCTACGGCGGCTATCCGGCCGCCTGGGACCTGCGCACGCTGGAGCAGATGCCTCCCGCGCAGTGGCAGGGCAGAAAGCTCGTGAGCCTCACGGTCATCGAGGCCGGCGGCCCCGACCGGCCGCCCCTCGGGCACATGCCCCAGGCGCAGGACTACGCCCATCCGAACCTGGGCGAGGATGACATCGCCGGCGCGGTCAACCTGGGCCACCACTTCTCCGGCACTCACCCGATGTGGATGTTCTACCTGGCGCGCATCTGCAACCACTGCGACCATCCGGCCTGTCTGGCCGCCTGCCCGCGCAAGGCCATCTACAAGCGCCAGGAGGACGGCATCGTGCTGGTCGATCAGGAACGCTGCCGCGGCTACCAGGAGTGCATCAGGGCCTGTCCCTACAAGAAGGTCTTCTTCAACACCATCACCCGCGCCAGCCAGAAGTGCATCGGCTGCTTCCCGCGCGTGGAACAGGGCGAGGTGGCCCTGTGCGTCGAGTCGTGCATCGGGAAGATCCGCATGCACGGCTTCCTGACCACCGACGGCGAGCCGCGGGAGGACAATCCGCTCGACTACATCGTGCGGATCCGCCGCCTGGCCCTGCCGATCTATCCCCAGTTCGGCACGGGGCCCAACGTCTATTACATCCCGCCGGTCCACGTGCCCGACGCTTTCCTGGAGCAGATTTTCGGCCCCGGAATCGAGGAAGCGCGGCGGATGTACCACAACCTGGCCGACGACAAACAACTTCTGGGCGCGCTGCTGCTGTTCGGCGCCACCAACCGCATCATCACGCGCTTCGAGGTGCAGGGTGAGGAAGCGGTCGGATGGGACGTGGATGGCAAGGAGGTGGCGCGCGTCCCCTTCACCGAGCCGCTCTACCTGCGACCGCACCACGACACGCGCCACGGCGTATACCGGCACAACACGGCCTGATTCGCGGAGCACCACTCATGTCCAAGTCACCCAATACACCGCTGTTTGTGGCCATGGTCGTATGCGTTCTGCTGGTCGCGGGCGTCATGACCGTGGCCGTCTTCCTGGCAGGACAGAAACCGATCGTGGTTGTCCTGCCGCAGACGAGTGCGCCCGTGGTTCAGGGTTTGCCAGCGGCCCCGATGACACCGGTGGCGTCAGGCAGCCTGGCGGCGCCGGCTACGCCCGCACCGGCGCCCCCGCAGGTCGTCGTCGCTCGCGTGGCGGCCGTGCCGGCGCTGGATGATGTGTTCTCCAGCGTCTGGGAGGCCGTGCCGGTTGTGCCGGTGCCGCTTCAGCCGCAGCAGACGGCCGCCCCCATGCTTGAACATGCCACCATCGAGTCGATCTCCGTTCAGGCGGCGCGGGATGACCGCCGCATCGCCTGGCGGTTGTCGTGGCCGGCCGCACGTCCCTCCAGCAGCGTGGACACGGGCCAGTTCGCCGATGCCGTGGCCATCCAGTTGCCGATGGTCGACGGCGCGCCGTTCACGATGGGCGCCAAGGACATGCCCGTGCGCCTGCTGCACTGGCGGGCGCTGTGGCAGCGCGACATCGACAAGGGCTTTCAGGATGTGCAGGACCTTTACCCCAACGCCTGGGCCGACCTCTACTGGTTTACGAACGGGTTGCGAATCGACAAGTCGTATGTGACCGGACCGGCGCGCCAGTTCATGCCGGCCCTTGCTGCCGGCAATCCCATGATCCAGCTCGACCGACGCAGCCCCGTCGAGGAGCTGGTCGCCGAGGGCTTCGGCACGGCCACGCACGTGCCCGATTCCCCCAGCAACGGACGAGGCGTGTGGAAGGATGGACGCTGGACGGTGGTGCTCGACCGGCCGCTGGATAAGGCCGACCGGCTGGTGGCGCGGCTGTTGTCCAGCGATACCAATCTCATCTCCTTCGCCGTGTGGGACGGCGCCGCCGGCAACCGCGGCGGCCAGAAGCACTACTGCACCTGGATCCCGCTGAGGATCGAACCATGAACACCAGACCCGACACGCAACTGCTGGCCCGGGCCGACCTGCTGTTGTTGCTGGCGGATCTGCTGCGTCCGCCGGCGCAGGCCCGCTCTCGCCTGGCATCCGTGCGCGCCGAGGACGTGGCGCCTCTGGTGGCCGCGACCGGGCTTGACGATGCCACGCGGATTCAGCAGGCGCTGGCGGCCGCGTGGTCGGCGTACGAAGTCACGTCTCCCGACGACTGGAGCGACGAGTACCATCGCCTCTTCGAAGGGGCCACAGTCTGCCCGCTCAATGAGACGGCCTGGATTCGCCGCGACAAGGGCGCGATCCTGGGCGACCTGGCGGGTTATTATCGGGCCTTCGGCTGGGCGCCGGATCAGAGCACCGGCGAGAAGCCCGATCACCTGCTGACCGAGCTGGAGTTCGCGGCCGTCCTGCTGGTGATGCAGGCGCAGGCGCCCGCGGAGTCGGCCAACGTCACCGCCGAGGCGCTGGGGAGTTTCGCGGCCAATCACCTGCACGACTGGCTGGGGGAGGCCTGCGGCATGATCGAGGCGGCCAGCGGGCTGGCGGTGCTGAAGCTGGCGGCGGCGACGACGAGGATGGTCTGGGAGGCGATGGTGCGACGCCACAACTGGCCGGTCACATCCGGCGCACCAGCCACGGCGCCCCAGCCCGATGCCGAGGAGGGTCGCTACGAATGCGGCATGGCGAATGCGGCCCCGATTCCGCTATTGCGGGCCGGCCGTCCCGCTGAGCCTCTTGAGCAGAGCCACGCCGTCGGCGCTGGAGGGCTGGATGTGCAGAACCTGGTCCAGACGGGTGATGCGGAAGACCTCGGCGATCTGCGGGGCGATGTTGACGAGGCACAGGTGCCCGCCGAGGTTCCGCAGGTGCTGGTGCAGCTCAACCACCATTCCCAGCGCCGCTGAACTGAAGCGGGTGACCAGCGAAAAGTCGAGCATCATCAAAGGCGGCTTGCTCTGGCCGGCCACCGAACGCAGTGCGCTGGACATTTCGGAGATGGTGGTGGCCTCGAGGACCCGCTGCTCCAGGAGACGCACGATGGTGACGCCCTGATATTGGGAGACGTCCAGGAACCGTGGTGTCTGCGACATGAATCCTTCCTTTCGCAAGCCGCCGGCGAATGATAGCGGCGGAGCGGTTGCGCGTCGATGGGCGACGAAAGAGGCTTGGCGGGTTCGGGGTTCGGGCCACGGAGTTTAGGGCTTTGTTCAGGGGCGCCGCAAGAGTTCCGCATCTGCATCCTGTGGAGCGCACGGACGGGAAGCGCGGTACGCCCGTGCTACGCGTGCTATGCGTGCTACGCGTGCGAAGGGTGCGCGCGGCGCCGGTGGGCACGGGCGAGGACGCCCGTGCTACGGGGCGGCCCGTGCCACGGACAATCCGCCGGCTGGTAGTAGCACGGGCGTCTCGCGCGTCTCGCCCGTGCCGAACTACGCAGCGCCACCCCGTAGCCCCGTAGGTCGCGCACCGCGCGACACCGGGTTCCCCCGCACGGGCGAGGACGCCCGTGCTACCCGTGCTACCCCCGCGCTCGCGGTGCTGCGCGGGGCGTTTTGACCAGGCCGCTTTCCACCGTTAGCATGGCGCTTCGCGGGCCATTGCCCATCATATGGAGACTTCACTCATGACGCCTCGGGACGTGCTCAAGCTGTGCAAGGACAAGCGGGTTCAGTTCATCGACCTTCGCTTCATGGACTTTCCCGGCCTCTGGCAGCACACTTCCGCGCCGGTGAGCGAGCTGACGCTCGACAGTTTTGAGAACGGCTTCGGCTTCGACGGCTCGTCCATCCGCGGCTGGCAGGCGATCAACGAGTCGGACATGCTTCTGGTCCCCGTCGCCAGCACCGCCCGCATCGATCCGTTCCTTCAGCACCCCACACTCGCCCTGATCTGCGACGTGCGCGATCCCATCACCAAGAAGGAATACTCGCGCGACCCCCGATCCATCGCCCGCAAGACGGCCGATTATCTGAGGAAGACGAAGATCGCCGACACCGCGTATTTCGGCCCGGAGCTGGAATTCTTCGTTTTTGACTACGCCTGGTACGACCAGGGCATCAACTTCGCCAAGTATTATGTGGGGTCGCGGGAGGGCATCTGGACGCGGGGTGATGAGGACACCACCAACTTCGGCTACAAGGTGCGGCTCAAGGAGGGCTACTTCCCGACGCCCCCCATGGACACCATGCAGAACATCCGCAGCGAGATGGTGGCCACGCTCGTCGAGATGGGCATCCCTGTGGAGGCCCACCACCACGAGGTCGCCACGGGCGGCCAGTGCGAAATCGACATGCGCTATCAGGACCTGCTGACCATGTCGGACAACGTGATGATGTACAAGTACATCTGCAAGAACGTGGCCGCCCGTCATGGCAAGGTGGTCACGTTCATGCCCAAGCCGCTCTTCCAGGACAACGGTTCGGGCATGCACACGCACTTTTCGCTCTGGAAGGGCCAGAGAAATCTCTTCGCCGGCAATCGCTACGCCGGACTGAGCGAGCTGGGGCTGCATGCCATCGGCGGCATCCTGAAGCATGCCCGGTCGCTGTGCGCTCTGTGCAACCCCACCACCAACAGCTACAAACGGCTGGTGCCGGGCTACGAGGCCCCGGTGAACCTGGTCTACTCCAGCCGCAATCGCTCGGCCGCCATCCGCATCCCCATGTACAGCGAGAATGTGCAGACCAAGCGGCTGGAGTTCCGCTGCCCCGACAGTTCCTGCAATCCGTATCTGGCCTTCAGCGCCATAACGATGGCCGCCATCGACGGCATCCAGAACAAGATCGACCCCGGCGATCCGGTGGACAAGGACATCTATAACCTTACCCCCGAGGAGTATGAGAAGATCGGTAGCGCCCCGGCCTCGCTGGAAGAGGCGCTGGACGAGCTGGAGAACGATCACGACTATCTGCTCAAGGGGGACGTGTTCACCGCGGACGTCATCCACTACTGGATCAAATACAAGCGCGACAACGAGGTAGATGCCATCCGCCAGCGGCCCCACCCCTTTGAGTTCTGCATGTACTTCGACATCTGAGCAGGAAGGAGTCCGAACGTGAGCCCCTCGTCCACCAGTCCCGATGCGTCCGTTGGCCCCGGCGCGGCCTCGCCCCATCGGCCTGGCCACGGCACGGTTCGCGATCGGCTGATGATCCTGGCGATTGTCATCGTGGCGCTCATGTTTCTGGCCATGGTCGGCACGATCTACGTCAAGAGCTGGCTGGCGGGCCCGCCTGCATCCGCCCTGGTCGTCGTGCGTGGCGCCGAGGCTTACAATGGTACCGCTGTGACGCTCGAACAGGCCGGCAAGGTCCTGCGGACCGAGTATCTGAGCGCCGACAACAGCTACGTCGCCCGTTTCGCCCTCCCGGCCGGACGCTACAGCATCTACCTCAGCCAGGAGGGCGTGGAGATGGGCCGCTACGAGAACATTCGCGTGGCGGATTACCAGTACTTTATGATCCAGCTTGGCAAGCGGCCGGAGGCGACGGGTCCGCCCAGATCGAGTCCGTGAGGCGCTCGGCCACCCAAACCCGTTCATCCGGGGCCGCGTTGCGGATGCCTCCGTCGGCCAGATCATCGCCCTGATGGTCGGTCGCACGGTCGAGGATCTCTACCCGCGCTCGCCGCGCTCGCCCGGCGACGCCGTGCTCGAAATCAACAACCTGGCCGGCACCCAGCGCCCCCTGGCCGCCACGTTGACCTTGCGACGGGGCGAGGTGCTCGGCATCGCCGGCCTTGTCGGCGCCGGTCGCACCGAGCTGCTCCGAGCCATCTTCGGACTGGACCCGGTGCGCCGCGGCCGCATCCGTATCGGCACATACGTCGGCCCGCACTCACCCGCGCGGCGCTGGGCACAGGGCGTGGGCATGCTCAGCGAAGACCGCAAGGCCGAGGGTCTGGCCCTGTCCATGAGCCTCGCCGACAACCTCACGCTTTCCCGGCTGCCGGCGTTCGTGCTCCCCTCCGCCCAGGACGCGGCAACCCTGCGCTGGACGCAGCGCCTGAACATCCGCTGCCGCGGCCCACGCCAGCCCGTCAGCGACCTCTCCGGCGGCAATCAGCAGAAGGTCGCCGTTGCCCTGGACAACCTCCGCCGGCGGTCCCAGCAGAGCTGATTGGCTGATTGGCTGACTCGCCGGTTTGATTTTTCCGGCCGCACGAGCGGATATAATAATGGACACAGTTGGCCGGCCGCGGCGGAGGGCCGCCGCCAGGCGCCGATCTGCGATACAGGTCGTGCCAGGGCCGGCCGATGCATCTGTTGTTGTTGTCAAAGCGCGCCCGCTCGAAGGCTGGAGCCGGACGGTCAAGCGGATGGCGCGGATGGTCGATCAAAGGTGCGCCAACGCGAATCGACTGCGATCGCGCGCAGTCGAAGGGGGCGGAGCCTTGACTTGATAACCCCGACCTCTGCGCCCGCCTCGGCGCCAACGGCGCCCGCTTTGCCGCGGCCCATTGCTGCGAACAGTCGATGTTCGACTACTTCCGCGGTTATCTGCTTGAACTCGGACTGCTCCGCTAGAATAAACCAATGACCACCACCAACAGCGCTGCCCACGCGCAGATCACTACGCCCACCGGCGACGAGCACGCCACCGCCGACGCCCGAAATATGG
>Ga0209101_1002829_pt1 | contig 10964 bp, 8 predicted proteins | sample ConPoolayeCmetaG_FD_185481 | JGI IMG/M metagenome (GOLD analysis project Ga0209101, IMG submission 185481) | Hot spring microbial mat communities from California, USA to study Microbial Dark Matter (Phase II) - Cone Pool mat layer C metaG... ... | reverse complement strand
CTCCCTACTCTGCCCACCCCAAGCGACCTGGGTATACCCATCGGATAGGTGAACCTGGCTCTCTATTCAGTTGGATAATGTGCGGAAAATAGGCTTTAGCTTGGGGCACCGCCCTACTCGCTTGCCTTTTTCGACAAAGCAAGTAAACTAGCACCGGATGAATAGAATTGAGCATGATTCGTGGAATAAATCAAATTCTAAACCGGACTCGGACGTTTTGGGCCATTGAGGTTTCAGCCGATCCGGCTAAAGCCCTGACTCCACTCCCAGGCATAGACTTGCCAGAGCCAGGTTCTAAAGATGAGGAGGCTAAAATATGACCACCGACTTTGTTTCCCTTGTTTACGTCGGCACTTATACCGCCAAAGGTTCTGCCGGCATCTATGTTTACCGTCTGGATGCCCTTTCCGGCGCGTTGGAAATGGCTGCACCGCCGGCAACGGCACGGAATCCCTCGTTTCTGGCCGTTGCCCCCTCCAAACAGCACCTGTATGCCGTTGCTGAAGTGGATGAATTCGAAGGCCATCCTGGCGGTGGTGTGTATGCCTTTGCCATTAATCACCAGTCGGGCGAGTTGACCATGCTCAACCGGCAGCCGACCCACGGGAGGGCGCCATGTCACCTCTGTGTCGATGCAAGCGGGCGTTATTTGCTGGTTGCCAATTACACCAGCGGTACGGTGACGCTCCTGCCGATCCAGGCCGATGGCTCGCTCGGCGCAGCGCTTCAGATCGTCCGGCATCAAGGTTCCGGTCCCAATGCCCGGCGACAGGAAGGCCCGCATGCCCACTCGGTAACCATCGATCCGAGCAATCGTTTTGCTTTTGTCTGCGATCTGGGCATCGACAAAGTAATGGCCTATCGGCTCGACCTGGACAACGGCAGATTGTTGCCGCACTCGCCGCCATGGACGGAAACAAACCCCGGCGCCGGGCCGCGACACTTGGCATTCCACCCAAGTTTCAAATTTGCCTACGTCGTCAATGAACTGGACTCGACCGTAACCACCTATGTCTACAACCAGAGTGCAGGCATATTAACCGCTGTGCACACGGTTGCGACACTTCCCGAACATTTCCAGGCTGCCAATACCTGTGCCGATGTGCATGTGTTACCCAACGGCCGCTTTTTGTACGCCTCAAACCGCGGACACGACAGCATAGCCATTTTTGCCATCGATCCCTCGACCGGCACACTCACTCCACGCGGGCATGTGTCAAGCGGCGGAAAAACGCCACGCAATTTTGCCATTGACCCGACCGGTACCTATTTGCTTGCCGCCAATCAGGATAGTGATAATGTGGTCGTTTTTCGCATTGACGGCGAAACAGGATGGCTTGCTCCCACCGGGCATGAAATTGCCGTGTCGATGCCGGTATGTGTCAAAATGCTTACGTGGTCTGTCGGATAAGTGATGAGTTGGGTAGACGAAGGCAATACCGGCGGTCTGGCCGTCGCCCATCCAGAGCGCTGAAACGCACAAAATTGACCTTCCGTCCAGGCTGTGCTATACTTTTTGGCAAGGGGGTTTAACGCGGAGGCAAAGATCGATGCTAAATGCTCCGGTTTTGGTCTTGAATGCCAATTTTGAGCCACTCAATGTGTGCAATATTCCACGCGCGTTAGGCCTGGTGCTGATCGGCAAAGCGGAAATCCTCCAAAATGGACGTGGAGCCGTTCATACCATTTCACACCCCTACGAGTGTCCCTCGGTGATCCGACTTCAGTACATGGTTCACCGTCCACGTCCGCGGGTGCGGCTCAACAAGCGCGAGATTTTCCGCCGTGACGAATATCGCTGCCAGTATTGTGGCCGCTATTCGGCCCACCTGACCATTGATCACGTCATTCCCCGCGATCGGGGCGGGCAGTTTACATGGGAAAATCTGGTTGCCGCATGCCCGACATGCAACCGACTTAAGGGGAATCGTACACCGCAAGAGGCCGGAATGACCCTTTGCAAGCCCCCCACCGAACCTCCTGCCACGGCTATGTATCTTTACGGTCGCTATCTGAAAAGCAATGAAGAGTGGGCAAGGTACCTGGACGGATGGTAACCATTCACACAAGCGCAAAACGCCCGGCCTCAACCGGGCGTTTTTTGATACAAATCGGTGAACGTCGATGAACATTGTTATGATCGGCCCATTTGGGTTGCACACCAAAAGCACCATGCGCGAACGAGCCTTGCCATTGGCTCAGGCACTTGTCAAGCGTGGACATCGGCTCACTATGCTGCTGCCACCATGGGACTGTCCTCAAGACAGCGGTCAGGTCTGGCAGCTCGGCGGCGTGACGGTTGAAAACCTTCGCCTGCCGGCGTCTTGGCCGGTTGGGTGGCCCATATCGCTGACCGTGCGATTGGTTCGTCGTGCATTGGCCTTGCGTCCACAGGTGATCCATTGTTTCAAGCCCAAGGCTTATGCCGGATTATCGGCATGGTTGCTCTGGCAACTCAGGCGCCTGCACCTGACGGACGTTCGTCTGGTCATCGACAGCGACGATTGGGAAGGCTATGGGGGCTGGAATGACCTTGAGGCGTACAGCCGGGCACAAAAATGGGTTTTTGCGTGGCAAGAGCAATGGGGATTGCGTCACGCCGATGCGATCACCGTTGCCAGCCGGGCTTTGCAGACCATCGTCTGGAGTATGGGCGTACCTGCCAACACCGTCTTTTATATGCCCAACGCCACCATGGCCGATCAAATTCCCGCCGCACCGATCCATCCAGAGCCAACTGCCCCGCCAACCGTTTTGCTTTACACCCGTTTTTTCGAGTTCAGCCTTGAACGGGTGGTCAAAACCTTTTCCATGATTCAGCAATCCAGGCCTGACGTGCGCTTTTTGATTGTCGGCAAGGGGCTGTTTGGCGAAGAAAAACGCTTTCTCGACCTCTGTCAGACCGCCGGGCTTGGTCCAGCCGTTGATTATCGTGGCTGGGTATCACCGGAAACCCTGCCCGACCTCTTGGCCCAGGCGCATCTGGCCCTCTACCCGTTCGAAGACACGCTGATCAACCGCACCAAATGTGCGGTCAAGCTGCGCGATTTGCTGGCTGCCGGCATCCCGGTCGTTGCCGATGCGGTGGGCGAAAATGCCGAAATGATCGTCAATCGGGTATCAGGACTGCTTGTCCGGCCCGATGCACCCCATTTGATGGCCGAGGCGGCTGTAGAGTTGTTGGGAGATTCTTTATTACGCGAAAAACTGGGACAGGGAGCGCGGCACTATGTGCGCGAATGTCTGGTCTGGGAGCGGCTGGTCGAACGTGCAGAAATGGCGTATCGGGGCTGAACGTTGGCAGGCACGCTCTGGAGAGCGGTCCGAGCCACAGTACAAAGCAATCAAGCCCTGTGCACAAGGTGTGCGCAGGGCTTGATGCTGTCCGGCCGGTTACGGGATGATCAGTCGTTGCCCGGCATAGATGACGTTAGGATTATAGAGGTTGTTTGCTACCGCAATAGCCCAAACGGTCGTGCTATAGCGCCGGGCAATCGAGGAGAGCGTTTCCCCATACTGAACGATGTGGATACGATTGGGGGTTGGCGTCGGCAGCGGTATTGTTCCGGCGTAAATGGTCAACCGCTGCCCGGCATAGATGCGAGCCGGGTTGACGATGTTGTTAAGTGTCGCAATAGCCGACACGGTTGTGCCATAACGACGCGCGATGGAGTACAACGTATCACCACGCTGCACAACATAGATGATCGGTGTGGCGGTGCCGGGCGTGGCCGTTGGAACAGGAGTGCCCGGCATTGGCGTCGGCTGAATGCTGCCACGTGGGATGATCAACTGCTGTCCGACGTAAATTTTGGATGCATCGGTGATCTTGTTCAAATGGGCCAGCGCTTCGACGGTTACCCCATATTGCCTGGCGATCGAGTACAGCGTTTCACCTGTTTTCACCACATGAATCACCGTTTGCCCCGGCACCAAGGTGGGGGTCGGCGTTGCTGTAGCCGAGGGGGTAGCGGTCGGTGCAGGTGTATGGGTCGGCGACGGTGATGTTGCAGTCGGCGTAGGGGTCGGGGATGCAGATGTGGCCGTGGGCGTCGGGGTGACGGTCGGTGTGCCGGTGGTATTCACCTGCACCTGAGCGACCTGTAGGTTGACCGAAATTTCTACGCCATCATTGCGGGCCAGTTTGAGATCGGTAAACTGAATCGGGCTGACTCCCTGGACCTTGCTGCGAAAGGTGATCGAAAACAGGACGCCGCTACCACTTACAGCCGCGCTGGGGGCCATCTGAGAAACCACGCACACAATCGCTCCCAGGCTGTTGTCGGCATTGTTCTGTTGCACGAAATCGGGAGAAAGAAAATTGCCCAATGCAACCTGGACGCCTGGCTTGTTTGCATCGGCATCGATCACTTCAAGGATGGCTGGGTTAAAGCTGAGTGCCGCCTGGTAGCCGTACAGATTTTGTACATTTTGCACATAAAGGGCAACCGTTGTCGTTTGCCCGATGTTAATGGTCTGCGTGGGCGGTGTCAATTGGGCGATGGCATCGGCAGCCGATACGGCAGTCAGCGACAAACCGAAAAGCAAGGTCAAGATCGAAATCGAAGAGATAATCAGTTTGATCATTTTTATACTCACTTTCTTTTAATCACGGCAAAACCAATTGCTACACCGGCACTGACAACCAAAAAGGCCACGACGGCGACAATCAGGCCGGCCGAATCTCCCCCTACCTGTACCTGGCCATGCTGCGATGTAACCTGGATGCTATTGCCCAAAGTGTCGGCCAAAAGAAGGCGTTCAACCCGAATTTGCGTGTTCGCCGATTTGAGTGCACGCACGGTTAACCGGGCAACGGTTCCTTCCCCGTCAACGGGCTGGTTCGGGGGGAGTTGTGTAACGGCATAAGTGGCCGTCCCGGCAAGATTATCTGCGTCGTTCAAGATCACGAAATCGGGTGAGGGCAATGTTCCGGCCTCCAATTGTACCCCTTCGCGGTTCGGATCGGCATCAAGCACTTGAAGGACCTGGGGATCGAAAGCAAGATGGACTTCAACCCCGTACAGCCCTTTGACCTGTTCAAGGGTCAGATCAAGCGTGGCCGTATCTCCAACGTTGAGTTTGACCGTCTGTGGTCTCACCTTAAAGAGCGCAGCAGATTGCATCACCTGACGTTGTTCCGCGTTTCCTTGGGTGGTCAAACCGGTCGAGACCACCCACAAGAGGATCAGAAAAATCCAGTTCCACCACTTTTTCATTGCTCTATCTCCTTTCAAGTCGTGACCACATTGTATCATTCTTTAGCGAGGAATGCGGTTACGCTTCGATTACAAAAAGATTACGGGCCAAACGTGGCAAACTCAAGATAACAATTTTGTTATCGGACTCGGGCGAACCATAGTGAAAGCTTGAACCGGTCCGGGGCAAGCCTCCAGCTCCGAAAACCACGTCCGGTTTGGTTACCGTTCCAGCCATTCGATCTGCCGACCAAAATTGCCGGCCGGCAGCACCAAATCGCGGATGTCGACCAAGCCATCGGCGGTCAAGTCGGCCAGAGGGTCGTTGCTGCCAAAGCGTGCGCCGATGAAAGCGATGTCCAGGATGTCGATCCGGCCGTCGGCGTTGAGGTCACCGGCCCAGAGCGTTGCCGGATCGAGGACAATGGTCGATGTGGTTGTCTCGGTGAGCACCCAGCGTGTCGGCAAAAAGCGGTCGAGTGAGGCGGTGATGGTGCAAGGCAACGTGACCTGAAATCCAAACAGGCCGTTTTCGTCACTGATCACTTGTTGTTCACCCGGCTGAATTTGAATTTGAACCCCCTCGTGTGCGTTGCGTCCCTGTAAAGTGACCTGTCCGAGGACGGTAATTGCCGGGTCAAGCCATTCGAGCCGGAGGGTATACCCGGTGTCTGCACCGGTACGGCGATAATATTCGCGCACCTGAAGGTAGAGGGTGGTGCTTACCGGGCTGGTCCAAACGAGGCGTGAGGCACGCCCTACGCCGCCATCGTCATCTTCGGCCAACAGCGTTGTGCCATCTGCATCGTAAAGACGCAACACGGTGTCGCATTCGGAACCCAGGTCAAGGGTGACTATCTGCACCCGTTGGCCGGCCGCGATTTCAAAGGCAACCCAATCGGCCAGATCGCCGGCCGGGCAAAAATTGCGACGTTGTGAGCGGCCATCAACCGGTATAGGCGTGACGGCATCCCAGGTGCCATCCGGCTCGTAGGCATCTGGATCGCAGCTTGAGGAGGCCTCCAGATAAGCCTGTAGAAATTCATCCCAGTGTGTTTGGATCGTAAAAGCCAGGTATCCGCTATCGCCGGCATAGAGGGGGTCCCAATGGGCCGGCTGAGCCGGAAAATAGATGCTTATTCCGTTTGCTCCAACCAACGATGCACCATAGCGATTGGCCAGAGTGACCCGCTTTACGGCTTCAACAACGGCCTGAGCTGCATTGCGCAGCGGGCCGGCCGTCGTTGTGGTGGCGATCAGGCGGGCCAGGTCGGCCAAATCGACGTAATCGACCTCAAATGAACGCACCTGACGACGTGCCGCGCGAATGATTTCCATTTCGGTTGTCTGGTGGTCGAGCAAGGCCAGCGCCAGGCGATCAACGGCATCGAGCAGTGGGGTATAGTTCTCACCCAGCCGCACCGCCGATTGGGTTTCTCCGCCATAAGCCTGATAGTAGCGTTCAACGATCATGGTGCCCAGTGCGGCGCCGTTCCAATCGGGGTGCTGAACCAGGTCGCGCAAGATCGTGTCGTATGGGTAACCGGTGCCCGGCTCGGTGTCTTCCGAGCCGACACGTACCTGCACAAAAGGCGCGATTTGAGCATCGACTTCGATCATGGCCATCAGGCAGGCGTCGAAAGCAAGCAGATCAAGGGGTGTAGCACCCTCTTGGGTGATGGCAGCTAACACATTGCGGAGTTCGACAATATCAAGCGCGTCGCGGCCGCCGGTGTCATCCCAACAAATCGCTTTGCGCCCACCTTTGACGGAGCTTGCCGCGCGCCAGCCGTCGCCATGATTCCACAAAATCAAGGCCGTGCGCCGGGCCGGAAAAGTGGCCATTCCCCACGACACAAAATCGGCCAGGGTTTTTGGGTCGCCCATATTCACTTCGCCGAGGTCAAGGAGGGCGTGTTGTGGTTCTGGAGTCATTCCTCTGGTTACCCGAAAGCGCAGTGTGCCGCTCCAGTCGCCATAACGCGCGTCATAGCCGGGAATACGGTCGAACTGTACCAGGATATTGACCGTTGCAGACGAACCGACCGTAGCCATCTCCAGGAAATCGTCGATCGCCTCGCGTTCCAGATCGTTGTCTCCGTCCAGGTAAATGAGCACCGTCCATTCGGCCATCGACTGAGCGCGTGTCGGCAACAGATATGCTGACCAGAGTGCAGCAATTAACGTGAAAATACATAGAAATCTCCGAAACATCGTACTCCCTCAAACCGGCGGCGTCTGGAGAGCAGAGATTTAGCGCAATGACCAGGTTGAAATGATGTTGCAGACGACCACTGTAAAGAGCATCACTGCCAGGGCGGCAACATAGGCCCAAATGCGAAAATTAGCGTGCCAGGGGTTCAATTGGGCCAACAAGCCACCTTTTGCTTCAGTGGACCAATCATTGGTTATCGGGTGATGTATGCTCAAGTCCAGGACGTTCAACTGGGTTTCCAACTGCAAAATGCGGTACTCCAGATATGCGAGTTGATTGGCGATAGCACGTCGACTCGTCCCGACCGGCGTAGTCTCGCTCTTTTCGATCTCTTGCGCTTCCCGGCGCAGGTTTTCGAGCGCAACGTTGTATTCGTCGAGCAATTTGAGCAAAATTTCACGCCTGGTCATCGTGCAACTCCTTGTTTATTGGTGTTCTCATTGTATCATCGAAGCAGGCGATACGGGATTACGGCTGGATTACGGTTTTGTCATCCTGATCAAAATAAACCTTCCCGCAAGCAATTCTTGCGGGAAGGTTTTTGGTTTTACAAGTTGCGCCGGGTTATCGCGCCCAGCGGATCGGGCCGGTTCGCCCAAAGTTGGCGGCGATCAGGCTCAAGTCGAGGATGTCGACACGTCCATCACCGTTCAGATCGGCAACCGTGGATGATTGGCCAAAGTGATAGGCGGTAAAGGAGAGATCGAGGACATCGATCCGATTATCCCGGTTTATGTCCCCGCCGACCATTTGGATCGTGCCGAGGTTGAGGATGGTGTTGTCGGTGCCTTTGACTGTGACGAGGGTGTCCAGATAGCCGGGATAGCGCAGGTTCAACTCGACCTGGCCGAGCAGATGCAAACCAAACTGTCCTTGCTCGTCGGTGGTGGTGTGCGGGCCGGTCAGGCTGGTCAACACAATGCCACGGTGGTCGGCACGACCTTGCAGTTGTACCTGTCCAAGCACATTGGGGGAAATCGCAGTCTCGTAACGACGATGGGCACGGAAGTAACGCCAGGTTGAATCGTCGCTGCGTAGTACAAAGTAGGCGTCACTGGCAGGGTTCCACCAGACCATTCCGTAGGCAAAGGTCTGATGTCCGCCGATGGTGCCGTATTCCCAACCGATCGGATAGCCGATCCTGGCCTTGACCGTGTCTGGATTGCTGCACCAGGTCACGCCAAAGCCGAACATTGGGCCGTAGGGCCACCAGGCCTCCGGACAGGCCGGCGGGAAGAGGGGCATACCGGGCGCCCAGCCATCGGGATACAAGGCCCACACGCCACTGTCGCGCCCCATCCAGTCGGTACCGCTGGTCATCTGAGATTGATTGTCAAAGACCACGATGCGGCGTACACCGTTGAGCAACCGCCAGTGCATGCTTCCACGCTCATACTGCTGTTCAGAATACCAGTAACCCGCCGAAGGATTGGTCGGCGCGCCCAACGGGCCATGGTTGCCGCCTCCTTCTTGCCAGCCGCGAATGTACTCGACATCGATCGGCACCGACCAGCTCGGCGGCTGTGCGTCGTTGATCCAGGTCAGTGTACCTGCCTCATAGTTGGATACCATTGCCTCCATCCCGTTTACGGCCACGCCTTGCCCACCATGCATGTCGGGAATGGTGCCATTGTTGGGGTCGGTGTTGATCGCTTTGATCATCCGATACTCTTGAGTACCGTCAAGCACATACACTTCATCCATATCGGCCTGGATAACAAAGACGTGTTGGGTGAGCGGGTTGACGGCCACTGCATACGGACGCAACATCGGCACGAACTTGATCAGCTTGTGGTCGGCCAGGTTGAGCACATACAATCCTTCGGCGGTGCCATCGCGCTTGGTGATGTAGACCCGTCCGTTGGTTTGATCGACGGTGGCAGCGAAAAAGCCCACATACTCTTCCAGCACGCGGGTCACCGGATTGGGGCGTCCGTCACCGTATACAATGGCCACGCCGGTGTCGGTTCCTTTGTTACGACGAACGTATTCTTGCTCGGCCTGCGGATCCTTGGCCGAAAAGCGCGAGAACGCGCTGTGGATGGGCACAAAAGCGCGATTTGCCGTCGCAGCAGGCAAAACCGGGTGATGTCCCACCCAAAAAGTTTCGATGACGGCCAGCGTGTTGACATTGAAGAGGGTCAGCGTGCCATCATCAAAGTTGGTCACATATGCCACGTTGCCGCCCACGGCGATGCCAAACGGCTTGCGTCCCACATTGATGGTTGCGATGCAGGCGTAATCGGCGTTTGCATTGAGCACGGCTACCTGATTGCTTCCGCCGTTGACTACGAACAAACGGCTGTAATCAGGGCTGAGGGCCAGACCGTTGGGTGCCACTCCGCATGCCGGGACCTTTTCGAGCAATTCATGAGTCGCTCCGTTGAGAATGGCGATCGTGTTGTCACTCTGAACGGCAACATAGATCAGGTTGCGAACCGGATCGACGGCAATCCCCTTGAGCAGGTTGCCCATCGTCAGGGGCATTGGCGTTGGTGAGGGAGTAGCCGTAGGCGTCGGCGCCGGGGATGTCGGCGTTGGTGTAGCAGCCGATGTACCGACCTGGATTTGCGCCGGGACAAGTGAGGTGGCAATTGGATTGCCGCTGCCATCAAAGAGGTTCAAGGTAACAAAAGCGATGTCACTTGTGCCGTTGGCAAGACCCTGAAAGGTGATCGACAAGAGGTCGCCACTTCCGCTTACCGGTGAGGTTGGCGCCATTTGCATCACCGTGCACATGATTGTGCCGGCCGTGTTGTTGACCGAGTTGGTCAGCAACATATCCGGCTGCAAAAAGGTGTTCAATACCTGCACCTGCACGCCCGGCATCACCGAATCGGCATCTACGACCTGAACCAAGGCAGGGTCAAACTGAAGGTTGGCCTGATAGCCGTTGAGATTGGTCACGTTGTCCACGCGCAGCGTCACCGTGACCTGCCCACCAATGCTCACCGTTTGTAATGCAGGCAGCAACGACGTTGTAGTGGCCTGGGCAAAAACCCAAGTGGACAGGGTGACGAGAAGTAAAGCAATGGCCCCCAAAAAACATAAGCGTCTTGCTTGTTTCATTAGATTCTCCTTTCTCGTTGCTGCCCCCCCATAAGAATAAAATCGTGATTATAAACCGGTTAAATCGGGATCACAACGCTGAAAAGCCTACGCCGACGCATAGGGATGCGTCGGCTACGGTTTCTGGCTACGGCCGACGCATAGGGATGCGTCGACTACGGTTCCTGGCTACGGCCGACGCATAGGGATGCGTCGGCTACGGTTTCTGGCTACGGCCGACGCATAGGGATGCGTCGACTACGGTTTCTGGCTACGGCCGACGCATAGGGATGCGTCGACTACGGTTCCTGGCTACGGCCGACGCATAGGGATGCGTCGGCTACGGTTTCTGGCTACGGCCGACGCATAGGGATGCGTCGGCCTACGGTTTCTGGCTACGGCCGACGCATAGGGATGCGTCGGCCTACGGTTTCTGGCTACGGCCGACGCATAGGGATGCGTCGACTACGGTTTCTGGCTACGGCCGACGCATAGGGATGCGT
>Ga0209101_1002827_pt1 | contig 10968 bp, 13 predicted proteins | sample ConPoolayeCmetaG_FD_185481 | JGI IMG/M metagenome (GOLD analysis project Ga0209101, IMG submission 185481) | Hot spring microbial mat communities from California, USA to study Microbial Dark Matter (Phase II) - Cone Pool mat layer C metaG... ... | reverse complement strand
ATTTTCAAAAAATTCTTTTATTTGCAGTGTGGCATTTACAGTTATGTCACCAACGCATAAATTATAATTGTTTTTCACAAATTGATCATCAAAAAGTTTTAACTCATTTTCATCAAAATAATTTGTTAAAATTGCATTGCAGTTTTCACACTTAATTGTTTTATTTGTTTCCATGTTATTACTCCTTTTTTTAAAAGACATGACTGCGATAAAAAATAACAGTCATGTCATGTTTAATTTAAAATTATTTAGTTATATTTTATAAAATTTATTCGTCTTTTTTTCGAAGGCCAATTGCGATAAATCGATGATTCGATTCTTTAAATTTGCAGCTGCACCCGTCCGTTTCTTCGTTGATTTCGATTTCAAGTTCGTATTTTTCATTGTTTTCGAACAAATCTTTAAAATATGAAGCGACTTGTTTTGCTGCATTGAGCGTCAAATTGTTAACACAAAACCAGTTATTTTCATAAAAATCGTCAGTTTTCATAACTTCTTGTTTAAACTCTTTGTAAATTTTATCAAGTTGTTTTTTGGTGAAATAATCTGTCAAAACTTCTTCGCAAGACTCACAAACATAAAATTTATTATGTCTTTTTGTATAATTTTCATGCTCAGATAATTCAATCGTGATAACGACATGATTATAATTTTCACATAATTCTTCGAAAGAATCATGTTTAACATCGTTTTCAATATCAACAAAAAGTTGTTTGTTATTAAAATTTTTGTATTTATTTTCAAAATAATTTTTTATTTGCAATGCAGCGTTTACAGTTAAATCGCCAATGCATGTTTCATAGTTGTTTTTTACAAATTGTTCATCAAAATTTTTTAATTCATTTTCATCAAAATAATTTGTTAAAATTGCATTACAATTTTCACATTTAATTGTTTTATTTGTTTTCATGTTTTGTCTCCTTTTTTGTTTGTTTGTTTGTTTATTTGTTTGTTTGTTTGTTTTGTATATATAATATTATATACATTTTGTTTTAATTTGCAATATTTTTTTATTTTTTTTATTTTTTTTGACGTGACGTGTAATCAATTAATTTGATGTGTATATAATTATATATATAAAGGACGCATATCTATTATATGCGTTTTATTTATTTTTTTGATTTAGCTGAAAAATTTACTTGCTTTGTTTTTTAACTTGCTTTTTTGCTTTTTTCTTTTTTTGCTTCATGTTTATATCTGTAAATCTTACACACTCAAACGTCAACAACTTTTGTCAAGCTTTTTGTTTTTTTATTACATTTTTACGCAGCACAACAATGTATTATGTTAATTGCAATGTAAATGTTACATGGCGTGAGTATTTGCATTGACTTTTTGTTTTTGTTGACTTTTATGATGTTTGTGTTAAGAAAAAATTACAAGGGGCGCTTATGCAAAATGACAGTCAAGACAAAATAGATGTTTTTGTAAATTTTATCAAAAAAGTTTCACAAAAAGCAAATATGCTCAGCAATGAAAAAAGTTCATTAGAGCTTTTGAAAAATTTACTTACCGATGAATTAACTTCACGAACCAGGAACTTTTTTCATGGGTTGTACGACACTGTCCAAATTGATGAAATTCTTACAGACTTGGCCAGAATACAAAAAAAACTAAAAACTTATGAATCAAAAAAAAGTAAGTAATTCTGTATACTTCCAACTTAGGCACAAAGGAATTAAATTGCCTTTGAATCGCAGGGACAAAGCCAAAACTATTACAGACCTTGTGAATTATTTACATGAGGGCGATTGGATGTCTGAGGCTTTTAGAGATTTCATGCTTGAAAATGTAAAAACTTGGCAGAATTCTTATAGAAAAACCAACCAGTTAAAAGAAGAAAGAAAAAATTTCATGGACATTGAATTAATTACAAAACTTCTTGGGTGCGGAATGTCACCAACGGCAGTCGCAGCTACTTTGAAAGTACATTTGAAAACTTTGCAAGACTTTTGCGAGAGAGAAACTCAGGTCGCCTGGGAAGATTTTCTTGCCCATTCACGCGGTTTTATTCAAAAAAAAATCATCGTGGAGATTTTACAGCGTTTGGAAAATGATAAAAACAATGATCAACTATTGATGTTTGCTGCAAAAAAATTATTGGGTTGGGTCGATAAAGAGCAAAACACAAATGTAAACATTACAATGTTACCCGCAAGCGAGAAAGAATTACAAGATGCTTTATTGAATGATCCTTTTCTTAAAGATATCAATAAGTTAGAGCCTTCTCGTGAAATTAATCAAGACAGTGTAAATGTTATAGATGTAAAAAATGAGTGAAGTAGCAAAACATACGGCCAGTGTAATTTATTCATTGTCGCAGCGCTGGAAGCCTTTTCACGAGCAGGTTTTAATTGGTAACGCTTTGTTTTCACAGAAAAAAAAGTTAATTTTTGTCCAATGCGGCAGAAAGTTTGGGAAAACTGAGATTGCTTTATATTGTTTGTGGCGATGGTGTTTAACTATGCGTAACCAGTATTGTTATTATATTGCTCCTTTTCAAAAGCAGGCCAAAGAAATTATTTGGTCGTCAAATCGTATTCAGACTTTTGGTGATGCTAAGTTTGTAAAAAGTATAAACAATTCAGAGAATAGGATTACTTTTTACAATGATTCGTTTATTAAGGTTGATGGTTCAGATAACTTTGAAGCGCTCAGAGGGATTACTTGTCATTTTGTTATTTACGAAGAGTTTAAAGATTTTAACGAGCAGTTTCATGAAGCCATGGAGCCAAATCTTGCGACACATAATGCGCCTTTGTTGATCATAGGCACGCCACCTAAAGTTGAGTGTCAATATACTAAGTTAGCCGAAGAGGCTAAGCGTTCGGAGTTTAAGGCTTATTTTGAATTTCCAACGGAATGTAATCCGCATATTGATAAACAATGGTTGAAGCAGAAGCGAGAAGAGTTATATGCGCGTGGTGAGGGTGATGTATGGGAGCGTGAGTATTGTGCGCGGTTTGTTCGTGGTGGTAGTAAGAGTATATTTCCAATGTTTGACAGGAAAGTTTTTGTTAAGGATTATGATAGTTTAGTTAGCGAGATTAGCAGAGACAAGAGGAAGTTATATTTTATTGCGGTGGCTGATCCTGGCAGTGTTACTTGTTTTGCTGTATTATTTTTAGCTATAAACAAGTATAGTCGTGAGGTATATATTTTTGATGAGATTTATGAGACGGATCGGTCGAAGACGTCTGTTGACCAGATAGGGCAAAGGATTATCGACATTGAGCGCAATTTATTTGATGGTGAGTGGTTAGAGGTTTATGATTGTGCTGAGGCTTGGTTCCAGTTGGAAATGGCGCAGAGGTTTGGGCACAATTTTCTGCCCAGCGACAAGGTTACGAAGAACAAGGAAGCTGTTTTGAGTATAATTAAGGATTTATTTTTGGGGAATAAGATTAAGGTTTCGTCGAGGTGTGAGAAGTTTTGTTGGGAGGTAGAGAATTATGTTACTGATGATAGGGGGAATATTCCTAAGGAGGATGATCATTTGATTGATTGTTTGAGGTATGGTTTAATGTCGATTCGGTATGATTTTAATTTAGAGGTTGAGCCTAAGGATTTAGAGTTTGAGCAGCGTGAGGTTATCAGGTATTATACGCCTGAGGATGATTTGGCTGGGTATTTTGATGAGTTCAGGGGGGTTGAGGAGTGGTGAATATTATTTTAGCTATTGTGAGTTTAATTTTTTCTATTATATCTTTTGTTTTTAGTATTTTTGTATTTATTAGGTTAGTTGGGCGAGAGAATTCAACTCATACGATACAGTATGTGCCTTTGAGTGAGGAATTAGAGAGGGGTAAGGTTTTGAAAAAAGAGCTTGATAATTATGAGCATGATGATTTAGAATTATAGGGTAATTTGTGCTAAGGATTGGTGTGTAATTTTTATAAGATTAACAAGGATTAGTTGATGTATTCTTTTGATGAGTTAGAGGGGATTACTTCTGGTGCTAGTAATAGCAAGCCTATTTGGAAGATAGATATTAACAATGATCGTGAGTTATTGAGTTGGTTGAACAATGAGGTTTCGTATTTATTGGATGATTCTCAAGAGCGGATTGATGAGATAAGGTATCATTTTGATTTATATAAGGGTTATGTGTGGGACCGGTCGAAGAAGGCTGCTGAGTATTATGAGACGGAGCCTAACAAGAAGAGTCGTTATCAGAAGAAGATTAATGTTAATCAGTTATATGATTTAACGGAGCAGTTAGTAGCGAGGACGGCCAGGTATAAGCCTGCGGTTCAGGTATTGCCTCAATCTAATGAGTGGCGGGATCGTGAATCGGCTCGTGTGGCAAAGGCTTGGATTGATTACATGACTTACAAGGAGCGTTTGGATCAGGTTATTTTATCTGTTGTGAGGATAGCCAAGATAGCAGGTGAGTGTTATTTAGCTATTGAGTGGGATGAGGACAAGGGTGATATTCATGAGGCTGCGAGGGTATTAGGTGAGAACAGGGCTATTGGTGATGTTTCTTTTCGTTTGGTTTATCCTGATAATATTTTTTATGAGAAGCAGGATCAATTTTGTAAGAGCAATTATGTTTTTGAGCGTGAGTACAGGTTAACTGATGAGTTAAAGGCTTTATATCCTCATGTTGGCAATATTGGATCTGATGCTCGTTGTGAGATTTACGATCGCAGGACTGGTGTAATAAGTAATGTTCGCAATCATAATACAGTTTGGACGTTTACGCATCGAAGGACGAAGTTTTTGCCCAATGGCTTAAGGATAAAGTTTATTCAGAATAATATTTTAGAGAAGGGGCCATTAAATTATCGTCATGGTGAGCTTTGTTATGAGCGTTTATATGACATTGAGATTCCTGGTGAGCAGTATGCCAAGTCTTTTTATGTTCATACGAGGAATTTAGCTGGTAATTATTCTAATTTAACCACGATGATAATAAAGAATCACAAGCTTGTCGCCAGTCCTAAGTGGATGGTGCCTCTTGGCAGTATAAATGTATCTGATTTAACCAATGATATTGGTATAGTTACTTATAAGGGAGCTCAGCCACCTCAATTGGTGCAATCTAATCCGACGCCGCATGAGGTTTTTACTTTTCGTCAGAATTTGAAGGAAGATTTACAGTTAATAGCTGGTGTTTTTGGTCAGAGTCGCGGTGATCCACCGACGGGGATAACGGCCAGTGTCGCTTTGCAGTTTTTGGAGGAGCAAGAAAATTCTAGAATGAATGCGTGGATTAGTCAGTATAATGATTTTATTCGTCGTATTTTTTCTAAGGCTATATCTGTTGCGGCTCAATATTATGATGAGTCTGATAACAGGACTTTGAAGTTATTAGGTCGTGGCAATGAGTATGTTGTTAAAAAACTAGATGTTAGTTTATTGAACAATAATTTTGATATAAAGATTCAGAATTCTACTGCTTTGCCTGATAGTAAGGCGGCCAGGATTCAGAGTTTAATGGATATAAAGAAGTCATTCCCTGCTATTTTGAGCGATGAATATGTAGCTGATTTATTGGATATTGGTGGGGTTGATAGTTTTTATTCTAAGGGTTTATCTGCTTTACGTGCGGCGGAGCTTGAGAATGAAGAGATTATTTATGAGGGGCGTTTAATAGATCCTCAGGAGTATGAGGATCATTTAAAGCATTGGAATGCTCATGTATTGCGCATTCAGGCCAGTGATTTTAAGAATACTGTACCTGTGGATAAGCAGAATTTAATGTTTAATCATATTAGGGCTCATGAGTTTTTGATGCATGAGAAAGCTCAGAAGAGTATTTCATATATGAAGACTTTAGAGGGGTTACCTCAGTGGCCTATTTTTTATGAGCCTGTTTCCAAGGAACGATCAATTCCAATGGCTGAAGAGCCAGTTATATCTGGCGGTCAAGGGGATCTTGGGGCTAGTGAGGGGGTTTCTATGGGCCCAGAGGGGGAGCTTGGCGCGGAGGCTGATTTATTAGCGGCGCAAGCATCGGGCGCGGTGGGTGGTGAGGCTTCTTCTATGCCTATGCCACCTACTGAACCACCTCAGATTATAGAGCCAACGGGCGAGATGAATACATAGCTTCAAAGGAGGACGCATGGAAGCTGGACAGCAGATACAGAATCAAGGAACAAAACAAGCACAAAATAGTGGACCACAGAATGTAGAGCAGGTTGATAATATTACTGTTTCTGGTGGTGCTATTACATCTTTTGATGAGCTAGAGCAGGTTGAGGCGTCTCATCAAGCCAAATTAAAGGCCGAGGCGAAGAAAGAGGCCGATAAAGAAAAGTTCATTGAGGCTGAGAATAAAAAAGAGTCCAAGGGTGACAAGAAAGAGGCCAATAATAAGGAATCCAAGAAAACAGATCAGAAAGCTGAGAAAGATTCTTACGAAGGTCCAGAAGAAGAAAAAAGGGCCGAGCAAGATGAAAAAGATAAGAAGCAAAAAGTTAAAGATTTTGAACAAAAGGACGAAAAGCATACAGTAAAGAAGTTTAAAGCAAAAAGTAAGGATAGGGAAATAGAATTAGATGGTGATATTGTTTTTAAGCATAAAGTCGATGGTAAGGATGAGGAGTTTACTTTGTTGGATGCTATAAATTCTTTTTCTGGCCATAAGGCTGTTAGCAAGCGTTTTCAGGAATTAGATGTGGCCAGGAAGGCTTATGAAAAAGCGGTGCGAGAGTTTGAGGATGCTCGTAGTGGGCTTTATGACAAAATAGTTAGGATTAATAAATTAGCTCAGGAAAATCCAGAAATGGCGATCTTGGAAGTCTCTCAGATGTTGGGAGGAAACGGAAGAGAGTTTCTTGAGCGAGTTTATAATACTCATATTGAAAAGTATATGAAGCTTGCTCAGATGACACCTGAGGAACGGGCTGCGTATCAAGCAAAAGCTGAGGCTGAATGGTATAGACAGCAATTAGAGACAGAGAGGATAAAAGCTCAAGAGCAAGAACAAATAAGTGCTGTATATCAGAATGTTGAGGCTTTAAAGCGTCAATATGGGATAAGCGATGATGAGTTTTATGAAGTTGGTTTAGAGCTTTATAAAGCTAAAGAAGAGGGTAAGTTTCCTTATCAGATTGACGAGCGGCTTATTGTTGAGACCATTATGGCTGATAAAGCTTGGTCTTTAGCTGAGGAAATAGCCGAGGAAGTTCGTCCTGATTTATTAGAAGAGGGATCCCCTATTATTGAGTCTTTATATAGCTATATCAGAAAAAATTATAATCTGCCAAAGGAAGCAATTCTAAATTGGTTTGATGATAATTTTGGTAAGGCCAATGCGCGTAGGACTTTAGATCGCAAAATGAAGAAGACTGATGGTGAAACGAAAATAGAACAGAAACCTATTAATCCTGCCGTACAAGATATTTTTAGTTTTGATAGTTTATAATTAAAATATTTTGTAGTGGCTTTTAGAAGGAGTTTTTTATTATGCCAATGCATGACATAACTAACGTTAATAATCTTTTTAAGATAAAATATGGTCAATTATCCGAGAATGTTTACAATTCAGCCAATGTATTACTTGGAAGAGTTGTAAAAAAATATGATTTTACCGGGCGACAAATGTTTGTTCCAATACCTACTAGTTTTGCTGGTGGTGTTGGTTCGGGTTCTTTGCCGACAGCAAATTATGCTTCTGTAGAAGATGCAATTATTACAGCCAAGAAAGTATATGCGACGGTTCAGATTGATCGAGAAGCAATGAAGGCCAGTATGGATGACGAGGGGGCATTTGTTAGATTTACAAAATGGCCCATTCAGAAAACAGTAGAAAGTTACATGAGGAATGCTTCAAGAATTCTTTTCAATGATGGTACTGGCAGTTTAGCTGCTGGTGATGGATCAACAAATGTCAGTGGGACTGGAACCGCTGCCGATCCTTATTTGGTTAAATTAAATTCTAATACTAAAGAAGCCAACGTAGAGGAAAAAGATTTTTGGAATTATGATACTGAGACCACCAATCTTGAAGTTGTGGCTTATAATCCAACAACAAGAGTTGTAAGTTTAGTTGGTACTTCTGCCGGTTTGGCGGCCTTATCTGGAGTGGGGCCGGTTCCTACCAATAAATATTTTTATATGCAGGGTTCAAGGAACAATGATCCTATGGGGCTTAAAGGTGTATTAGATGCTACATCTGGCACTCTCTATTCAGTTCCAGTTTCAAGAAAATTTCAAGCGACACAAGTTGATGCTGCTGGCGCTGGTTTAACAACTGATGCTATGAATCAAGTTATGCTTGAAGTTCAAAGAAAGTCAGGAAAGGTTCCCAATCTTATTGTTACTTCTTTTACTCAATATAGAAAATTATTGAATCTATTAGAAGATCAAAAGCAATATACAGTTGAGCCAAGGGCTGAAAACTTAAAAGGGAAGGTTTCTTTTAGTGGTGTTGAATTTATGAGTTCTGCTGGGGCTGTTGGAGTATTTCCAGAGAGATTTGTTGAGAACGATAGAATGTATTTCTTAAATGATAATTTTATTACACTTTATCATAGACCTGGTTTTGGTTGGTTTGATGATGATGGAACGGTCTTATTAAGAGATGCTTCAAGTGATAGTTATTCTGCTCGGTATGGTGGATATTGGGAAGCTTATATAGTGCCTACTTTCCATGGAGTAATAACAGGACTTGCGACATGATGTTGACTGCTGTTAAGCAGTAGCGTCCTGCGAACAGGGAGGTTTCTAGAGCCTTTTTGTTCGCTTTTGCCATAGTTTATATGGGGGGGAAAATGCTTAGAGAAATTAAAACAAGCCAAAGAGGCGTTAGATTTATTTTTTGTAAATTAAATGCTAGTGGATCTAGTTTATCTGCTGGTGGGGAGCAGGTGACAGTAGTCAAGAATGCGACAGGTGATTTTACGTTTACGTTAAAAAATCCTGGTGTTAGAAATTGCATGGCTATTGTTACACCAACGGAAGATGACACTCAATTTTATGTTTCTGCGACAACAAATAGCACGGTTCAAGTAAAGACGGAAACCGTTGCTGGTGCGGCTGCAGATAAAGATTATTATTTATGTATTGTTGCATTCGATTCTGCGGATGCCACATAGGACACTTAGGTCCTTATAATCCTCTGGTTGGGGAATGAGATTTTCTTATTCCCTGACTTTTTGGAAGGGAATTGTTATGGCAAGCGTAGCAAATGTTATTTTATTAAACGAAACTAATTTATCAGGTAATAAAATTTCTGAATCTGTTTCTTTGCAAGAGGGTTCTGATAAATTTATTGCAAGTTTAAAAATGGCAAATAAAAGCGGAACTCCAACATTAGCTGGGAAGATTGAGCATTCTACAGACAAGAATACTTGGCATACGCTATATACTTTTACTGGATTAACAAATAATGGAGTAGAGATTGGGCAAATATCGGCTAATGTGTTACCGAATGTTAGGGCTAATTTAACATTATCTGGTGGCAGTTGTGATGTGCTTTGTTTGCTTTGGTTTGATCCAAAAGGTTAAGGATAAGTTGAATGAGTAAGGCACCAAGTCTTTATCCAACTTATGAGACTGGGGTTAATCTTCCAAAGGATGTTACAGGGACAGATATCCCCGCATTAAAAAAGTATGCAATGGATGTGGCTGTTCAGGGGGGTTCTGTTGTTACAGTTCCTGGTGGATTAAAGAATGGTGGCAGGATAACAGTTGTAACGGTTAATGATTCTATTTGGACGGCAGCTCCTGCGGTACCTTTATCAAATAGGAATGCTATTAGAATTCAAAATCAATCTGCGGTTGAAATTAAATTGCAATATGATCCTACGGTTGTTGGATATGTTGGGGTATGGATACCACCTAGTTGTGAAACATATTATGACATTACTGATAATATTCCTATTTATTTAAAATGTAAGACAGGCTTCGGACCTGTTGATATTATTGTAGAGGAATTAAGCTAGTGGCTGGCATAGGTTCATCAATTATAGCAGGAAGCGTTAGCATTGTTGGAGCGACAACGGCTACTATTTATAATGTTAATTGTGCTGTAGCGGGAAATGAATATTTTCAAATATTAGCCAATGGTACGGTTAGGTTTTCTGTGCGTAGCAGGAAAAACGGAAAATTGCAAATATCTTTTACATCTGGTGAGACTGGAATTAATTTTTTTACTATTCCTGCTGGTTGTGTTTGGGCTGAAGACGGTTTAAGTTTAACAGGGAGGACGTTGTATTTTCAAAGCAATATAGACAATGATGTTGTTGAAATTTTACAATGGACATAATTTTTTAAAGTTTTGGTCATGGATGACCGATTTGTTAATTGTGCAAATTTCTTTGCACATAATTAACAATTTTCAAGGAGGTTTTTAAATGACAGTAACATTAAATGACATTCAAGCTAGTTTTCATTCAATTAAAATTAGTGACGGAACAAACACGCTTGCTATTGATTCTAATGGTAACGTCGGCGTTACGGATGCCGGCGGTTCATTGACAGTTGATGCGACTGACTTTGATATTCGAGATTTATCTGCAAATACAGATTCAGTGAAAATTGGCGATGGTACTGATTTTTTAGCAATAAACGCTGATGGTTCAATTAATGTTCAGGGTTCTTTGACTACGGTTCCAGGCGGTTTTGACACCTGGAAAGTAACATCTCAGAGTGTTTCTAACACAGCCACTCAATTAGCTGCCACACCGCTTGCTGGAAGAATTTATTTAGAAATTCAAAATTTAGGTGCAGTTGATGTTTATGTGAATTTTTCAAATGCTGTAACTGCATCAAACGGACTTAAAATTGCGAAGGGAAGTTCTTGGTCAATTGATTTAGATGATAACGCTGCGATTTATGCTATTACCGCAAGCGGAACAGCAGATTTAAGAATAGCAGAATATGCTTACTAAATAATTTTTATTTAAAGGAGTAAGATGTTTATCAAGGAAGATTTAGCTAAATATAAAGCGTTTAAAAGTGTTATTTTGAAGTCAAAGCTTGATATTCAGTGTGAAGCGGTTATTGCAGCCACTT
>Ga0209101_1002826_pt1 | contig 10970 bp, 7 predicted proteins | sample ConPoolayeCmetaG_FD_185481 | JGI IMG/M metagenome (GOLD analysis project Ga0209101, IMG submission 185481) | Hot spring microbial mat communities from California, USA to study Microbial Dark Matter (Phase II) - Cone Pool mat layer C metaG... ... | reverse complement strand
CTATGTCCCCCGCCCGCCCGCGTCAAGCGTGGTCCCCCGGCGCCCCGCGCGATCCCGCGGGCGCGGCGTGCGTCGGCCGTTCTCGAAGCATCCGGACCGCCAACACTCCCACACCGCCGACCAGCAGCATGTCCGCCACGTTGAACACCCACGGCCAGACGTCGCGCCCGCCGAACCACCGCGTCGGTATCTTGATGAAATCTCGCACGTGCCCGTCGGCCGGGCCGAGCTCGTCGGCGGCCCAGCGCGGCAACGTCCGCACGTCCGACTCGGGCGAGGCCGGATACTCGCGCAGAATCACGATCTGGCCGTCTTCGCCGAGCTGGCGCTCGTAGAAACGCCCGGTCCCCGGGTAGTGCACGACCCGCACCGTCACGCGGTCGTACATGTTGCCCAGAGCGCCTGCGAGGATCGCTCCGAGGGCGATGTGCATGAACCACCGCTGCCGGGGCGTCTGCGCGAACATCCACACTACCAGCCCCAACGCGATCACGGAGGCAATCAGGAAGACCTCGGTGTGCCCCGCCCCGATTCCAAACAGCGCCCCCGGATTGAGCGTCGTCTGAAACTCGAGCACGTGCGGCACGATCACCCGCCGCTCCGTTTGCCGCAGCGTCGCGAAGGCCCACTCTTTCGTCGCCAGATCGACCGCGAGCCCTAGTGCGGCCGTCACCCACAACCGCACGTGCGACGCCGGATCGCGTAGGGCCCCGTCGCCGATGGGCTCGGCTGGCGCTATATGCTTGCGCACTGCCCCCGTGATGAGCGTGTCGTCAGATGAGGGAGTACCGCTCAACGCCGTCGCGTCCCTTCTCGAGGCATCGACGCGGAGGCCACCGGCGCGTTTGATCCGGCCGGGGAACCGCCCTTCCACCGCACGCGCGTTGACTGTACGCTTCACGGCCCCCCATCTGGAGGCACCCCGCCGTGGGACCGCGCGGTCGGCTACAGTCGCCGCGTCTGTCCGCGCTCCTGCGCAAGCGCGTACTCGTACGAATACTTCGCCCAAGGCTTGGCCTTGAGACGGGCCTTGCCGATCGGCTTACCTGTACCGAGGCAGATTCCGTAGGTCCCAGCCTCGATGCGCTCTAGCGCCTCGTCGATCTCGCGCAGAACCTGGCGCTCCCCGTCGATGAGGCTGAGCGTGAACTCAAGCTCGTAATTATCGGAACCGAGGTCTGCCATGTGAATCGGCATCGACGAGAGGTCGCCCGAAGCATCCTGGCGGTTCTTGTTCAGGGCTTCGTTGTGCATCGCCGTGACGTCGCCGAGAATTTGCGCCCGCTTCTCCAAGAGTATCTGGCGGAACTGCTCGATTTCCTCGGGGGTCAACTTCGAATCGACGGGCTCCCCGTTCCCGTTCTGCCCCGGCGCCGGAAGCTGTTCCGGTTGCGCGACGGTGGGTTTGCGGGTTGAAGAGCGATTCGGACGCTTGCGGGGCGCAGGAGCCGACCCCTGAGAACTCACCTTGGAGCGAGCGGCAGCTTGAGCCGCTCCAGCCCCTTTGGCGCGCTTGATTTTAGCGCCGGCAGTTTTCTTGGAATCGCGCCCGGAGCCGCGCTTCACCTTTGAAACCGGTTTCGGCTTGGCTTTCTTCGCCTTGTTAGCAGCTCTCTTTGCCAAGGGACGTTCCCGGTCCAAAGTCTCGGGTTGAACGGTCCAAGCCTTTGTGCGGTCGGGACTTCGGTTCCATGTTGCCCGAGCCCTCTCAGTATATACGCGGACCAGACTCCTGTCAACGCGGCCGCCGGCCAACCCGCGGTCATCCGACCGAACCGGACGGACGATGAAACCGACGGCGAGCCGACCTCGCGACAACGCAACCAGCCGGTCGAACGTCGCCGACCGCGGAGCAGCCTCATGCACGATCCCCTCAATATCGGACACATTATCGAAGTGGATGGAGACATGCTGGAAGTGCAGATCGGCGTGAGCGATCTGCACGTCGAGCACCGCGGGCGGATCTATCGGGTCGGCCGCCTCGGGACGTACGTGACCATCCCGATGGGGGGCTGCGTGATCATCGGGTACGTCACCCGCGTGGGGGTCCGGGGCGACATCGAGCCCGGCCCCGACCCGGCGGCGCCGCGTCGGATCTCCATGTCCGTACAAATGCTCGGAACGGTCCGCGACGGCGTGTTCAGCCGCGGCGTGAACGAGTATCCGACGCTGGGCGACCCGGTGCGGGTCGGCGTGGACGAAGACTTCCGGCTGATCTTCGGCAGTTTCGACCGGCTGGCCGGCGCACCCGGGCGGCGCAAGGCGTTCTCGATGGGGCGGTTCGCGGTGGACACCGATTTCGAGGTCCGCGTGCTGGGCAAGGAGTTTTTCGCCAAGCACGTGGCCGTCATGGGCAACAGCGGCTCGGGCAAGAGCGTCACGACGACGAAGATTCTGTACGAGGCCCTGCAACTGCCGCACACGCAGATCGTGCTGTTCGACATGCATGGCGAGTACGCGGCGGCCTTCAGCGACGACCACGGCCGGCCGCTCCCCAACGTGACGTACCTGTCCGACCGCAACCTGGTGCTGCCCTACTGGATGCTGCGGTACGAGGAATTCGAGCGCGTCTTCCTCGACACGAACAACCCGCTGAATGTCAACGCCCAGCGGGTCTTCCTGCGCTCCGCGTTCGAGAAGCTCAAGCGCCCGGCGGCCGAAGCCCTCAACCTGCTCAACGAGTACACCATCGACACGCCGGTGTACTACTCCATCGAGCAGCTCAAGACGTACGCGGAAAACATGAACGAAGCGCGCTTCGTGCTCAACACGGAGAACTACGCCTTCGCGCGCCTGCCGTTCCGCCAGCTCCCGGTCAAGGAGCAGGAGGAACTCCTGCTGACGCGGCGGATGGAGTTCAACCAGGGCAACGCCGAGGGCGAGGTGCCGCACGCGACGTATTACGGCCGGCTGCTGGGCATCGTGAACCAGATCGAAACCCGCCTGAACGACCGGCGCTACGACTTCCTCCTGCGCCCCTTCGAGCAGGCGCAGCGGAACCCGGAGCTGGCCCCGCACCTCCGCCCCGACGCCGACGTGGCCGAGCTCAGCCGCAGCGTCGCGGCCGTCATCCGCCAGATGCTCGGCCGCGGCCGGCCGCGCCGCAACCTGACGATCGTCGACCTGTCGGGCCTGCCGTTCGACGTGGTGGACATCACGGTCGCGGCCCTGACGCGAACGCTGTTCGACTTCAACTTCTGGGCGCCGGTGGAGGTGCGGCAGCCGCTGGTGCTCGTGTTCGAGGAGGCGCACAACTACCTCCCGCGGAACGAGCGCGGGCGCAGCACCTTCGCCCGCGACGCGGTCGAGAAGGTCGCGAAGGAAGGCCGCAAGTACGGCGTCACGGCGATGGTCGTCACGCAACGCCCGAGCGAGATCTCGGAGACCATCCTGAGCCAGTGCAACTCGATGGTCCTGATGCGGATGAACAACCCGGACGATCAGAACTACGTCGCGCGGGTGGTCAGCGACCAGTTCCGCAGCTTGATCGGACTGCTGCCGAGCATGCGTCCGGGCGAGGGTTTCATCATCGGCGACTCGGTGCTCATGCCGATGCGCACGCTGATCGACCTCCCGCCGCGCCTGCCCCGCAGCGGCGACGTGGACTTCTTCAAGCTCTGGGGCGAAGGCACCCCCGAGGGCGATGTCGAGCAGATCGTCGACCGTTGGTGGCGGCAGGCCCGCAGCGGCGCCCCGACCGAGATCACGGAAGGATCGCCCGCCGCCGCCAAGGCACCGCCGCGGGAGGCCAAGCCCACCATGCCCCGCGCCTTGACGAGCGCGGAGCGCAAGCTCGCTGAGCTCGCAGCGTTGCTGTCGACCGAGCCCGCCCGGGAACATTAGCCGGCGGAACGCCCCGGCGGACGCGTCGCCGACGCGTCGGCCGGCCGCGAACCCACGCACGAGGGCGTCCAATCGGTGCTGGCCCACCTGGTGCGCTCCTCGTCGCGGGCTGGTCGCGGGCGGGTGCGCCGAACCTTCCGCGGTCGGCTCTGGCCGCACGCTCGAGCCGACGGTGCAACGTCGCCGAGACGGGGCCGTGCAGGCGCGGCGGACTCCCCACCGCAGCGCGGCGGCTTCTCGACCCGCTGCGGACGGGTCGTCGGCCATCCGGCCTGCCAGTTCCGCTCCCGCGCCGAGCTCGGCTTGGCGACGCTCCGAAGGCGAGTTATCGTCCGAATCCGGAAACGTTCAGGCACGGAAAACCTCCCATGCCCCGCCTTGAATCTCCACCGTCGGACCCCTGGGTGGCCGAGTACGCCGAGTTGCTTCGCCGGCAGGCCTGCGCCGCCGCGGAAGAGCACGTCGCGGGGGCCCGCGCTCTGGGCAGCCGCCTGCGGGCCGCGGGAGCCACACCCAGCCGCGTCGTCGCAGGCGCCGCCACCGCGCTGACCGGCTTGACCCGCGGCCGGCGTGTCCGCGTCCACGAGGCGATCTCGGCCGACGCAGCGCTGCGTCCGGCCTTGCTGGCCGCGTTCGACCCGCCCGCCCCCGGTCCCGCCGAGGCGGGCGGCGCGCGTCTGTCGACCGGTCCGCCGACGGAGCTCGAGGAACGCGCCCGGCGCTTCGATGAGCTGCTGTCTTGTGCCCGCGACCCGATCTTCTGCGTGCGGCTCGACACGCGCACGCTGGTGTATTTCACGCCGTCCGCCGCCGCACAGTACGGGCTGGACCTCGACGAGCTGCGACGGAACGGAATCGCCGGCATGCTGGCCCGCGTTCACCCGGAGGACCGGGCGCGCGTCGAGGCGGCGTACACGATCGGCCCGGACGGCCGCGACCCCACGGGGGACACCGGCGAGGTCGAGTACCGGCTGCGCGTCGCCGACGGCAGCTACCGCTGGTTCAACAGCCACCGAGTGTGGGTTCGGGACGCCGCCGGCCGGCCGCAGTACATGATCGGGCAGGTCCGGGATGTGCACGCCCAGCGGCAGGCAACCGAACAGTTGCGCGAAGCGCTGGCCTATGTGGAGGGACTGCTTAAGGCGCTGCCAGACGCCCTTTTCCGGGTGCGGCGCGATGGGCTGCTGCTCGACTTCAAGCCGGCGCCCGACTTCGAGCCCCACGTGCCGCCGGCGGAGTTCCTGGGGCGCAACCTCCTCGAGGTCCTCCCGGGCCCGCTGTCGGAGCGCATCCTGGCGGTCATCCGCGATGCGGTGGACGAGGGCCGCACCGAGACCATCGAGTACGAACTGGCGTATCCCGATCAGAACCGCGTGTTCGAGGCCCGCGCGGCCCGTTGCGCACCGGACGAAGCCCTGGTGATCGTGCGGGATCTGACCGAGCGGCGGCGCGCCGAAGCCGCGCTGCGGGCCAGCGAGGAGCAGTACCGGCTCCTCGTGGAGCATCAGACGGACATGGTCTGCCGCACAGACCCCGAGGGGCGTCTGCTGTTCGTCAGCCCGTCCTACTGCGACACGTTCGGCGTCGCGGAGGCCGACCTGCTCGGGCGGCCCTTCATGCCGCTGGTCCACGAGGAGGACCGCGCCGCGGTCGCGGCCGGATGGCGTCGCACGCTCGCCCCGCCGTACGCCAGTGCGGTTGTCGAACGGGCCCTGACGCGCCACGGCTGGCGGTGGCAGGCCTGGCACAACAAAGCCGTGCTCGATCCCGACGGAAAGGTGACCGCGGTCGTGTGCGTCGGTCGCGACATCCACGAGCAGAAGGTCGCCGAGCTGGAACTCGAACGCTCTCGGCGGGAGCTGGAAGCGCGCGTGGCCGAGCGGACGCGCGAGCTGGCGGAGTTGAACCGGCGGCTGGAGGCGGAGCTCCTCGAGCGCCGCGAGGCCCAGATCGCATTGCGCAAGGCCCACGACGAACTGGAGGCACGCGTCGCGGCCCGCACCGCGGAGCTACTGGCCTCGGAGGAGCGCTGGCGGTCGCTGGTGGCTACCGCGCCGGATTTCATCATGTTGCTCGATCTCGACGGCACGCTCCGCTACCTGAACCGTGCCAGTCGCGGCATCGCGGTGGAGGACAATCTCGGCACGCACCTGACACAACACGCGTTCCCGGAATTCGGCCCACGGATCCTGGCCTGCCTGGACGAGGTGGCCCGCACCGGCCAGTTCGCGGAGTTCGAGATGGCCGGACTGCGACCCGACGCGTCAACCGCTTGGTACGCCTGCCGGGTCGGACCCTTCCGTCAGGAGGGCCGCATCGTCGGATTGACGTGCATCGCGACGGACGTCACCGCACGCAAGCAGGCCGAGCAGGAGCTGGAGCGTTATCGCGAACAGCTTGAGGAGCGGGTCCGCGAGCGGACGGCCCAGCTCGTCGCAGTCAACGCCCAGTTGCAGGACGAGCTTGCGCGTCGCGCCCGCATCGAAGCCGAGCTGCGCAACAGCGAGCAGATGTTCCGCACGCTCGCCGAGACTGTGCCGGCCGCGATCGTCATCGTGCAGGGGAACCGTGTCCGTTTCGCCAACGGCATGACCGCTCAGGTTGTGGGCCGCCCGCTCGAGGAGGTCCTGCGCACCGCCCCGTGGGACTTCGTGCACCCGGAAATGCGCGCCGCGTTCCGTGAGCGCGCGTTCCAGGCCGACCTCGCCCAGCCCGAGCCGGCCCGCTACGAGCTCCGCGTCCTGCGCCCCGACGGCACCGAGCGTTGGCTGGATTTCTCCGTCGCACGGATCGAGCTCGAAGGGCAGCCGGCCGCGCTCGGCGTGGCGCTGGACGTGACGGCCCGCAAGGCCGCCGCCGCCCGGGAACGCCAGCATCTGGACGAGGTGGCGCACGCCGGCCGCGTGTCGGTGGTCGGGGAGCTGGCCGCCGGGATCGCGCACGATCTGGCCCAGCCCGTCTCCGCGATACTGTACTACGCTAAGGGGGCGTTGGCCCGCATGGACACCAGCGCCTTCACACCTGAGCACTTCCGCACGGTCCTGGATCGGATCGCCGCGCAGTCCGAACGGGCGGCCGAGATCCTGCGGCGCCTCAAGGACTTCGTCCGCCGCGCCGAGCCGCGACGCACGCGGCAGCAGCTTCCCGAGCTCGTCACCGAGGCGGTGCATTTGGTCGAGCCGCTCAGCCGGGCGAAACGCGCCCCAATCACTGTCAGCGCCGCGGAGAAGCTCCCGCCCGTCACGATCGATCCGATCCAGATCGAGCAGGTCCTGATCAACCTGCTTCAGAACGCGATTGAAGCCGTCGCGGACATGCCGCCAGAGCGGCGCCGCATAACTGTCCGGATTCACGCTCCGACCGCCACCGAGGTGTGCGTCAGTGTGACCGACCACGGACCAGGCGTCAGTCCAACCGTCCGTCGGAATCTCTTCACCTCATTCTGCACGACCAAACCGGACGGGCTCGGGGTCGGTCTAACGATGTCAAGGTCGATCATCGAAGCCCACGACGGCCGGCTCTGGCTGGAAGACACGCCCGCAGGACAGACCACGTTCACGTTCGCGCTCCCGGCGGGGACCGCGTGAGTGAGCCTCGAAGCGGGGACACCTGGCGCGTTCGGCCCGAACCCAACCGCCCTGGAGCGCTCCCGACCTCCGCCGCACGACGATCGGACGCTCCGCGTCCCACCGCAGTCCGACGCTTGGGTCGTGCACGGCGCGGCCCACCCCGGGCCGATTCCGACGGGACTGGCGTCGTGCGGCCGGGGGGTCGACAATCGGCCTTGAGCCGGGCACAGTACCGCTGTGAGGAACCCTGGGAGTCTGCTGCGACCGTGCCGCGCGCCGTCGAGCCAAGGTTCCGGCTCGCAAGCGCCGACGGTCTTTCTCGTGGACGACGATGAGGCGATCCGCGAGTCGGGCGCGTGGTTGTTCGCCTCGGCAGGGCTGCGGGTAGAGACGTTCGCATCGGCCGAGGAGTTTCAGGCGGCGTATGACCCCGCGCGGCCCGGCTGCCTGGTCCTGGACCTGCGGATGCCGGGGCTCAGCGGCCTCGACCTTCAAACGTGGCTCAACGAGCAGCAGGGTGTGCTGCCGATCATCTTTCTGACGGCCCACGGGGACGTGCCGGCCGCCGTACGGGCGCTGAAGGGTCACGCGCTCGACTTCCTCCAGAAGCCCGTCAACGACACGGAGCTGCTGGAGAAGGTGCGCCGCGCCTTGGAGGTGGACGCCGAGCGGCGTCGCGCCAGCGAGCTGCGAGCGCGGCTGGGCGCCCGTTTGGCGGCGCTCACGCCGCGCGAGCGTCAGGTGCTTCAACTGCTCCGGAACGCCCAGTCCAACCGGCAGGTTGCGGCCGTGCTGGGTATCAGTGAGAAGACCGTCGAGGTGCACCGCAAGCACATCCTACGGAAAATGGGCGTTCACACTGCCCTCGAATTGGTCAAGGCGATCGAGGAATACATCGCGTTGGGCGGGACGATTGACGACTAGCCGCCGATCTCGCCACGCTTCTCCGGTGAGCGCAACCGGCTCCGTCCACCCGGGTGCCGCGCCGCGTGTTTCAGCCCGGGCCTTCCCGTGGCGACCGCTGGGGCTGATTCTCCTGCTGGCGCTCGTCTGGCGGCTCTCGCTCGCCGCGGCCATGCCGGTACTGTCCCGGGACGGCGTGACGTTCTGTTGGTACGCGCGGGCGTTGGGCAGTGAGGGGTTGGACTGGCTGCGGTCACCTCACGCCCAGCAACACCCCCTTTTCCCGGCGCTGCTCCTGGCTGTGCAAAGGGCCTTGGCTGCTGCCGGCGTCGCCGAGGGGCCGCTCGCCTGGCAGTACGCCGGGCAGTCCGTCGCCCTCGCCGCCGGTCTGGTCGTCATCGCCCTCACGGCGATCCTGACCTGGCGTCTGATCCGCCTGCTGGCCCTGCCACTGTCAGCCCGCAGCGCGGCAATCTTCGCCGCGCTGCTGACAGCGCTCCTCCCGCTCAACACATGGCTCGCGGCCGATGTCATGTCCGACCAGGTTCACCTCGCGTTCTACCTGGCGGCTGTCGTGCTGCTGCTTCGGCTAGACCGGGCCCGGGTGGCGCTGGCCGCGGGCCTTCTGACCGGACTGGCGTTTCTCACGCGCCAGGAGGGCATCGTACCGCTCGCGGCCGGCGTCATCGGGCTGCTGCGGGCCGCGCCGCCCCCGCCGCGCCGAACGCTCGCGGCCCGGACGTTCGCGCTGCTCGCCGGGTTCCTGGTCCTTGCGGTGCCCTATTGGGCGCTCATCGGCGGCTTCTCTCAAAAGAAGGACCCGCTGCGTTGGCTGCGCCCATCTCAACCAACCGCGGGGCCGGCCGCCGTCGCGGCACCCGGAGCACGCGCGGCACTAGACCCCCGCGCAGCAACGGACGCACGGGCGGAAGCGGGCGCACGCGCGGCAGCGGACAACGTCCCGCCGATTCCGCCCGTGTTGGGGAAGCTGGAGTTGCTCGACCTGGGCTGGTACGCGCTGGTCCCTTACGCCCTCTACACCCTCTTCCGCGCCGGGCGCGTCGTCATCCCACTGCTGGCGCTCCTGCCGCTGGCGAACCTGCGAGGCCGGCTCCTCGCGGGACCGCTGGCACCGCTGACCGTCTGCCTCGCGGGTCACTTTGCGCTCGCGATTCTTCTGCTGGCGCGCTTCCGGTACCTCGATCCCCGTCACATGCTCGTCATGGTGGCCCTGTTGGTCCCCTTCGCCGCGTTTCTCCTGACGCGGCTCGTGGAGCTGCTGCGGATGCACGGCCAACGCTGGGCCGCCGCCGGCCTGCTCGCGGTCGTCCTCCTGCCGCTGGCGCTGCGGTCCTTGGCGGTGCCGAACGCTCACGACGGTTTCCTCCGCGCCGCCGCCGCGTGGATTGTGGCCCACGAGCCGGGCGCCGTGGGAAAGACGCTCCTGTGCGGCAGCAGCCCACGGCGCGTCGCGTTTTACGCTGACCTGTACCACGCCGGGTGGAACGAACGCACCGAAGATTACGACGGCCTCGTAGCCGCCCTTCGCGACAGCGGCGCGGCGTACTTCGCCATCGAGATCGCCACGCCCGGCGGACGCCGCGAGCACTTCGAGCGGGCTGGCAACCGCGACCTGCTGAACCGCCTGCTGGCCGACCCGAGGCTCGCCGGTCGCCTGCGCCCGCTGCATGTGCAGCCCGGCCCGGACAACAACGAGCTGCACCTGTTGGCCATCCTGCCGCCCTGACCGGTCGCTCGGACTGGGCAGCAACTGCTGCCGCCGCTAAGCTCCCGAACCTGTAGGAGGACCCGCCATGTCGCGCGTGGCGCCTATCGCCGGCTGTCTGTTGATCGTGTTGCTCGGCAGCGTCGCGCCGCCGTCAGCGACGCAGGAGACCCGCATGGCCACGGGGTTTTTATACAAGACGATCACGCTCGACGGCGAAACGTACGCGTACAGCGTGTTCGTGCCGCCAGAGTACGCCCCGGACCGCCCCTGGCCGGCCATCCTGTTCCTGCACGGCTCGGGCGAGCGCGGCTCCGACGGTTTTCTCCAGACGGAGGTCGGCTTGGGGACGGCAATCCGACGGAACTATCGCCGCATCCCCGCCATCGTCGTGATGCCGCAGGCACGTCCGGGGAACCTGTGGTTGGGGCCCATGGCTGTCATGGCCATGCGTTGTCTCGAGGCCACGGTGCGTGAATACCGCATCGATCCGCAACGCATTTACCTCACCGGCCTCTCGATGGGCGGGCAGGGCGTCTGGATCCTGGCAGCCGAGTACCCGGACCGGTTCGCGGCCGTCATGCCGCTGTGCGGATTCGCGGAGTTAGACACCAAGACGGGCGTGGCCGAGCACATCGCCCATCGCGTGAAGGCGATCCCGATCTGGTGCTTCCACGGCGATGCCGACACCGCGGTCCCGGTAACGAAAACTCGCGAGATGGTGGAGTTGATTCGCAAAGCCGGAGGCAACGTGCAATATACTGAATACAAGGACACCGGTCACGGGATCTGGGACCGCACCTATAACGATCCCGCGGTTTGGAACTGGTTATTCGCGCAGCGCCTGGGAGCGTCGGATTCGGTTTCGGCGCCGCCCGGCAACGAGCGGCCCGGTGTGTAGACAGTTGGCAGAACCGATGCTCATTCGT
>Ga0209101_1002825_pt1 | contig 10973 bp, 18 predicted proteins | sample ConPoolayeCmetaG_FD_185481 | JGI IMG/M metagenome (GOLD analysis project Ga0209101, IMG submission 185481) | Hot spring microbial mat communities from California, USA to study Microbial Dark Matter (Phase II) - Cone Pool mat layer C metaG... ... | reverse complement strand
CCTTGCGCGTCCGCTCCAGGTCCGCCAGGTCGTTCTCGGCACGCTGGCGGGCCAGGGACACCTCGGGCGAGCTGGCTTCGCGTGCCCGGAGGTTCATCACGCGGTCCTGGGCGGCCCGGACCCGGGCGTCGAATGACCGCGAGAGATAGTCCCGGCAGACCTTGATGAAGTGCTGGCGCTCTTCCTGGCAACGGGCGCGTGCACCCATCTGGTAGGTGCTCTTCAGGAAGTCGCAGGCGGGGGTCGGGTCGAGCGGTTCGACCTCCGTAGGCGGCGCGGGGTGCGCGGGCAGGTCGAGCAGGCTGTCGGCCGGGACGACGGAGAAGCGATCGGCTTCTGACGCCTGCAGGTCTTCCCGAACGGCCACGAGTTCCGCAAAGAGCGTGTCCGGTTCTCCCGTGGTCTTCTGACCGCGGATGGCCATCTCGAAGAAGTGGAGGCGATACGGAGTCTTGGCCATCGGGTCCACGTACACGGCCACGCGGCCGACAAGTCCAGACAGTTCTTCGTTTAGCCGCTCGTCCACCGCGGCGTAGAGCGGGTGGCCTGGACCGAGCAGAACGGCGTCGAGGTGCTGGTCCTGGTCGAGGTGCTCCTTGTGGAAGGTCACCTTGCGGTAGGATTCGTCCGGCTTGCCAAGACGGCGGACGGCAGCCAAGCGGTCCGAGCGCAGATCGGCCAGGACGTGCTCGACACGCCAGAGGCCGTCTGCCCGCGGCTCGACCTTCAGGCCCACGGTCCGGGCCGCTTCAAGGAAGTGGCGCTCGACGTACTTCGGCATGAGGCGTCGCTCTTCGGCCTCGGCATTCGACCGTTGGAAGGCGGAGAAGTCTACGTTGGCCCGCGCCAGCGCGATGCCCGTGGCCTCCTCGTAGCGGCGAAGTTTCTGCGGGTCGATGCGTTCGATCTGGTCGAGGTACTCGTCGAGCCGGCGGGGGTCGTGGGCCGCCTCGCGGAGCATTTCCGGCAAATTCACATCGTTGAGCGAGAGGACCTCGCCGATCACGTCGAAGACGCGGTCGGCCAGGACGTCACGCATCTGGTCCATCTTTTCGAGCAGCCGGTGGAGGATGCGGCCCTCGATGATGGGCTGGCCTTCCTCGGAATCGCTGGCCACGAAGTTGAAGACGTGGCACTCGCGCTCCTGCCCGATGCGGTGGATGCGGCCGAGGCGCTGTTCGAGGCGCGTCGGGTTCCAGGGCAGGTCGTAGTTGATCATCAGGTGGCAGAACTGGAGATTGATACCTTCGCCCGCGGCCTCAGTGGCCACGCAGACCTGGGATGCCGTGCGGAACTGCTCCTGAGCGCGCTTGCGCTCGTGCGGGTTCATGCCGCCGTGAATGTGGCAGATGGAGTAGCGCCACCGCTGGAGGTGGTCGCAGAGGTAGGTGAGCGTGTCACGGTGCTCGGTGAAGACCAGGAGCTTGCCCCGTCCGTCGTGAAGCTCGCTGAACTGGGCACGTTCCATGCATTCCCGCAGCGCGGCCAGCTTGGAGTCCGTGGCATGCTCGCGTACGCGGCGGGCCTGGGCCAGGAGGTCGCGGAGGGCGGCGATTTCCGCACGCAACTGGTCGAGCTCCACGGCGGCCGTGACCTCGTCCACCAGGCGGTCGCGGGTCTCATCGTCAAGGTCGTCCTCATCCTGCTCGGCGTCGGGCAAACGGCCCTGCAACTGCGCCAGGCGACGTGTGCGCTGGGCCGGCGCAAGTTCCTGGAGTTCCTTCAGCAGGTCTTCCTGTCGCTCCAGCCGCCGCCGGATGGACTCGCAGATGGCAAAGGTGGAACTGGCCAGGCGTCGCTGAAGAACGGTTCGCGCCAGGGCGACGCTCGCCTTCTTGCGGCCACTTGCCTGCGGCAGGAAGCGGTTGATGAAGGCCGTAACGGCCTTATAGAGGTCGTACTCCTCCCGGTTCAGTTTGAAGGTGACGGTGTGGGCGTGCCGGTCGGGGAAGAGCCGGCGGCCATGAATGTCCTTCAGGTCCTCTTTCAGACGACGCAGCGCCCAGGGGCAGTTGGGGCCGAGCCGAAGGATGTCGCGCCGGATTTCGCCGGCCCTGTCCGCAAGCCGATGCGGTTCGGGAAAGAGGTCGTGGTCCAGGAGGCGAATGAAATGGGCGAAGCGGTCGTCATCCCCGTGATGGGGGGTGGCCGTCAGCATGAGCACGTGGTCCGCAAAGGCGGTGAGCCGCTCGGCAAGTTGATAGCGCTTGGTTTTCTCGGCCTCATCGCCGCGGGAAGCGGAGTGCTTGGTGTATGCGCTGCACTTGTGGGCCTCGTCGATAACCAGCAGGTCCCAGCGTTGCTGCCAGACGCGCTCGCGGACATCGTCCTGCTTGGCATAGTCGAGGGACGCGATGACCTGGTTGCATCGCTGCCAAGGGTTCACCAGTTGCTGCTGGTCCACCGCCGAGAAGATGATGTCGAACGGCTCGCCGAACCAGCGCAGAAGCTCGTCTTGCCACTGGATGGTGAGCGGCGCGGGGCAGAGGATGAGAACGCGCTCGATGGCCTGGCGGAGCTTGAGTTCCTTGATGAGCAGGCCGGCCATGATGGTCTTGCCCGCGCCGGGGTCGTCCGCCAAGAGAAACCTCAGCCGCGGCTGCGGGAGCATCTTGAGGTAGACCGCCTCGATCTGGTGAGGCAGCGTTCGGATGCCGGAAAGGCTGACCGCAAACTGCCGGTCATGGGCATAGGCCAGGCGAATGCGCGCGGACTCGATGAGGAGCCGGGCCTTTTCCGCGTCCGCCGTCGGGGCCTTGGCGGATACCAGGACCGTCTGACCGAAGACGGTATTGGCCTCGTCGAGGGAGAGGATGGCCTCATCCGGCGTCCCATCGGCCAGGCGAACGCGGCACTCGAATCCCGCACCGATATGCCGGACTGCCTCCAGCACCACCGGCTCGGGGAAATGGCCGGGGAGCAATATGCGTTTCCCGATGGGGAAGTCTTTCTCGGTCATGTGAGATGTCACTTTGTGCCTCTAGCCTCCGGCTTGACGTGCTGAGGATTCCGCAGGAGCCACTCCTCGATGGTCCCTTTATGGAAGCGCCAGTGCTTGCCGACCTTCGAGGCCGGGATAGCGCCCTTCTGGGCCATCTGGTAGAGCATGGACTTGGAAACCTTCAGATAGGCCGCCAGTTCCTCTATGGTCAAAATCTCATCGGGACCTATTGCCATGTGCAAAGCTCCTCACAGTTCGCCTTCTGGCCATCGCTTCAAACAAACCGAGACGTTATCTCCTGCTGCCTTTTGCTGTCAAGCGAAAAGTTCTCCTGGCTATGATTACACTGGTGGTGCGTGGAAATAAATACGATGACGTATTTTTCTTGCGATAGGGCGGGCGTTGGCGTAGCGTGGGGTATCCGAAAGGAGTCACGCAATGTCACGACGGAGCCCGTATGATGTCGCTCTCTCGGATCAGGAGCGTCAGGCCCTCCAGGCGGCCGCACGGAAGTATACGTCACCGTATTGTGAGGTCATCCGTGCCAAGACAATCCTCCTGGCCGCGGAGGGACTTGAGAATCGCGTCATCGCTGAGCGTCTCAGCTTACCCCGACAGATCGTCAGCAAGTGGCGCAAGCGATTCTGTTACGAACGATTGGCCGGGCTGGAGGACCGCCCGCGCCGAGGGCGGCCGAATGTTTTTCCCCCCGGAGATCGTCGTTGAGATCAAGGCCCTGGCGTGCCAACTGCCCAGTGAGCAAGGCATGCCCTTGTCCCGATGGAGTTCTGCCGACATCGCGAGGGAAGCGGTCCAACGGGGGATCGTTGCCTCCATCAGCGGGCGCACGGTATGGCGGTGGCTGGACGCCGACGCCATCAAGCCGTGGCGGTACCGGAGCGGGATCTTTCCGCGCGACCCTCGGTTTGCCGACAAGGCCGGTCGCGTCCTCGACCTGTACCAAGGGGTGTGGGAAGGCGAGCCCTTGGGGCCGGATGACTACGTGATCAGCGCAGATGAAAAGACGAGCATTCAGGCGCGAGGGCGTATCGCCGAAGGGACGCCGGCATCTCCTGGGCAGGTGCGGCGCGTGGAGTTTGAGTACGAGCGACGCGGGGTTTTGGCATACGTGGCGGCATGGGATGTCCGGCGAGCAAAGGTGTTCGGTCTGTGTGCCCCCACCACGGGAATCGCAACGCACCATCGGCTGGTGGACCTCGTGATGAGGCAGGAACCCTATCGCTCGGCCCGCCGGGTGTTCTGGATCACCGATAACGGCTCGTCGCATCGCGGGGCAGTGTCTGGGAAACGCCTGAGCCAGTGGTATCCCAATGCGGTTCAGATCCACACGCCGGTCCACGCCAGTTGGCTCAACCAGATCGAGATCTACTTTTCCGTCGTGCAGCGAAAGGTCCTGACGCCGAACGAATATCCCGATCTGAGGACACTGGAAAACACGTTGCTGGACTTCCAGCTTCTCTACGAAAGGATTGCCAAGCCCTTCGAGTGGAAGTTCACACGGACCGACTTGGCCGAAGTCCTGGCAAAACTATCGACGTATCAGCCGCAGCCCAATAGGACGGCTGCCTGAAAGGAGAATACGTCACCGAACTTACGACCCAGAGCACTAAGGCCGGCCTGCGTTTCGTCGTAAGTCACTTGCCTCGTGCGGTTTACGAGCATTCGCCCGCCTCGCTGCTGTTCTGCTCGGCTTCGACCACCTTGCCCCGATGCCACGTGAAGGGAACCCTTTCCACGCGCTACGCGCGGGGACCCGCGCGGCGGGCTCAAGAGCAAGGGCGAGGCGTAGGCGGAGGATGAGCCAATGGCGACGGTGACTTTCGTGCATGACGGCGGAGCAATCGACTACACCCCGGCGGCGGACGTCGCGGCCGGGGCGGTCGTGGTCCAGGGTGAGCTGGTCGGCGTGGCCAAGCAGCCCATCGCGGCGAACACGCTGGGAGCGCTGGCGGTCGCGGGGGTCTTCGACTTCCCGAAGGCCACCGGCTCGGCCATCGCCGCTGGGGCCTTGTGCTACTGGGACGCCACCAACCAGCGGGCGACGACCACGGCCACAGATAACTCTTTTCTCGGCAAGTGCGTCAAGGCCGCGGCCGACGCCGACACGACTGTCCGGGTTCGGATGAGCCAGTGAGATGGGCTGTTTGACTGTTTGGCTGTTCGACTGTTGGGCTTTTCGGGATCGGCGCGCAACGGCCCAAATGCCTGCAGCCTGACAGTCTGCAAGCGACCGGAGGGAGCGACGCGTGGGTGACCTGCTCAGGCAAGGAAGCCAATGGCTGGAGCAGCAGCGTGCGGCACACTGCTCCAGCCGGGTCACCTATCGCCGGGGCGATCAGGAGCAGGCGCTGAGCGCGACGTTTGGGCGGACGCAGTATGAGGTCCAGGATGATTTCGGCCTGGTGGTCGCGGTGCACGTGACGGACTTCCTGGTGGCCGCGGCGGACTTCGCCCCGGTCTTCGGCGAGCCACAGCCGGGCGACCGGATCGTCGCCGACGGCGTGGTCCACGAGGTGATGAGCCTCGGCAACCAGGGGCACTGGCGCTGGAGCGACCCGTATCGCACGACGATGCGGATTCACACGAAGCAAGTGGGCGCGGCATGAGCCAGTGCGCAGAACCCACGGAGCAATGTGCATGAGTGCGTGCGCAGAACAGTATGAGCGGGTGTGCAAGGGCGACTTTGCAGCGATTCACGCCAAACTTGATCGGCTGGACGAGGCGATTCGCGGCAACTCCAAGCCCGGCCTCCAGCTTCGCCTGGACCGGCTGGAGGCGGCCGAGGCCGTGCGGTCTCGCCTCTTGTGGATTATCGCGGGATCGACCGTGACGCTGACGGTTGGCGCCATGTGGAAACTGGTCTTCGGAGCATGACGGCATGGCCAAGCGCTGGATCAACTCGATGGACGTGGAGGTCAGCCCCAGCGGCGCGCCGCAGTTCGACATCGCCGGGTGCACGTCCTTCGCGGGCGGCACCAAGACCGTTTCTTCGACGGGAACGCCCGAGCCGCTCGTGGCGACGTCCACCCCGTGCCGGTTCGTGTGGGTGGGGGCTCGCGTGGACAACTCCGGCAACCCGCTCAACGGCTACCCGTGCTTCATCGGCGACTCGGCCAACCAGAACATCCCGGTCATGCCCAGCAACTTTGAGGGGCTGATCATTCGGATCGACGACGCCGGCAAGGTCTACGTCCGCGTCGCCGGCAGCGGCAACGGCGTGGCGTACCGCATCTTCGCGTGAGGCGATTGTGGCGACGATCACAAGTGCACAATCCGGCTACTGGAACGCCCCCGGCACCTGGCAGGGCGGCGTCGTACCCGACCTGACCGTTGACGATGTGGTCATCGCCGCGAACCACACCGTCACGACGGATGGGTCCGCTCTTACGCTTTCTGCCAATCGGACCATTACCGTCTTCGGGGAGCTCAAACTTGAAACGCCGCTGACGGTCGAAGGCAACGCGTCGATCGACGTCCATGGCAGCAGCCTATATGTCCACAACGATCTGTTGGTTAAGGGTTGGTTTCGGCTCTATGAAGGCGCCTGTGCTTACGTCGAGTGCAGCGGAAGCCTCATCGTCGCCAACTACGCCTACCTCATCGTCAGTTACGATGCCTTGCTCGTCGTCTCCGGTGACGGCCGTCTGACCGTCAGACGTTACGGAGTCGTCTATCACGTCGGCACCGTCCATTTCGACGCTGGAAGTCAGTCCGACCTGTTCGGTCCCGCCTGGTGGATGAGCGAGGAGGCCGACCTGTACCTGGGTTCGGGCGCCGTGGTCCGCCTTTATCGCGGGATGAGTCTCGCCGGCCGGTTTATCAGCGAGGGTGGGAAGATCGTCATGCTCCGCCGGGAGACGTGTCTCAGCGACGCCGGGGGGAATTCCTTGTTCGTGTGCGAGCAGGTCTACGGCCACGGACCGACCCTGGTCGCATAGGAGAGCGCCGCATGGCAGGGACCGGAAGACCGATGGAACTCTCGGCCGTCGAGTGGGCGGTTATCGAACGGATGCGAAGGACACCGGAAGAGCGTCAAGCCGACCTGGATGCCCGCGAACAAAGATGGTGGGCCGCCTTGACGCCGGAACAGCGGCAGGCCGAAGAGGCCCGTGCCGCGCGGATCGAGGCGATGACCCCCACCGAGCGTCGGGCGTATTGGGCAGGCCGTCGCCTGGCGGGGATCGCCTGGGCCCTGCGCCAAGACGTCGCCAAGGGCGTGGACCTGGCCGAAATACTGGCGGCCGTCGAGCCGTCAAGCAGGCCCGACGTGGATTGGCTGGTCGGTGAAGTGAAGAAGGGGGACTGACGCATGGCACGGATCGCGGACATCGCGGACGCGGTCGTGACGGCACTGAACGGCCACACGTTCAGTCAGCCGTTCACGGCGGCGCGGGCGTATCGGCCCGTCTTCGACCTGAAGGACATGACCGACCTTCACGTGACGGTCGTGCCCAAGGGCGTGGAACTGACCACCGCCGGACGCGGTCTGGCGCAGAGCGACGTGCAGATCGACATCGGCGTCCAGAAGAAACTCGCCGCCGGCGACAACGCGGAGATCGACGCGCTGGCGGCCCTGGTGCAAGAGATCGCCCAGTTCGTGCGGGCGACGGGACGCTTCGGCGAAGCGGCCTGGGTCAAGACCGAGAACACGCCCATCTACTCCGCCGAGCACCTGGGCGAGCTGCGGCAGTTCACCAGCGTCCTGACGCTGACGCTTCGGGTGATGACGTGAAAGAGACTTTAGGCTTCAGGCTGTAGGCGCGGCCACGGCGGCCCTCCCTACAGCCTACAGCCTATAGCCTACAGCCTATGTTTCGCATGGTGGCCAAGCAGATGTTTTTCGACCGCAAGGCGGTCACGGGCCGCGTGGACAAGGCCGCGCGGCAGGTGCTCTCGAAGTTCGGGGCGTTCGTGCGGACGGGTGCGAAGCACAGCATCCGCACGCGCAAGGCCGCCAGCGAGCCGGGCAGCCCGCCTTCGAGCCACGCGGGCCTGCTGCGGAAGCTCATCTACTTCGGCTACGACCCGTCGCGCAGGGGCGTGGTCATCGGCCCCACGCCCCTGCACGGCACGGCCGAGGCCCCGCCGCTCCTGGAGTACGGCGGCAAGGCTCGGCGGCGCGGACCCAAGGGCAGGTACGTCACCGCGACGTACAAGGCTCGCCCGTTCATGGGCCCGGCCTTCGAGCGCGAAAAGCCCAAGCTCCCGGCGATGTGGGCGAACAACGTCAAGCAATAGGAGGCCACGGACATGGCGACGTTCATTCTGGGCAAGGATGCGAAACTCTATTTCGGCGCGGCCGGCAGCACGCCCTCGACCGAGATGACCAACGTGCGGGACGTGACGCTGACCCTCGAGGCGGGCGAGGCGGACGTGACCACGCGCGCCAACTCCGGCTGGCGTGCGACCGCGCCGACGCTCCGCGAGTGCACCTGCGAGTTCGAGATGGTGTGGGACCCGGAGGACGCCGGGTTCACGGCCATCAAGAACGCCTTTTTAGCGTCGGGATTGATCGCCCTGAAGATTCTCGACAAGGCCAACGGCCAAGGGCCCGACGGCGACTTTGCGATCACCTCGTTCAGCCGCAACGAGGCGCTGGAGGAGGCCATCACCGTCAGTGTGACCGCCAAGCTGGCCGTGTTCCGTAGCTGGATCGAGGGGACCTGACATGAAGACCTTCACGGATAGCGCCGGGCGGACCTGGACGGTCGCGCTGACCATCGACGCGGCCAAGCGGGTCAAGGGCCTGCTGGACGTGAACCTCTTGGAGCTGGAGGCGGGCGACCCGCCGCTGCTGACGCGGCTGGGCACGGACGTGATCCTCTTGTGCGACGTGATCTTCGCCCTCGTCAAGCCGCAGGCCGATGCGGCCGGCGTGAGCGACCAAGAGTTCGCGGCGGCCCTTGGCGGCGATGTGGTCCTGGCGGCGCAGACGGCCTTCTACGAGGAACTCGTCGATTTTTTCCGCAAGCTGGGCCGGGGCGACCTGGCCAAGGCCGTGGACGCCCAGCGGCGGCTGATCGACCTGGCGGTGCGGCGGATCGAGACGCGAATCGAGCGGCTGGACCTGGAGGCGGCGGTCGAATCGACCCTTGGCGAACCGTCTACGAGCTCGCCGCCGTCGTCGGGGTCGACCCCGGCCCCCTGACGCTGCGGGAACTGCTGTGGATGGCGGAGGCCCGGGGCCGGGACGACTGGGCGCACACGTCGGCGATCCTCGCGTTGATCGCCAACGTGAACCGCGACCCGAAGAAGACCCGACCCTTCAAGCCCAGCGACTTCGACCCGTACGCCCGCCAGGACCGGCGGGAGCGGGTAATCGTGGACGAGGAATCGCTGGCAATCCTCAGAGAGGCCCTTGAGGGCCGGAAAGGCACATGAACATGGACGGTAACGCGATCCTCAACTGAATTTGGACGTTCCTGAACTCGGGCATCGGCTACGCCATCATCTGGGCTGGCGTCGTCGGCTTCTTCATCTTCCTGGCCAGCAGGCTCAATCCCTGGCAGGAGAAGTGGAAGCAGTACGAAGGCAGCATCATCACCGGAATCAAGCTTGCCGAGAAGCAAATCCCCGACGACACGCCAAACGCCGGCCTGGCCAAGCTCGACGCGGCCCTGCGCTTCGTGCTCAACGCCTACGCCGAAGCCAACAACGGCAAGCAGCCGTCGGCCGCGCTGCTCGAGCAGATCAAGCAGGGCATCCAGATCAAACACAGCGAACTGGACCGCTTCGGCGGGCTGTCCAAGCCCAAGGAGACGGCGTAGTGCAATGGCTGGTGGCCATACTGACGGCCTTCTTCCGCGCCCTTCTGTCGTGGGTTGCCAAGCAGTCGCGCCCCACGGCGGAAGAAGGCGGCACCGACGAGCAGACCAAGGACAAGCTGCGGGCCAAAGTCCGCAAGCATTGGGGGCAGTCATGATCCTGATGAAACGCCTGATTCCGTTCCTGTTGCCCATCCTGATCCTGACCGGCTGCGGCGGCGGTGCGCCGTTCACGCGAACCATCTACGCACCCGATGGCACGCCGGTGCGGCTGCGGAAAACGGTCAAGGACGCCAAGGTCTGGGTGAAAGACGCCGACGGCAAACCAGTTGCGGGCAAAATGGACCTGCCCGAGGGTTGGTACGCGCTGCCGGTCGACGGGGAGGATCAGCCGTGACGATCAGAAGCCGCTACATCGAGGCAAAGCCGCATCTTCAGGAAGGAGATGCCATGCCGCGCGAAATCCGGGTGGGTCAAGGTCTCTCCCGGAATGGCGGCGAACCCGTGTCGTTCGAAAAACGTCCGCGAGGTGTTCCGCGCGTGTGTGCAGACGGTCCGCACTTCCGACTCGCGGCATCGGTCAAGCAGTCGCGCAAGCAGCGCGCTGCCCACGCCCTTATGCCGGCTGTCTTCCGCAACGGCCAGATGGCGTATCTCCATCTCCCCATCGGACACCGCTTGACCCACGATAGCGCCGACGACGCCCCGCGAGTCAACGGCCACAAAGACGATTTCGGGCCCCGGCAGTTTGAAGCGTTCCCGGATGTCCCTCGCAAGGCCGATGGGACGCCACAGCACATCCCACAGCAGGCGGTCAGCCTGCGAGAGATCGCCGTCGGATGCCTCGCGCACCTGGATAGCGGGATTCGGATGCATGGCTTCAATGTACAACATGCTCTTGCGAAATGGAATCCCAGGATGAGCGCGTGGAGGCTGCCGGTGACGATCACAACCGCAATTGTGGCGCTCGTCGCGTTGGCGATCCTGGTCGACCGGAATGGACTATTGTGAGGAGGAACGATGGCCACTGCGCAGGGAGTCCGAGCTGGTCGGGCTTTCGTCGAGCTCTTCGCCGACGACAGCAAGCTCGTGCGCGGCCTGAAGCGCGCCCAGGCGAAGCTCAAGGCCTTCGGCGAGGGCGTCCGCAACATGGGCCTCAAGCTCATCGGGCTCGGTTCGGCGATGGTGGCGCCGATGTTGGCTGCCACCAAGACCTTCGCCGGCATGGGCGATTCGTTGGCCAAGAT
>Ga0209101_1002824_pt1 | contig 10974 bp, 10 predicted proteins | sample ConPoolayeCmetaG_FD_185481 | JGI IMG/M metagenome (GOLD analysis project Ga0209101, IMG submission 185481) | Hot spring microbial mat communities from California, USA to study Microbial Dark Matter (Phase II) - Cone Pool mat layer C metaG... ... | reverse complement strand
CCCGTCGAGCGGCTCTTCACCTGGCACCATCGCAACGAAAAGTACCTGCGCAACACGCGCAACCTGGCGCGCGTGGCCGTGGTCTACTCGCAGCAGACGGCCCATTTCTACGGCGGCCCGCAGGCGCAGCAGAAGGTGGAAGACCATCTGCTGGGCATATACCAGGCCCTGATCGAGTCGCGCATTCCTTTCGAGATGGTTCACGACCGGCTGTTGGATGAGGACCATCTGCGGCCGTTCAAGCTGCTGATCCTGCCGAACATCGCGGCGATGTCATCGCGGCAGTGCGAGCAGATCCGCCAGTACGTCCAGCGCGGCGGGTCGATCCTGGCGACGTTCGAGACTTCGCTTTACGACGAGTGGGGCGAGAAGCGCGCGGATTTCGGCTTGGCCGACCTGTTCGGGGTGTCGGTGACGGGAATGCGCCAGGGCCCCATGCTCAACGCGTATCTGAGGCTCCAGCATCCGCATCCGATCCTGGCCGGCCTGGAGGATGCCCCGCGGATCATTCATGGCGTCAACCGGCTGAACGTCACGCCGAGGGAGCAATTCGCCCGGCCGCCGATGACGCTGATCCCCCCGTATCCCGACCTGCCCATGGAGGAGGTGTATCCGCGGCATGAGAAGACGGACACGGCCGAGCTGTACCTGCGCGAGCTGGGCCAGTCGCGCGTGGCGTATTTCAACTGGGACATCGACCGCACGTTCTGGGAGGTGCTGGCGCCCGATCATCTGAAGATACTGGCCAACACCATCCGCTGGGCGTGCAACGAGGAGCAGCCGCTCACCGTCGAAGGGCCCGGTATGCTCGACATCGCGTATTGGCAGCAGGCCGACTCGCTGACGGTCCATCTGGTCAATCTGACCAACCCGATGATGATGAAAGGGCCGTTTCGCGAGTTCTTCCCGGTGGGCGAGCAGCGGGTGCGGATGCGGCTGCCGGATGGGCGGCGGGGGACGAGCGCGAGACTGCTGGTGAGCGGACAGGCGGTGGAGGCGCGGCAGGTGGACGGCGCGATCGAGACCACTGTGCCGTCGATCCGGGACCACGAGGTGCTGGCGGTGGAGTTGAGGTAGGAACGGGCCGGGACGCTCCTGCTGCCTGCTCCCCGGTCAGCGGGTTTGGTGCGCAAACGGCGGCGACGTAGAATCATGACATGAAGATGAAGATTATCATCGAACAGCACCCGGACGGCTATGCGGCATACCCGCTGGGCCTCAAGGGCATCGTGGTCGGGCAGGGCGAGACGTATGACGAAGCGCTGGCGGACGTGAAGTCGGCCATACGGTTTCACGTCCACACGTTCGGCGGGGAGGTTCTGGAATCGGATCCTCCGGTTCTCGATGCGTTCGTTGCGGAGCTGAAGGTGGCCTGATGGCCAGATTCCCCGCCGATGCATCGAAGGCACGAGTCATCCGAGCGCTGGTGCGGCTTGGATTCCGCCTGGTCCGGAACGGGAACACATCGCCATGCTCCGCGAGAATGCCGATGGAATGTGCACACCCCTGACGATCCCGAACCATGCCACAAGTCGGGCACGCTGCGCGCCATCTGCACTCAGGGGGGGCATTTCGCGAGACCAGTTCCTCGCCGCGTATGAGAATGCTTGAGCCGAATACTCGGCCACCATTCAATCAGAATGTGAAGCGGTTATCCCTGTGCAGGAACTGGTAGTTCATGCCGCATTACGCCCCCATCCTCTCCGGCGTCTACGTCGCCATCTTCGACCTGCCGCGGCCCCGCACCATCGCCATCGGCAGACTCGGCCGCTTTCGCTTTTCGGTGGGGCGATACCTGTACGTCGGCAGCGCCCAGCGAAACCTCCAGCAACGCCTGGCCCGCCACGCCCGCCGGCGCAAGCCGCTCCGCTGGCATATCGACTATCTGGCTTGCCATGCGCGCTTCGTCGGCGCATTGATCTTCGAGGCCCCCGGCGACTTGGAGTGCCGCCTGGCGGCGATGCTGGCGCGATCGTGTGCGCGACCCGTTGACGGCTTCGGCGACAGCGACTGCCGCTGCGGCGGACACATCTTTTTGACCTGCCAGCCGTCATCATGTATCGCCGTTGGGCCGCGCAACCGCCTTCATTGCCTGCCGCGGCGGATGCTATACAATCCAATCGCTGACGCCGGAGCGCGTAGCTCAGCAGGTAGAGCAACGGACTTTTAATCCGTAGGTCCTGGGTTCGAGTCCCAGCGCGCTCAGTCGAATCCACCCCGGCAAGACGGCGCTGCGCTGGACAGGTGTTGGCTCGGTGGCCGGTCTTCCTTCCGGTGCTGCCCGGGCGGGCCAGCGGCGACGTTGCCGCCTGCGCAGCTTGTCGGATTGCCAGCCCAGACCATTGATTTCCCAGACCGCCGGCCATAGATTATGAGCAAACGGGCGATTAGTTCAGTTGGCTAGAACGCACGGATCACACCCGTGAGGTCACAGGTTCGAGTCCTGTATCGCCCACTGTCGATGACTCAGGCCGCTGGCTCGAGTGAGAGCGACCCGCCGGCGGTGGGCAGTGCAGCCTTCAACGCGAAAACGCGCGGTGTCACACCGCGGAGGATCTTGAAGGGGCCTCCACACGCCGAAAAAGGTTCCATACCGACAACGCAAAGGCTCCGACCAGGCCATCACCACGCTCATGGATGCCGTGAGCGTCTGGGCGGACCTGATCAGCGCTTCCCAGGGCCATACCGGCTGTTGCCACCGGCGTCGGCCGCGTTCTGGCCTTCGTGGGATGGCCGCCCATCGGCGCCGCCATCGCTGTCAGGAGCTTTCGCATGGGGGCTGGTCGCGGCTTGAAAGTTACGTTGCGGTGCGCAAGGGTGGGTGATTGTGCAGCTCTCGGCCTCGCATCCGCAGGCTCGCCCCCGGCCCGTCAGGTGCCGCCAGGCGCAATAGCCCGGACAGTAGCCCACCAGCGCCGTGGCGATCAGCGGAATGCCGGCCAGGGACCACGGCGACGCGAGAGCAAGACCGCCGCCAACAATCGCCACGCCCGCGGCCAGCCGTGCAGCTCGCTCGAGATTGCTCATGTTGCGGTACATCGCGCCAAGCCGCTTACGCCACCCGCTCAGTCACTCGGCCGCCACTGAACGACCTGCACTTTCAGTGCCTCGGCCATCTTCCGACACGCATCGGTCTCCTCGGGCGTGATGCTGGCGGCCTGACGCTCGCCGTAGACGATACGTCGGATGCCCACCTGGAGCAGCCGCCGGAAACACGCGGCGCAGGGCTGGCCTGTGACATACGCCGTAGCGCCCCGCAGGTCGCATCGTGCGAAGGCGACGGCGTTGTCCTCGGCATGGATGAACCAGTTGTACTTGGCCGGCCGCTCCAGCGGCACCATGTCGTTGGGCAGACCGGAGACCGGGCCGTTGTAGCCCGTGCTGATGACGCGCCTGTCGGCGTCGACCAGCACGCAGCCGTGTTTGGTGTTGGGGTCGGGCGAACGCCGGCTGACCTGTTCCGCCAGCGCCATGAAATAGTCATCCCATGACGGCCGGGGCGACATCGTGATCCGCTCGGTTGAGACTGGCTGGGCCATGCTGGTTGCCTCCAAGGGTGATCATAGCGGCCGGGAGCGCGGCATGCACGCGTAGCGCCGTCACAGCGCGCACGCCACGATCGGCTCGGTTTCTCCGCCGTTCTGCAGCCAGCGCCGCCCGTCACGCTCGATGAGGTCGGCGGCGGCCGCCGGGCCCCACGAACCCGGCGCATATTCCTGCGGCGGCGTCTTCGACTCGGCCCAGCCCTGTTCGATGGGATCGATCAGACTCCAGGCGGCCTCGACCTCATCGCCGCGGATGAACAGCGTCTGATCGCCGCTCATTGCGTCGTGGATGAGCCGCTCATAGGCCTCCGGCGGTTCCTTCCTGAAAGCTCTGGCGTAGAGAAAATCCAGCGCCACCGGCCTGATGCTCATCGGTCCGCCCGGCACTTTGCCGTTGAGCCTCAGGCTCAGGCCCTCGTTGGGCTGCACGCGCACCACCAGGTCGTTGGGATACACCGGCGTGTCGCACTGCACCTGGAACAGCGTCTGCGGCGGCGAGCGGAACCGCACCACAACCTCCGAGACCTTCTCGGCCAGGAACTTGCCCGTGCGCAGATAGAACGGCGTCCCGCTCCAGCGCCAGTTGTCTATGAAGAGCTTGACGGCCGCGAAGGTCTCCGTGCGCGAGTCGGGTGCAACGCCCTCCTCGCGCCGATAGCCGGGGGTGCTCCGCCCAGCGTGTCTTCCGGCGCCATACTGGCCGCGCACGGCGAGGCGATCGACCGCCGCCGGCCGGATGGGGCGGATGGACCTGTACACCTTCACCTTCTCGTCGCGGACACTGCGGGCCTCCAGGCCGGCCGGCGGCTCCATCGCCACCAGGGCCGTGAGCTGCAGCAGGTGATTCTGCACCATGTCGCGCAGGGCGCCGGCGTGGTCGTAGTAGCCGCCGCGATCGCCCACGCCCAGGCTCTCGGCCACGGTGATCTGCACGTGATCGATGTACTTGTAGTTCCACACCGGCTCGAAGATGGAGTTGGCGAAGCGCAGGACCATCAGGTTCTGCACCGTCTCCTTGCCCAGGTAGTGGTCGATGCGGAAGACCTGCTCCTCGCCGAACGTCTGATAAATCAGCGCGTTCAGCCGCCGCGCGGAGTCCAGATCGTGACCGAACGGCTTCTCGATGATGAGCCGGTGCCACGAGGGCTGCGCCTGGCCGGCACTGTCGGGGCCACCGCGCCAGACTCCGCCCAGGAGCTGGAGGATGGGCTCGAACTGGTTCGGCGGCGTGGCCAGATAGAACAGGCGATTGCCGGAAACGCCGGCGGCGCGGTCCAGCTCATCGAGGCGCCGGGCCACCCGGGCGTGGTCATCGGGCGAGCCATAGTCGGCCTGCGCGTAATGGAGGCGCGCTTCGAGTCCGCGCCAGACCGCCTCGTCGATGGGCCTGGTGCGGCCGTGCCGCTGCACGCTTTCGCGGCACTGGGCGCGGAACGTCTCATCGCTCATCGGCGAGCGCGCGAAGCCGACGATGTACGAGCGCTCGTCGAGCAACTTCTGGCGGACGAGTTCGTAGATGGCCGGGATCAGCTTGCGTCGGGCCAGGTCTCCACTGGCGCCGAAGATGACGATGGCACATGACGAGGTGGGCATGCGATCCTCCTGGTTGAGCCGCCGAAGCGCCCCACAATCGAAAATCGAAAATCAAAAATGCTCACCCTTTCTCCTCGCTCCGGTCCGTCGCCACCGGCGGCTCGATCGACAGCGCGGAGATTTCCGCGCGCCATTCCGCCGTCAGCTTCAAATCCGCGGCCTTCAGGCTCGCTTCAAGCTGCTCGACGTTCCGCGCTCCGATGATGGGGGCTGTGATCGCCGGGTGCGACATCACCCAAGCCACCGCCAGCGTGGCCGGGTGGACGCCGCGCTGGTTGGCGTGCGCGGTGAAGCGCTCGGCGATGTCGTAGTAAGCCTCCTCGCCATAGCGGCGGCCGTACATCTTGTTGTCGACAAGCCGGCCCTTTGCCGGCTTTCGTCCCCTGGCGTACTTGCCGCTGAGCAGCCCGCCCCCCAGCGGACTGTAGCTGATAACGCCGATCTGTTCGGCCTGCGCGAGCGGCAGGATTTCCACCTCCGCCTGCCGCTTGACCAGGTTGTACATGGGCTGCATGCACTCGAAACGTGCCAGATGCTGTTGGGCCGATATTCCCAGGGCTTTGGCCATCTGCCAGGCCGACCAGTTGCTCACGGCCGGGTAGAGGATCTTTCCCTGCCGCACGAGGTCGTCCATCGCCCGCAGGGTCTGCTCCATCGGCGTGGCGGGGTCGAACATGTGGACGAAGTAGAAGTCCAGACGGTCGGTTCCAAGGCGCCCGAGGCTGGCTTCGACACCGAGCATGATGTGGCGGCGCGACAGGCCGCGGTCGTTGATGTCATCGCCCATGGCGCCGCACACCTTCGACGTCAGCACGATGCGGTCGCGCTCGGGCGCGATCAGCCGGCCGAGGATTTCCTCCGCCCGCCCCTTGCCGTAGACGTCGGCGCAGTCGAAGAAGTTGATGCCCGCCTCGCGACACCGCCGGTACATGGCGGCGGACATCTCCTCGTCTGCATCGCCGCCAAACGACATCGTGCCGAAGCACAAACACGAGACCTGCACGCCGGTTCGGCCCAGATAGCGATACTCCATGGCTGGCTTCTCCCTGACACTTGCGGTTCCGATGGCGCGGCAACCAGCGTGCCGCCGACGCCTATATACACGCACGAGGCGGCGATGTCTCCATGCGCCGCATCGCGCCGCGCGCGGCAGCGCCCTGTGCGGTGGGGGCCGCGGCGGCGGGTTTGGCATGGCGCCGGCGCGGCCTTAGAATGGCGGCCCTTAACCGATTTTGAATGGGACCTTAATACATGGAGCCACGCCATAATGTTCAACCTGCTGCCGAAGGACACGGTCTTCTTCGACCTGTTTGAGAACATGTCCCAGCGGATTGTGGCCTCGGCGACCCACCTGCGCTCGCTGGCCCGGGAGTTCCCCAGGATCGACGCCTGGATTCATCTGATCCGTCAGGAAGAACACGAGGCCGATAACCTCGCCCACGCCGCCCTCGATCGCCTCGACCGCACCTTCATCACCCCCTTCGACCGCGAGGACATCCACGAACTCGTCGGCGGCATGGACGACATCGTCGATGACATCGACGCCCTGGCCAAGCGCATCCCCCTCTTTCACGTCACCGCCATCAATCCCGAGTTCCTCCGCCAGACCGACGTGCTGCTGGCGGCCACCAAGGCGGTGAAGGAGGCCGTCCACCGGCTTCGCCGCAGCCGCAAACTGTCCGATTTGAGCGACAAGCTCATCGAAATCCACGCTCACGAAAGCGCCGGCGACGACAACCACCACGCGGCCATGTCCAGGCTCTTTGCAGGCGACTGCGAGCCGCTCGACGTGGTCAAGTGGAAGGAGCTGCTCGACTACATCGAAGAGGCGATCGACGGCTGCGAGGACGTTGGCAACACCATCGAGCGCATCGTCCTCAAGAATGGATAGCCGTGCCCTGGGCACCTGCGCGCCGCCACTGGGGGTGCAGCTTCAACAGATGAGTCGACCGCCTCCATGCTCACCCTCGTCATCATCATCATCCTCGTTGCACTGACCTTCGACTTCTTCAACGGCTTCAACGACGCGGCCAACTCGATCGCCACCATCGTCTCCACACGCGTGCTCTCGCCGGCTCAGGCCGTGGCCTGGGCCGCGTTCTGGAACTTCATCGCCGCCTTCGTGTTTGGCACGGCGGTGGCCAGGGCGATCAGCAGCGGGTTTGTCGACCTCAGCTCGCTGGGAACGCCCTCGCAGCAACTGTTCGTCATCCTGGCGGGCCTGATCGGGGCCACGGTCTGGACCTACATCTGCTCGATGATGGGGCTGCCTATCAGCGTCTCGCACTCGCTGATCAGCGGCTATGCGGGGGCCGCGCTGGCCAAGGCCGGCGTGGCAGCGCTGATCGTCCCCGGCAAGTGGGGTGTGACCATCCTGTTCATATTCATCTCGCCTCTGCTGGGCATGATCGGCGGCGCCATCCTGATGACCTCCATGGCCTGGATATTCCAGAAGTCCACGCCCCACCGCGTCGACTCGTGGTTCCGCAGGCTCCAGCTCGTCTCCGCCGCGGCCTTCAGCCTCTCGCACGGCACCAACGACGCCCAGAAAACCATGGGCATCATCGCCGTATCGGTAGGCGTGCTGGCGGCCACGCCCGGCTACGAGTTTGTCGAGAGCTGGACCCATCCCGGCTGGATACCGCCGTGGTTCCACTGGTTCAACCTTCCGCACAACATCGCCTGGTGGAATATCCTCATCTGCCACACGGTCATTGCGCTGGGCACGCTGCTGGGCGGCTGGCGCGTTGTCCGCACCATGGGCCACGGCATCACGCGCCTTCAGCCCGTCGGCGGATTCTGCGCCGAAACTGCCGGCGCTTCCACCGTCATCGCCGCCAGCCTCCTGGGCATCCCCGTCTCCACCACCCACTGCATCACGGGCTCGATCCTGGGCGTCGGCGCCACGCGCGGCATCCGGGCTGTCAGGTGGATTTCCGGACAGCGCATCGTCCTGGCGTGGATATTCACGATGCCTTCGTCGGCTTTCATGGCCGCGGTGGTCTATCTGGTCGTCCATCATCTGATCGAGCCGCTGTTTCAATGATCCGCCCGCGCCATCGCCCGCCCACTCCGCCGGCAACCGACGCATGCAGCGCCAGTGCGCGTCGATCCACGCCAGCGCCTCTCGCCTTCGGGGGGGATTGGTGTGAGCTGGCCCGCTGTCCGGACAGGCCTCATGACAGGCGGCGGCGAGCTAACTAACTCAACGCCCGCTCCAGCACGCGCTTTACGGCGGGATTGGGTCTTTCGATCTGCTCGGGGCGGCGGATCGTCAGCGAGGGCAGGGCGCCCAGTCGCTCATGCAGCGAAAGCCGAAGCTCGCCCTCAGGGCCGGTGCCGTCCAGGCCTGCGTAGCCCATAGGCCGGCACAGATCCCCGTAAAGAAAGGCGCCCATCGGGACCGGCTCCAGCCGCTCCAGCAATTCGTGGTTGCGGTGCCAGCTCTTGAACAGATGCGCCTGCGCGAACGAAGTGTAGCGCATCGACATCTCGTTGATCCCCTCGCCTCCGATGGCCGGTCGCCCGTCGAGCTGGCACAGCTCGCGCGTGAGGGCAACCATGCCCTGGGTACTGTTCAGGTTCTCAAACAGGGCGTTGTCGAGGTTGCAGGTGACCAGCGTCTGATCGACAAAGGCACCTGCGATGCCCAGGTCGCGCATGGCCGCCGCCACACGCTCCACCAGCTCGCGCCGCCAGATGCTCAGTCCCGCGTGGATGTAGGCCATGGTTTTCTGCGCCCGGTGAGCGACCAGGCCGCTGTGCGACTGCGGAAACGGCAGTCGGTGACCGGACCACCGCCAGCCCATCAGGGCCTTGGTCCTGATGTCGCGCATGACGTACGGACCGACGCGCCCGAACAGCGGATGGGTCGGGTCGACGGTGCAGTAGTTGAAATGGGGCAGCACGCGGAAGCCGCGCTGCGTGGCCTGCGTGATGAACTCGCGGCCGACGGGGCTGGCCGTGTACTGGGGGTAGTTCTCGTCGTAGGCGTCGGTGCGCCATCCGGGGACGTGAATGAGCACCTTGCCCGGGGCGATGACGCGCTGCACGGCGTCGAGAATGGCCGGATCGCACGGACACCACTGGAGCGTGAGGCGGATGTCCCCCGCCCATTCGGGGCGCAGTGGCATGGCCTCTGGACTCTCTGGACTTACTACCATCGAAGCGGCGATGGGTTACCGTCTCGGATCCCGTTCGACAACGCGCCCCAGGCGGGCGGCCTTGCAGGCCCGCCACACGGTTGCCCGGCGGAGGCGGGGCGGCACACTCGTACCCCGATGACACAGGCAACGGGCCCGGCCCCCGCCCTGCTGACGGTTCAGGGGCTGACAGTCCGCTTCGGCCAGCTTCTGGCCGTCGACGACGTCCACCTGAGCGTGGAGGCCGGCCAGCTTCTGGGGCTGATCGGTCCCAACGGCGCCGGCAAGACGACCCTCCTGCGGGCCATCGCCACCCTCCAGCCCGCCCTCCGCGGCCGCATGCTCCTGGGCGGCGAACCGCTCACCCGGCGCAGCGGGCATCTGCTGCGCTACCTCGGCTTCACCCCCGACACGCCGCCCGTCTATGAGGACATGACCGTCCGCCAGTTCCTGTGCTTCGCCGGCATGGGCTACGAGCTGACGCCGGCGGAAATCCAGGACCGCATCGGCTTCTGGCTGGAGCGCGTGTGCTCACCGAAAAGGCCGACCAGAAGATCAAGTCGCTCTCGCGCGGCATGCGCCAGCGCATCGGCATCGCCAGGACCATGCTGCCCAATCCCGCCGTGGTCCTGCTCGATGAGCCGGCCGCCGGGCTCGACCCGGCCGGGCGGGTCCAGTTTCGCCAGCTCCTGATCAGCCTTCGCGAGCAGGGAAAGGCGCTGATCGTCTCCTCGCACATCCTCGCGGACATGGCCGACTACTGCACCCACATCGCCATCATGGCCCACGGGCGGATTCTGCGCTTTGGGACGGTGGGCGAAGTCGCCGGATCGGCCGCCAACGGGCGCTGCCGCTACACGCTCACGCTGCTGCGGGCGGAGCCTGGGCTTGAAGCGCAGCTCGCCGCGATCGACGGGGTGGATCAGGTAAGAGTGGAGAACAGCCGCGTGACGCTGGACTGCGGCAGCGAGCCCGCGGATGCCTATCGGCTGCTTCGCGAGCTTGTGAAACGAGATGTGCCCGTGGTCTCCTTCGCGCCCGATGCGCCGGGGCTCGAAGAGGCATATCTGCGGACAGGCGTCGGCCAGGTGGATTGAACATGCCACTGCTCACGGGCAACGCGATCGGCTGGGCCATGTACCGCCTGCGCGGCGGTGCAAAGAACCTGGCCGCCACCGCCGGCGTCTACGGCCTGATCATCGGCGGACTGATCCTGCTCACCGCGCGTCTCGAACCTGCGCGCACCTTTCAGGTGCTGTTCGCCTGGCTCAGCGGGCTGCTGGTGATCCAGAGCATCATCCTGATCGTGTTCGGATTCGGCACCATCAGCGCCGCCATCCGCACCGACCATACCAGCAACATGATCGAATCGCACCGGCTCATGCCCACCAGCCCGGCCGCCGCCATTGCCGGGTACCTCGGCGGGGCGACGACACAAGTGCTGAGCTTCGCCCTGGTGACGCTGCTCCTGGGCGCGCTGATCACAGCGGCCGCCGGGGCCGCGCTGAGCCAGTGGTTTCTGGCCAACGCCACGCTCCTGGCCTTCGCGGCATTCGGCTGGACGATCGTGGCGTTCTTCGCCTTCCAGAGCCGCCACGCATTCTCGGTTATGGTCCTGGCGATTGCCTTCGCCGCCAGAGGCATCAGCGGGGTTCCCGTGCCGGGCAGCGCGGTCCTGCTCACGCCGCTGGGGC
>Ga0209101_1002822_pt1 | contig 10984 bp, 3 predicted proteins | sample ConPoolayeCmetaG_FD_185481 | JGI IMG/M metagenome (GOLD analysis project Ga0209101, IMG submission 185481) | Hot spring microbial mat communities from California, USA to study Microbial Dark Matter (Phase II) - Cone Pool mat layer C metaG... ... | reverse complement strand
GCCGTCGCACCGCTCGGTAAGGTCGCAATCGCCGGCAGCACTGCGGCAGACCACATCAGTGCCTGCCACCTCCTCTGGACACTCGGCTGAGAAGCCGGTGCAGTAGTCGGCAACATCGCACTCGCCATCCTGCACACGGCAGAGGGTGTCGTTCGAGGCATAGAGATCCGCCGGACAGTCGTTGTTCACCCCGTCGCAGTATTCGGCCACATCGCAGTCGCCGGTTGCCGGACGACACTCACTCGTGAGTTTCAGATCGGCGCACTCTTTGTGAGTACCATCACAATAATCGGGTGCATCGCAGGCGCCCGCCGCCGTGCGGCACTCAGTCCCCGCGTTCTTCGGGGTGGTCTCGGGACAGAAATAGGAGGCGCCGGTGCAGTAGGCATCGTTTTCACAGAGATCCGTCGCCGCCTGACAGAGGGTCGTCGCAGGCAGGTAGGGGGTTGCCGGACATTCCGCTGAGACCCCAGTGCATGTTGCATTCCCTTCGCAGGCTTCGGTACCAACAGCGCAAACGGTACCCGCCGCCACGAAACTATCCGCCGGACAGTCGTCGTTCACCCCGTCGCAGTATTCGGCCACATCGCAGTCGCCGGCGGCGGAACGGCAAACGCTCGTCAGTTTCACATCGCTCGGACAATCCGCCGACGATCCCGTGCAGTACTCTGCCGCATCGCAGACACCTGCCGCAGAGCGGCATTCCGTCGTGGATGGCTTGTAGACGTCCGCCGGGCAGTTCTTGTTCGTCCCGTCGCAGTTCTCGGCAACATCGCACGGACCGGCAACACCGCGGCACTCTGTTGTGGTAGGAGCAACTGCATCAGCCGGACAGGTCTTGTTCATACCGTCACAGTTCTCCGCTACATCGCAAATACCCGCTGAGGCGCGGCACTCGACGGTGTTCCCGGCTACCGCATCGCTCGGGCAGTCGTTATTCGTCCCGTCGCAGGTCTCGGCTACATCGCACGGACCATCAGCAGGACGACAGACGCTCGTCAGTTTCACATCGCTCGGACAATCCGCCGACGATCCCGTGCAGTACTCCACCGCATCGCAGACACCCGCCGCAGAGCGGCATTCCGTCGTCGAGGGCTTGAACGTATCGGTCGGACAGTCGTTGTGTGTGCCGTCGCAGTACTCGGCCACATCACACTCACCAGCCACTGGACGGCACAGGCTCGTTAGTTTCACATCGGGCGGACAGGATGCTTCCGTGCCGGTGCAGTACTCCACCGTATCGCAGATACCTGCCGCAGAGCGGCATTCCGTCGTGGATGGCTTGTAGACATCCGCCGGGCAGGTCTTGTTCGTCCCGTCGCAGTTCTCGGCAACATCGCACGGACCGGCAACAGCGCGGCACTCTGTTGTGGTAGGCGCCACTGCATCCGCCGGGCAGTCGTTGTGCGTTCCGTCGCAGTATTCGGCTATATCGCAGGGACCAGTTGCCGCTCGACACTCGCTCGTAAGTTTCAGATCGGTCGGACATGTTGCCGACGATCCCGTGCAGTACTCCGCCGCATCGCAGATACCTGCCGCCGCACGGCATTCCGTCGTGGATGACTTGTAGATGTCCGCTGGACAGTCCTTGTTCGTTCCGTCGCAGTTCTCGGCAACATCGCAGTCGCCGGCAGCCGAACGGCACTCGACCGTATTCGCCGCCACCGCGTCTGCGGGACAGTCATTGTGCGTGCCATCGCAATACTCGGCCACATCGCAGGGGCCGGTTGCCGGACGACATTCACTCGTCAGTTTCTGGTCAAGCACGGGGCAACTCTTATGGGCACCATCGCAGTGGTCGGGCGCGTCGCAAACACCCGCGGACTGACGACATACCTGCGTCGTCGGGGCGACCCCGTCAACGGGGCAGTTATTCGATATACCATCACAGTATTCCGCCACATCGCAATCATCTGTTGCGTTGCGACAGATGGTTCCCGCCGGCACCTTGCTGTCAACCGGACACTCAGGTGTTACGCCGGTACAGTACTCAGCCCCATCGCAGTCACCATTCGACGGACGACACTCGGTGGTATCCGGCTTGAGGAGGTCCGTCGGACACGCTATATTGGCCCCGTCACAGTATTCCGCCGCGTCACAATCACCAGCCGCGGGCCGGCACTCGGTCCCTGCCGGCATCGGCACATCAGGCGGGCATGCCTTATTATTCCCATCGCAATATTCGACGGCATCACAGAGGTTACTTGCGGAACGACAGATGGTCGTCGTCGGCGCCACCTCATCTGCAGGACAGGCCACATCAGCGCCATTACAAACCTCGGCGAGATCGCAACTATCGGTTGCAGCACGACAGGTATGGGAAGGTCCGAGGATGGTGCAGACGCCATCTGCGCTCGCTCCCTGCGCCGCAGCGCAGGCCTGACAGTCGCTCGTAGTAGTACCACCACAGGCACCGTTACAGCACACCCCGTCAACACAGAACCCCGTCGCGCACTGAGAATCCACCGTGCAGGCTCCGCCCTGAAATTGGTATGTCCGGAAAACCGGCGCTATGGCACCAAGCGCACGCTCGAACATGAACCAGCGTGAAAGTTCGCCGTTGAAGAAGCGCAGGCGTGCCCGCCAGCGATAGGTGGTGTTCGCCGCAAGCGGCGTTACATTGGTCGAAAGAACCGTACCGCTCAGAGTCGTATCAGTCCACGCAGTTCCATTGCCAAGACCGGTATTGTTGAACGCCGTAGCGTAACTTTTGAATTCGTAGCGCAGTTTTGCCTTGGTTCTCCCACCAAATGAGCGGGCGATCAGACGCAGGCCAAGCCCTTCCGCCGGATCGATTTTGGTGAGCATCTGGAGCGGACGGGTGCCATCGCCCTTCCACTGCCGCGGCAAAAGGCTTGCCTGCACACGCCGAAGATCCTCGTTACCGAAATAGAGCCGCACGAGCCCCTCGTTTGTCTGCCCATTCGTGTAGTCGGGCGCACCGACCGCCACACCGCCATAGCCGTCGCCATTGAGGTCACCTCCTGCCAGCGCAGCGCCGAAACGGGCAGTGGCGCTGTTTGCCTCAATCATTTTATCGGGACTTGCTGCCACCCCTGACGATGCACCCAAATGGAGGAAGATCGCTCCCTCGTTCGTTTCACCGTTGGTGTAGCCGGGACAACCATACACAATGTCGGCATAGCCGTCACCGTTGACATCGCCGGCCGATGCTACCGCATAGCCACAGGCTGCCGAAGCCATCGTTCCCTCGATGGTGCGGTTCAGTCCGGTGCCGCTATGGTAGATGAAGACCGCACCCTGCCCCGCCAGACTATTGGACCAATCGGGCGCACCAATGATGAGATCGCCGTTCCTGTCGTTGTTGACAAAACCGGCGCCAGCGACCGACCAGCCGAAGTGAGCACCAGCGCGATCGCGCTCGAGTGCTCCCCAGAGGATGAGATTATTCAGACCACCGTCGTAGAGATAGACACGCCCCTCCTCCGTTTGTCCGTTGGAATCATAGGGTGCCCCCACCGCCACATCGCTGTAGCCGTCGTTATTGCGGTCGCCGTAGAGTGCAACCGACCACCCGAAGCGTGCCCCTGCCCGGTTTCGTTCCAGAATCTGCACCGGTGTCGCCGAAAGGCCGGCCGCGGAACCGAGATAGACATATACCGCCCCCTCGTCGGCTTGGCCATTGTAGTAGTAAGGAGCCCCGACAACGACATCGGCATAACCATCGCCGTTGATATCACCACCACCGGAAACCGCAAATCCAAACTGCGCCGACACGAGGTTACTATCAAGAATCACGTTGGGGCTCGCCGGCAACCCGCTCGCGGATCCGTAGTAAACAAAGACTGCCCCTTCATCCACATGCCCGTTGTCATAAAGCGGCGCACCAATGAGAAGGTCATCGTACCCATCGCCATTCACATCACCCGCACCGGCAATCGCCCAGCCGAAGTTCGCGTTGGGTTGGTTTGACTCGTAGAAGCGGACATAGGTAAGTCCGATGGCACTGCCATGATAGATCCACACAAGCCCCTCGCCGGCCTGCCCATTGTTATAGTAGGGCGCACCTATGGCAAGGTCGCCATACCCATCACCATTCACATCGCCAATAAAGGCGACAGAGTAGCCTGTCCGAACGCCAGCAACATTCGGCTCATAGGTAAAGCCATGGATCGTTGCCAGCGATCCCGCCGATCCATGGTAGAAGAAGACCACTCCCTCATCGGTCTGGCCGTTGTCATAGCGTGGCGCAGCCGCCGCCACATCGGAAAATCCGTCGCCGTTCACATCGCCCACCTTGGTGACACACCATCCCAAACGGGCATCCGCCTGGTTTCCCTCGATAGTGACGATGGGGGTTGTTTCAACGCCACCGCTGACAGATGTCCCCCGATAGGCGAAAAGCGCTCCCTCCTCGGTTTCGCCGTTCGTATAGTACGGCGCCCCCACGAGAATATCGGCAAGACCATCGCCGTTGACATCGCCGGCGCTTGAGACCGAGTAGCCGAACTGCGCACCGTCGCGATCAGTCTCACGGGTACCCCAAAGGTTAAGCCCACTGTAGAAGAGGTACACGCGCCCCTCGTCAGTCTGACCATTATCGGAAAGGGGGGCGCCGACCACGATATCAGCATAACCGTCGCCGTTGAGGTCGCCGGCGCCGGCCACCGAGAAGCCGAACTTGCTCCCTGTCTGGTAGTTACCAGCCCCCTGGGCCGCCGTTCCTGACAAGCCGGAGGCAGAACCGCGGTGCAGCAGCACATAGCCGGCATTCGCATTGTAGAAGGGGGCGCCCACCACGATATCGTCGAAGCCATCACCGTTGGTGTCACCCGCCACGGCAACCGAGAAACCGAACTGCGCCCCCGCCTGATTGAATTCGATCATAATCTGGTGCGGAGTCATCAGCCCGGAAGCCGACCCATGGTACACGAAAACCGCTCCCTCATCGGTCAGACCGTTGTCATAGAGGGGCGCCCCCACCACAAGGTCGGCATAGCCATCATTGTTGAAATCACCACCTCCCGCCAGCGCATAACCGAACTGCGCGTTTTCCTGATTCGATTCGAGAATAAGTGCCGGCGATGCAGGAATGCCGGAGGCAGCCCCATGGTAGATATAGACCCGTCCCTCCTGTGACTCGCCATTCGAATAGTACGGGGCTCCAACCGCGATATCATCATAACCATCGCCGTTGACATCACCGATACCGGCGACCGCCCACCCGAAACGGGCGTAGGCCTGATTGCTCTCGAGGGTTCGCGATGAACCGGTATTGATACCGGAGGCCGTGCCGTGGAAGACATAGACGCGCCCCTCGTTGGTCTCGCCGTTCGAGTAATAAGGTGCGCCAATGACCACATCGGTATAGCCATCGCCGTTCACATCACCTGCGAGCGCCACCGAAAAACCGAACTGATCGTTGCTTCGATTAGCCTCCAACTGACGATCTGCAACGCCGCTGAACAGAGGATCAACCGTTACAGGATAGCGCAGGCCAGTATCGTCGAGCGTCAACAGAATAGTGTTTCCATTGACAGTGATTTCTCCAGTTCGTTCGACGCCGGTCGCATCAATGATTTTCAGCGTATGGTAGCGGGCGACATCTGTGTCTCCGCTCATTAGCACCACGCCGCCGTTTTCGGCGCGCACCGACCCATTTAACACAGCAAGGCGAATGACGAGACGGCCTTTTCCCATAGGTCTTTCCTTAATATCGAAGCCCTGCTCGATGCCTTCTTCGCGGTTGTCGTACCATTCTATGATGTTGCCCCGCACCATCTCGACGCGGGCAAGACAGCGGCCGACAGCGCCGGTGCGGGAACTGTCGCGACAGGCACCCTCGCGCAGATCCGCCGCTCTGACCTTCCGCATCGCCGCGGAGCGTCCCACCTCTTCCGTTTGTAGGATTACTGGAAAGACTTCGTTGCGGTTGTTTCTTGGCTCAACCATTATCGTTCCTTCACCAGTGAGATAAAACCGAAGTCCCTGGGCGCGGTTGGCAGCGAGGAAACGATTCCCCTGTGCGGTAAAACGGTACTCCTCTTGTACGACGCCGGTCAGAATAGGGGTGATATCGCTGCCATCGGCAAATGTTTCTCCACCCGTCGTCTCAATAGAAAGGAGGTGTTCTTCTTGTTCCTCTCCAGCGCACGTCACCATAAAAAACATGGCCGCCATCACTAGCGGTACCACAAGTTTCAGCATGTTTTTTGACGGGGTCATTGCTGTCTCCTCCTTTTCACACAATCAGTCAGACCTTAAATCTTGTACGCTCCTCTTAAATTGAGAACGTGATACCCGAATAAAGAGGTTTTGTCAAAAAATCAAAGAGTTAGTTTCTCTTTAGGGGAATTATGTCCCGCAAGGGAATGTACCGAGGAGAATGCCGAACGGAGGAAGAAGGAGTCGTTAGAACGATTCCTTCTCATTTTCGATAGGAAGCGCCCCATTGTTGGTTGACGGGGTATCGACATCGGGCAACTCTTCCATATCGGTAAAAACTGTTCCCTCGTCGCCGGCAATAGGGGACTGATCGGTTTCGCCATCTCTATCGGAGGTCCCTGTTTCGTACCCTTCCGAGTAGGTCTCGCTGACGGCTCCGGCATCATTGAAACTTTCTGGGGCGAGGCCATTCTGGAATACTATACCGTAGGCCATTCGAAATATTGTCACGCCGTCGAGCAACATACTCTTGAGTTCCTTGCCGGCGGAGACAGCAGTGCCGTCGAAGATGAGCGCAGCACGCGGATTGTCTCTGATGGTCGAGTTGAGCAAAGTAAACGCTCGCTGCATGATGGGATCCCCTGCCATGATGGGATCACCTGCCAATTCGGGAGTATAGACGACGATACCGTCCGCCTCCTCTCTTCCTGTGATTATCTTTGAGGAGGATATTTCACTCTGCTCGATGAGGATGTTCTTGGCGTTCACGATGTTGATGCCAGCGAGCGCATTGTCCCTGATAGTTGTTTTGAGAAATCGTATCTCGGCGGTGTCTTGGAGCCAGACACCCGTGTAACCGTTGCGTAGGATCTCAGAAGAAGAAACAACCCCTTTTGCGCCGTTTGCAAAGGCAATCCCCATCCTCCCACAGTCGGAAACGGAAATGCCTGATAAAGTGGCGGAGGTGGCGCCGAGAAGGACGATCCCTTTCGTATCGGCGGTAACAGTGACATTTGCGAGTGTAAAGGGCGAGGTGTCCGTTACTCGGATACCTCCACCGTTTTTTGCCGAAATGGCAATACGAGAAAAGTCAACCGAGAAAAGTATTGGCGTGTCTGTCGCCGGCTCGACGCGCACAGCAGGAATCTCTGCCTTTTCCGCAAGGTCAAGTTTCACTCCGAGGTTCGATACCGTGACATTCCCTGATCTGACGGTGAGCGGCGTGCCATCTTTCGAAGAGAGAATTGTCTTGTTTGTGCCAAGCCCTACGAGATCTTTTGGCGTAGCGACGGAAAACTGTCCCTCGTAGGTCCCCTCGAGGACACAAACACAGGTAGAAGCGCTCGATAACGCTGCGGAGAGTTCTGCCGCAGTTGCAACATCTATACAGGCACCACCGCACACACTCGTGACCTGTTGCTCTTTACAGGCAGCAAACCACACAAGGAAAACGGCAAGTACACCTGCCATTCTCATACGGCGTTTCATAAGGCACCTCCTGAAGAAAACCTCATGTCAACCTTAGTATATTCCATGACGCTCTCTATAATCAACCTTCGTTTCACACCACTTTTGGTAACTTTCCATCATCTGTTTTATTGTGGGAAAGACAAACACCCCTGTATGTTTTTGACTTTTCACTTTTTTTCCCTAGAGTTACCCTTCGAACGGTAGAGTTACGTATGGAGTTGTCTATGCCTTCCAAAAAACCATTCCAGAGCGAATTGCAAAGTAAGACAGTCATCATTTCGGAAACAAAAGAAGCGGACAGCCTCCTCGCCAACCTCCAGAAGACGTCCTTCCGGGACGCTCATCCTGCAAAACGCCTCGACTGGAAGACAATTGCAATTCTCATCCTTATTCTCGTTATTCTTGCGGAGACTCTGTGGCTTTTTATTCGCTGAACAGCAGGCGTTTCGCCCGGGCTGGGTTCCTCGTCCTTCTCGCATTCGTTGCAACGGTTGGAACCTTTCTCTTTATAAAACATGGTCTTACCCTTGCCCGTGCCGACATAGATGACAATACTCTGTTTGTCACCTGTAAAGTGGTGGTGAACACCACACAAGGATGGCTTCTTGTAGTTCTCTCGGCTGTTTCTCTGAGAGCCGTTATACATAAGGGGCGTCTTTTCATTCCCTGCTACGCCTCCTTTCTCTTTCTTGTAGCGCTGATCCCCCTCCTCTTGTACCTCTGGTATTTCACTCACACCTATTCTCTCAAACGATACGCAGTCTCTGGAGACGAAACAAGCATGATTTTCCAGGCGGAGGTCTTCTCCCGTGGCATGCTCTGGAACACACCCCCTGCTCCAGAGGTTGCTCCTCATTTCAAGCGACACCACGTTGTCACACTTCACGATCGCGAATTCTCGAAATATCCTCCCGGGTTTCCTCTCCTCCTCACAGTCGGGAAACTGACTATCGGGATGGCGTGGGTAAACATGGTGGTTTCATTGTTCATATTTTTCCTTCTCTTTGTCGTCGCTACACGTCTTTCGGGATCTCGTGCAACGGGTATCCTTACCACTCTTTTTTTCGCTCTTACTACCTCTACTGCCTTTCACGCCGCCTCCTACTTTTCGCATCCCTCGATGATGCTCCTGATCCTTTTGACCGTTATGGTGCTGGCTTCGGGAGAGTCCTCTTGTTCCCGTATACGTCTCTTCATAGCCGGGTTATTCATCGGGCTCATGCTCTTTTTTCGAACCTTCGACGCGCTACTTGTCCTTTTCACAGTAGGACTCTTCCTTATCCGCGAACTTTTGTTCCCGCCCTGTAAAAAGGTGCCTTCTTTTTTGTCCCGTCTCCGTTCTTTTGGGACATCCCTTCTGTTCCTTGGGGGCGGCGTAGCCGGGTTGGGCATTCTCTTTGCCTTCTACCAAAAGGTCTATACAGGGGAATTCTTTACGTCGCCCTACCAATTGTACTATTATGGAGTAAAACTCATCTCTGGAGATCGGATAAATGAAATCCACGCGCACTGGCGTGACTACTTCGATACAGGACTCTTCGGGCTTACGCCCAATTGGCTCAAAGCCCAGGCTGACTGGACAAACAAGTACCTCATCTGGACCCTGCCAGCGCTCCCCCTTGTGCGGCTGGGGCGTTTCCGCCGGTTCGAGTGGTTTACCCTCTTCTTCCCAATTGTCTTTATCTTTGGCTATGCCGTTCATAACTCCGGCGGAGGAGACAGTTTCGGGGCCCGATACTACTACCCTGTCCTCTGGTGTTACTTCTACGGTGCAGCCGAAACAGCACAAACTCTCGCCAGACATCTCGGGCGTTTCCGTTTTACCCGGTTGTTTTCGTGGCTCCCGTATCCCCTGTTCCTGTTTCTCCTTTTCTGGTACTGGCGCGAAGACTTCCCCGGAAAAGAAACGGGCATCATGCGCGGTGTCAACAAACGGTTCGCCACCTACACCCACGTCGAACGACGTATTCCGCCGTTCGAAAAAGCAATCGTACTCATTAAAACCCCTGCTGCAATGGACCGCTCCTTCTTTACCCGGCACAACCTCGATTTCTCGGACCGTGTTCTCTACGGTCGTTACTTCGAGAAGGAAAACCTCGTTACGGATCTCAAACGACACTTCCCCGATCGGGCGCTCTATGTGTTTAATTGGAAAAAAGAAACCAAGACAGTAGAATTTTTGAAACTTGAGCGAGAAGAGGACGCGCCTCGTGAGCATGAAAAAAAAGTGGAAGATACTCGTCATAGATGACGATGCCGCCATTCGGCGCAGTTTCGAAAAATTCCTTCATTCAGAGGGGCACGCTGTTTTCACGGCGGAAGACGGACATTCGGGGTGGGACCAGATAGTTACTCATTGCCCCGACGTCGTTATTCTTGACCTTACCATGCCACGTATGGGAGGGTTGGAACTCCTCGAGAAAATGCGTCAACAACTGGGTGCAACAATGCCTCTTGTCATTACCGTAACCGCCTACGGAGACCTCTCTGCTGCAGTGAAGGCGACACAACTTGGCTCGTACGACTTTTTGACCAAGCCGATACCTCTCGAAAAACTGCGTCTCACGCTCCAGCGGAGTTTCGAAAAGATTCTCCTGAGGGAAACAGTCGTCTTTTGCGAGAACGCGCTTCCACCATCCACAGAAACGATCGTGGGAAGATCACCGGTGATGGTCGAGATATACAAACAGATAGCCACTCTTGCGACGAACCGGGCAACTGTCCTCATCACGGGGGAGAGCGGAACAGGGAAGGAAGTAGTTGCACGTGCCATCCATGAAACCTCGGCAGGGAAAAACGCCCCTTGGGTCGCTGTCAACTGTGCCGCGCTTCCCGCCAATCTCATGGAAGCGGAACTCATGGGACACACCAAAGGGGCATTTACTGGTGCCGATCATCCGTCCGAAGGAAAACTTGGCATCGTAGGCAACGGCACTCTTCTCCTCGATGAAATATCGGAAATTCCGTTGGAACTTCAAGCGAAACTGTTACGTCTCCTTCAGGAACGAGAATACTTCCCTGTTGGGGCGACGACACCGCGTGCCTTCACAGGGCGCATCATTGCGACAACCAATCGTGATCTCTCTGCCGCAGTACGCGCGGGATCATTTCGTGAAGATCTTTTCTACCGGCTCGATGTGGTACACATTCACTTGCCCCCCCTCCGTGAACATCGTGACGACATAGATCTGTTGGCTCCTCATTTCATCCGTAAAATAAACGCTGTCATGCACACCAGTATCGAAGGTATCACTTATGAAGGGCTTTCTTTCCTCAAGAGCCATCAGTGGCCTGGCAACGTGCGGGAACTTGAGCATGTCATTACCAAAGCAGCGATAACGTCGAAAGATCGCATCATTACCCGTGACATGCTCGCGAGCATGTCACG
>Ga0209101_1002821_pt1 | contig 10985 bp, 9 predicted proteins | sample ConPoolayeCmetaG_FD_185481 | JGI IMG/M metagenome (GOLD analysis project Ga0209101, IMG submission 185481) | Hot spring microbial mat communities from California, USA to study Microbial Dark Matter (Phase II) - Cone Pool mat layer C metaG... ... | reverse complement strand
GAGTCGGTGATGGCGGCGGCGGGCCGGCCGATGGCGTCGGCCGTGCCGCGGTTGACGAGGATGAGGCTGATGCGGAGTCTGCCATCGGCGCCGGCGGGCTCGGCCAAGATGCGGGCGTCGGCGATGTGGGCCGGCGGGCGGGAGATGAGGCTCACCTCGCGGAGGATTCCGCCGCGGTTGCGCCAGGCGCGCTCCATGCCCGGGACGTCGTAGGGGTAGCGGAGGTTATCCACCCTGACCACGATCAGGTTTTCCTCGCCGAAGCGCAGGGCGTCGGTGACGGGCAGCTCGAAGCGCAGGAAGCCGTCGTCGTGGGAGCCGACCTCGCGGCCGTTGATCCACACGCGGGCGTGATAGTTGACGCCCTCGAAGCGGATGGCCACGTCGGTGCCCTCCCATTGCCGGGGCACGAGGATGACACGGCGATACCAGGCGATGCCCTCGCCGGGCAGGATTTCCGGGTCGGTGTCGTCGATCTGGGACGGCACGGGGGAGGCCCGCCAGCGCCCGGCGTTGTAGTCGGGCGAGAAGAACCGCATCCGTTCGCCGTCGAAGTAGGGATCGGGTTGAAAGAGCCAGACGCCGCTGAGATCGATCGAGTCGCGCATAGGGCCTCGCTGAGTGAGGGCGTGAGGCTATCGTGAGGGCGGACGCGGTGCAAATGATCTCATGGCGTGTGAGCGCCCGTAGCGCCCGCAGGTTCCGCACCGCGGAACGCGACCTTCCGATGGACAACCAGCCGGGGTGTGCGGCGGTGCCGCACCTACGGGCTACGGGCTGACCAGCGTCCACGGACCACGAGCTGCCCCGGACGACCCCGATTTTCCGCCCCGCGGGGCTGTGCAAACATGGCGGCATATTATAATGGTCCAGCGGCTGGCGGTTATGCATAATCCGGCGGTGTGGATTCAGATGGACCATGAATGGACCCGATGGAATGCATAACGGCAGGTTCGTCGGACCTTCGCAGATCTGGGGCAACCAGAGAAAGTGAGAGGATGCTATGACTTCACAGCGCCGCGGAGCCAACACGGTGGTGCTCGTCGCCGTCCTTGTCGGCGTGGTGGCCGTCGGTCTGGTGGCGTGGTACTTCGTCAGCGACGTTTTCCGGACGAAGGTGGATGCCACCGCCGAGCAGTGGACGCGATGGACGCCGGAGAACATCGCCAGGGACCCGGTCAACTACCTCAACTTCGTTGAGGCCCAGACCAAGGCCTCGCTGGAGCGTCTGAAGGCCGACCGGATCAGCATCGCCCAGACGCGGGCCCGCCTGGAGACGATGAAGGAAAAGGCCCAGGAACGAGTCCGTGCCGGCCAGCAGACCCTTCTCCGCCTGAAGGAAGCCTACGAAAAGGCGGCCGAGGCCAAGAGCTGGCCGGCCATGTATGAGGGACAGAGTAAGACGGAAGACTGGTTCAAGACCAACATCGTCTCGCTGTTCGGGCAGATGCAGAGCCAGCAGGCGATCATTGAGCGCGTCGACGGCGGTCTCAAGACGCTGGATGCACAGGTCTCGAAGATTCTCAAGGCCGAGGCCGATGCCGCCCAGCAGCTTGCCGAGATCGCCACCAATCGCGAGTTGCTCAGCGTTCAGAAGATCACAGATGACGTGAAGAACCGCCTGGTGTCGATGCGTGCCGCGGTGCAGGGCGTGGTCGCCGTTGCCGGCGAGAGCGAATCGGTGCTGACGCTCGATCAGCTCGTGGCCAGATCAGAGGCGACGGTGAGCGAAACCGCGTTTGAGAAGGCCCTTCAGTCGATCAAGTGAGACGCCGGGCGGTCGGGTCCCACAAGGCGCAAACGCATGAACAAGGCCCTGCCTGTTGTCGTGTTGCTGGGGGCGGCCGCCATCGCCGGCTGCGAGAAGCCCCCCGCGCCGCCGCAACCACCCGCGCATAAAACGCATTGGACCGCCGAGGATATCGCCAAAGACCCCCAGGGCTATCTGCTCTGGTCCGACCGGCAGGTGCAGGCGCAGATCGCCGAGCGCCAGCAGAAGCTGACGGGCCTGGCCCAGCGTCGCAAGGAGTTTGCCGAGAAGCGCGACGTGGTGCGCGACCAGGTGGAGGAGTACGAGCTCATCCACAAGCGCCTCACCGCGGCGCTGGAGCGGGCCGAGGACGAGGACCGCTGGCCGGCCCAGATGGCCGGACGCAAGTTCACTCGCGAGCAGGCGCTGACGATCATCCGGCGGTGCGGTGAGCTGGCCAACGAGCTGCGGCCGCGGCTGGAGCGCTACGACGGCCTGCTGGCGCGCATGGACCAGATGGAGCAGACCTACCGCAACGACATCCGGAGCCTGGAACACCTCCGCGAGCAACTGGCTATCGACCTGGAGCAGCTTCGGCTGACGCAGGCCAGCGCCGACGTCGAACAGTTGCGCAAGGCCGAGCGGCAGCTTGAGTCGATGAGCAAGGCCCTGGCCGCGATGGGTGAGGACCCGCTGTCGCTGGCGGCGCCGCCCGAGCCGACGCGGAAGCTGGACATCGACGAGATGCTCAAGTGAGGCAAGGAGCAGCAATGAGCCACGCCCGTATTACAACCGCGCTGTTCGCCCTGTGTCTGATCCTCTCCCCCCGCGCGGCCCAGGTATACGCCGGCGGCGTGACCGGTCTGGCGGCCGACGCCGAGCTGGTTGAGACCATGATGGAGGTGCCTCGCCTCAAGGGCGCCGCCGCCTACGAGATGAAGGACAACACGCTGGAGATGGAACTCAGCCAGTACGCCGGCTACAGCGGGCTGATCGTGGCCAACGGCGGGCTGGCGCCCAGCGAGGACTCGTTCTTCTTCAAGAAGCACGGCTTCAAACTCAAGATCACCATCAGCGAATCCGAGAGCTGGAGTCCGCTGAACTCCGGGCGCATCGGCGCCTCGGCCACCACCGCCGACGTGCTGGCCGTCTACGGCAAGCAGTTCCAGGTGGTGGTGCCGGCGCAGATCGGCTTCTCGCGCGGAGCCGACGGCGTGCTCGTGGCCAGCGGTATCAAACGCATCAACGACCTCAAGGGCAAGGTCCTGGCCGTGCCCCAGTTCACCGAGGCCGACTTCTTCATCCGCTACCTGATCCAGGAGGCCGGCATGGAAGCCAACATGCTGCCCGACCTGAAGGCGACTCCCGACCGCACCAAGGTCAACTTCGTCTATACCGGCGACGCGGAAGGGGCGGCGGCCATCTTCATCCGCGACCTCAAGGCCGGCCGCAACCGCCTTGCCGGCGCCGTGAGCTGGGCGCCGTTCACCACTGATGCCGTGCAGGCCAGCGAGGGCAAGGCCCACCTGCTGGTGACCAACCGCAACCTGCTGGTGGTGGCCGACCTGCTGATCGTCAACCGGGGCTTCGCCACCGCCAATCCGAAGGTTGTCGCGGGGCTGGTCGAGGGATTGCTCGAAGGCAACCGCATGGTCCGCGACAACCCCGAGGCCCATCTGGACACCATCGCCCGGGCGTTCAAGTGGGAGCGGGCGGCGGCCAAGAGCGAGCTGGCCAAGGTCCATCTATCCAACCTGCCGGAAAACCTGGCTTTCTTCTCCGGCGCCATCGACGCCGCCGGCAGCTACAACGGCATTTACCAGTCGGCCGTCTACGCCTACGGCTCAACTCTGATTCCCAACCCCGTCGACGGAGATCGTTTCCTTGATCTGACGCACCTCAAGGCCCTTGAAGCGGCCGGCACCTTCAAGAACCAGCAGATCGCCATCGCGCCCATCCGCACGGCCGGCGCCGTGGTCGAGGGCAATCCCCTGCTGAGCAAGGACATTCGTTTCCTGTTCGAACCCAACTCGTCGAACCTGAACCTCAACAACCCCGATAATCTGAAGAACCTGGAGGTCATTCGCAATCTGCTCCAGGTGAGCCCCGGATCAACCGTGCTGTTGCGCGGACACGTGGACGATGCGATGATCCCGCAGTTCCGCAAGCAGGGCGGCGAGCAACTGGTGCGCACTCAGGCGCTGCGCGCCATGGAACTCAGCCGCCAGCGGGCGATCGAAATACGCAACCTGCTGGTCAACCGCTACAAGGTCGAGCCCGGCCGGATCGACACGGTGGGGCGCGGCTGGGAGGAACCGCTGGGCACCGACTCCGAGCAGAACCGCCGCGTCGAGGTGCAGTGGTTCACGCTGGAGTAGGAAGGCAGCGCCGGCGCGGGGGCATTCCACCTCCCTGGGCGACCTTCAGGCGCCGCCCACAAGGGTGAACCGCGAGCTGCGCAGGCCGGTCGGAAGTGCAACGCGTGCGCGCAGCACCACCCCGCCGTGAGCAGACCGGCCGTCGCTCAGGCCAGCAGACCGTGTGATCGCAGCACCTGATCCAGCTCGTCCTGACTGGGCTCGGCCAGTATCAGGTTGGGCAGTTTCAGTGTGGGCGTGCGCTGCTTGCCGCCGTTATGTTCTTTGACCCAGCGGGCGGCCGCCGGATCGCGATCGACATCGATGTACTCGTAGGGGATGGAGAGGCTGTCCAGGTGCTCGCGCGTCTGCTGCGTGTCTTCGCACCACTGCGCACCGTAAAGCTTGATCGGTGTCATAGCATATCCCTCGTATGAGAGCCTTCCTGCCCAAGCATAGGCGCGCCACAAAGTTGGGTGAAGCGGCGACGCGGAGGCGGTGAGCAACGGAGCAAGGGGGCGTGAGCGGTCTATCAGGGCAGGCCGCCGGCACGCGGGCGCGTTCCACGGGTCTTGTCGGGACGAAAAAAAAAAGCCCACGGAGCAGGCTCCGTGGGCGTTTGCTCGGGGCAGATACGGCTGTGCCGGTGCCTGGCGCGATCAGTACATCCCTCCGCCGGGGGCGCCGGCGGGCTCGGGCTTCTCTTCCTTGATCTCGCTGACCACGGCATCCGTGGTCAGCAGCAGCGAGGCGATGCTCGCGGCGTTCTGAAGGGCGCAACGCTCCACTTTGGTGGGAACGATCACGCCCATCTTCATCAGGTCGCCATACTCGTGCGTCAGGGCGTTGTACCCGAAGCACGGATCGCTGCTCTCCTTGACCTTCTGGGCGACCACGCTGCCATCCACGCCCGCGTTCTCGGCGATCTGCTTGATCGGGGCCTCCACCGCGCGCCGCACGATCTCCACGCCGATCCTCTGGTCGTCGTTGTCGGCCTTCTTCGCCACGCTGTCCAGCACCTTGCGGGCAGCGCGGATGATGGCCACGCCGCCGCCGGGGATGATGCCTTCCTCGACGGCCGCCCGGCAGGCGTGCAGGGCGTCCTCGACGCGCGCCTTTTTCTCCTTCATGGCCACTTCCGTGGCGGCGCCGACCTTGATGACGGCCACGCCGCCGGCGAGCTTGGCCAGGCGCTCCTGGAGCTTCTCGCGGTCATAGTCGCTGGTGGTGACCTCGATCTCGTGCTTGAGCTGCTCGATGCGGCCCTTGATGGCCTTCTCATCGCCGGCGCCTTCGATAATGGTGGTGTTGTCCTTGTCGATGCGGATCTTCTTGGCGCGACCGAGCTGGTTCATCTCGATGTTCTCCAGCTTGATGCCCAGCTCCTCGAAGATGGCCGTGCCGCCGGTGACGATGGCGATGTCCTCCAGCATGGCCTTGCGGCGGTCGCCAAAGCCCGGAGCCTTGACGGCCGCGCACTTGAGCGTGCCGCGCAGCTTGTTGACCACCAGCGTGGCCAGCGCCTCGCCCTCGATGTCCTCGGCGATAATGAGGATGGGCTTGCCGGCCTCGGCCACCTTGGAGAGCAGGGGCACCAGGTCGCGGGCGCTGCTGATCTTCTTCTCGTGGATGAGGATGTAGGCATCCTCCAGCACCGCCTCCATGGCCTGCGTGTCAGTGACGAAATGAGGCGAGAGATAGCCCTTGTCGAACTGCATGCCCTCGACCAGCTCCACCTTGGTCTCCAGGCTCTTGCCCTCCTCGACGGTGATCACGCCGTCCTTGCCGACCTTGTCCATGGCGTCGGCGATCATCTTGCCGATCTGCTCGTCCTGGTTGGCCGAACTGGTGCCCACCTGGGCGATCTCCTTGGAGCTGTCCACCTTTTTGGACATCTTCTTGAGCTCGTCCACGATGGCCTCGACGGCCATGTTGATGCCCCGCTGGATCTGGTTGGCGTTGGCGCCGGAGGCCACGTTCTTGAGGCCCTCGGTGAAGATGGCCTCGGCGTAGATGGTGGCTGTGGTGGTGCCGTCGCCGGCGACGGAGCTGGTCTTGGAGGCAACCTCCTTGACCATCTGCGCGCCCATGTTCTCGTAGGCATCCTCCAGCTCGATTTCCTTGGCCACGGTCACGCCGTCCTTGGTGACGGTGGGTGAGCCGAAGGACTTCTCGAGGACGACGTTGCGCCCGGAGGGGCCCAGCGTCACCTTGACGGCGCGCGTCAGCTTGGCGACTCCGCGCCGGATGGCCTCGCGCGCCTCCTGATCGAATGCGATTTTCTTGGCTGCCATGTTCTTTCTCCAGTTGCCAGTTGTTAGTTGCCAGTTGCCAGTGAGTTGCTGCCAGTTCACGTCGCCCGCTGGCAACTAACTAAACTGGCAACTGACAACTCTGCCTACTCCACAATCGCCAGCACGTCATCCTCGCTCATGATGATCAGTTCCTCGCCGTCGAGCTTGATCTCGGTGCCGGCGTAGCTGGTGAAGATGACCTCATCGCCCTTCTTGACGGAGACGGGGGCGCGCTCGCCGTTTTCCAGCCGCCTGCCCTCGCCCACGCTCAGCACCTTCCCGCGCTTGGGCTTCTCCTTGGCCGTGTCGGGAAGGACGATGCCGGATTTGGTCTTGGTCTCGGCCTCGACGCGCTTGACGAGGATTTTGTCGCCGAGAGGACGCAGCTTAGCCATTGCTGTAGCTCCTTAAAAGAGTTGCCAGTTGTCGGTTACAAGGTGCCAGTTGGAACTCGCTCAACTGCTTGTGCCGCCGCTGGCAACTGGCAACCAGCAACCGGCCATTTCACTGTTTCATCCTTCGCCCGGCCAGCGGTTCTCGTGATATCGCTTCAGCAGCCGCGCCAGGGCATCCAGAAGGATGTTCAGCTCAACGGGTTTGGACAACACGCTGAAGACGCGCATGCCCAGCGCCTCGCGCAGCAGGTGGTTGGTCAGATGGGCCGCCAGTAGAATCGTGGGCGGCAGCTTCTGGCGCTCGCGCAGCAGCTTGATCACCTGCAGTCCGCCAAGCTGCGGCATCTGGGTATCCAGCACTACGGCGTGGACCGGCGTCGTTTCGAGCATGTCAAGGGCCTCACGACCGGTGTGCGCCAGCAGCGTCTGCACGCCCTGAGGTTCAAGCAGAGCGGCCAGGGTCTGGTCCCATCCTTCCTGCTGCCTGGGCAACAACACCGTGAATCGGTTGGCCGTGTCAACCATACAGGATCACCCGGTGGTCAACTAACCACCGACGCGTCAGTAGCGAGGTCCATGCCGACGCGAAGGCCGCTGGATGTATATCGTAAATTATTATTGGCAAAGCATTTAAGCTTTGCATTTGGCTGGATGCCTCACCGATGCCGGGGCTTGTGCCTGCCAAACGTGGCCAGCCCCGCCGGCCTTCCTGCCGGAATGGCAGTGTCTGCCGCCGGATGGTGGGAGGCCTGCTGCCTGATCGAGTCGGCGAATATGACGCGGGGACCGGTGGTCGCGGACTTCGAGAAGATCAACCGCTGGGTCTGCGGATTGGGCAGTCTTGCATTGCCAATACCCGGCGCGTCCGCTGGCTGGCAACGGCCTATTGCCTCCGAAGCGTCAACCGAGTCGAGGATGCGGAAGGCAGGGGAGATCCCCAACACATCGGCAAATTCGCGGATCACCTGGTTGGCGAACGAGTGAAATGTGCCGCCCCAGACATACCGGCAACGCGGATCATGGCTGGCCGCCCGGAATGTCATCTCCCTCGCCGCCGTCCCCCTACCGCGTTCCACATCGAGGGCAGTACAGGGCTGCTGCCGGCAAATTCGCCAGTTCCATTTCGCACACGGGACAAGGCTGGGTGGGGGCCTCGCTCATCGGCAATCCGCCGATGGTATTTTCGGCCAGCGGGCATGACTCCGCAACTCCGTCGCATTCGGGCCCACCTCTTCTGCGGCCCCTGCCGGGAGGCAGCCTCACCACTCCGCGAACGACCCGTCCTCCAGCCACCACTTGGGATTGTCCCACTTGCCGTCGAACAGGCCGGCCTGGACTTTCTCGTCGTCCAGCTCAATCCCCAGCCCGGGCTTCGTCGGCACGTCGATATAACCGTTCACCACCTTGAACGGCTCCTTGAGATAGGTCTCGCCCAGCGTCACGTGCTCCTGACACAGGAAATTCGGCGTACAGGCGGCCAACTGGAGCGACGCGGCCAGCGCGATCGGACCCAGCGGGCAGTGCGGCGCCACGGCGATGTTGCGCGACTCGGCCATGGCCGCGATCTTGCGCACTTCCAGAATACCGCCGGCGTGAGAGAGATCCGGCTGGATGATGGCCACCGCCTCCTGCTCGATGATGTCCTGAAACCCCCAGCGCGTGAACAGGCGCTCGCCGGTGGCGATGGGGATGGTGGTGGCACGCGACAGCTCCTTCAGCGCCAGTGTGTCGCCCGGCAACACCGGCTCCTCCACGAACATCGGGTGATACGGCTCGATCATCCGGCACAGCCGCTTGGAAAGCGCGGGGCTGGTGCGGCCATGGAAGTCGACGCCAATGTCGATGTCATCGCCGGCCGCCTCGCGCACAGCCGCCACGAACTCCACGATCTTCGCCATCGCCGCCGGCGTTTCGATCATGCGCATGGCGGGGATGGGCCCCATCTTGTAGGCCGTGAAGCCGTGCTCGCGCATCGAGCCCTTGATGGCGTTGATGTACTCCTCGGCGATGACACCGCGAATCCAGCCGTACATGCGGATTTTGTCGCGCACGCGGCCGCCCAGCAGTTGATACACGGGCACGCCCAGGGACTTGCCCAGGATGTCCCACAGCGCCTGCTCGACGCCCGACAGCGCGCTGGTGAGCACGGGGCCGTTGCGGTAGAAGGCGCTGCGATAGAGCGTCTGCCAGATGTGTTCGATGCGGCGCGGGTCCTGGCCGATGAGCCATCGCTCCATCTCGCGCACGGCGGTCTCGACCGTCAGCGCACGGGCCTCCATGATGGGTTCGCCCAGGCCGACGATGCCAACGTCGGTGTGCATCTTGAGGAAAAGCCATCGCGGCCTGACGTGAAACATTTCCAGACGGGTGATCTTCATGCGGAGCTCCGGCGAGGAGTGAACCATACTTTACCGCCGGCGGCGCAACGACATCAAGCGGCGGTGCGTGTTCGCCTAGCCGTCGCGTCGTCAGTCCGCATGGCTCAGCGGCGCCAGCCGCCGGAGCGGAAACCGCCCCGCTGCACGGGCTGGGCGATGCAGATCCAGCACTCGTTGCTGTCGGGCTCCATGCCGTAGAAGACCGCGTCTACGTACAGCACGTCGGCGGCCGTGGCCCGGGCGCCGGTGCTCTGCTTGAGGAACCCCGGCCCGTCGGATTCGCTGAGTTCCATGGGCCGCTCGGCGTCGTTGGTCATGCTGAAGGTGGAGAGGCCCTCGCAGGGGGCGACTTCGGCATGGTCTCCATGGTAGTAGTGTAGCGTGACGTCGGCGGCAGCCAGCGTCAGGGCGGCGCCCGCTGGCTTGGTGATCTTGATCGTGACCAGGCCGAGGCGGAACTTCTCCCGCCTGTCGTCGCCAACGCGCATGCGCCTCCCGCCGACCCCCTGCACCTCGTCGGGGAAGCTGACGGCGACGACTTCAGCGCGAATGTCCTGACCCAGCAGAACGACCAGGGGGCAGTCGCGCGCCGCGCGCTCCAGCGCGGCCCATAACACCCCGCCGCCGCCTACGACCAAAGCGGCCGCCACCACTGCCCCTGTGACCGCAGCACAGCGTCTATCCGTCCTCATCGCGAGCTCCTTTCTGGATGGTCATACGAGAATGTGCGGCTGGGAATTTCAAGAGACCGGGGGAAGATGCTGCTCCAGCCGCGGCGAGCGACGTTCCGACCACACGTCCACTGCGGATGGGGCTTACAACAGCGTAACCCTTGTGCGGGCGAATGCAATCCCCACCCGATGCCACCCGATCGGTCGGACCACGCCGGTCAGCGGGATGTCGAACCTCGCCTGGTCCGGGTCGTTGGTGTCGAGGTGGATCACCGTGCGGCTGTGCCTGGCGACCGCCTTCCGCAACATCGCGACGGTGAAGGTGTCCGACTCGCCCGGCATCAGATGGAGGTCCAGCGGCTCGACCAGCGTGAAGCCTTTGGGCAGCTTCCGCAGGCGCAACCAAAGCACACCGTCGCCGGTATTGGTCACGCGCAGCGTGCGCCGGGGGCCGGGCTTCTGAGACGAGACGAGCACCGTGCCGAAGTCCACAGCGCCGATGCCGGGTGTCAGCACGCCAGTCTTCCGGTCGGCCGTGATGCGCACCTGCGGCGCAGGTGGCAGCGGGGCCGGCTCGGCCGACTCGCCCGACGATGCCAGGCCGAAGGCGCTCAGGTCCAGCGGCAGGCCCAGGGGGTTGCCCACGCCTTTCTGCCAGTTGGTCGCAAGAATGCCCAGGTCGACCACATCCACTTTGCCGTCCGGCGAGTAGTTGAAGTCGGCCGAGGTCCAGGTCCTGCCCTCGCCCTGCCAGTGCGTCGCGAGAATGCCCAGGTCCACGACATCGACCTGGCCGTCGAGGTTGCCATCGGCGAAGTAGGTGTATTTCACGATCACCGAGCCGGGCCCGAACGGCTGGCCACCAAGCTGCCCGCCCAGATGGGCAATCGTCGGGTCATTCCCGGCCGCGTAGCCGAGCGCCCTGTCGGCGCCCGGCGTGTCGCTCATGATCCCCGGCCCGTTCCAGGTTCCGCCGCTGTAGCCTGACTGAATCAGCGCCCGCACCGCCGGCAGCGAGGCCGTGCCCACGATCAGATCATTATCAGTCAGGTTCAGCCTGCCCGTGCCACTGATCGCCAGCGACTCAGTAACCAGCACCTTGTTCCCGCCGGCCAAGAGCGTGGCCGAGCCGCCCGGTCC
>Ga0209101_1002820_pt1 | contig 10985 bp, 5 predicted proteins | sample ConPoolayeCmetaG_FD_185481 | JGI IMG/M metagenome (GOLD analysis project Ga0209101, IMG submission 185481) | Hot spring microbial mat communities from California, USA to study Microbial Dark Matter (Phase II) - Cone Pool mat layer C metaG... ... | reverse complement strand
CGAATCGTTCTATGGCGGTATTCATGTTGACTCCTCCTGGCAACATTATATCACACCATGTCAAGTACTTGCATTAGGAGTCAACTCAGTGTAAATGCGTAATCTGTTGCCCTGCTCCTCTGCCCCTCCGCTCCCCCGCTCACTCGTACCGCAACGCCTCGCTCACCCGCAGCCGGGCCGCGCCCAGGGCCGGCCCCAGGCTCGCGGCGGCCGCCAGACCCAGGGCAAAGAGCGCGCCGGCCGCGGCCGTCTCCCCCGTAAAGACCGTGGGGATGGGGAAGCCCATGTGCGCCGCGATGGTGTCCACGAAGTAGCGCGCCAGCGGGTAGGCGATGAGCAGTCCCACGACGGCTCCCAGCAATCCCAGAATCAGCCCTTCCGTGAGGAACACCTGGACCATGGACCAATCCACCGCGCCGATGGCCCGCAGCACGCCGATTTCGCGGCGGCGTTCCATCACGTTCAGGGCCAGGGTATTCAGCACGCCGATCCCCCCGCTCAGGGCCACGATGACCACCATCGCCCACAGGGCCAGGGTGAGGATGCGCGACACGTCACGGGCGTATTCCATGTCGGCATAGGCAGCCGCAGCGCGAAGCTTGAGGTCGCCATACCGGTCTTCGATGCGGGTGAGGACCGCCTCCACGCCGGCCGGGCTGCGGTCTTGCGTTTGCAGGGCGAAAAAGTCGGCCCAGCCCTGGCGCCCCATCAGCCGGCTCACCGTCTCCGCCTGGGCAAAGGCCTTGCCGATGGGCGTGGCCCCGATACCGGAGGTGATGTTGTCCACGGCCAGGCCCACCACCCGAAATTCCCGCTGGTTGCCCCAGATGTCCACTTTCACCGGGTCGCCCAGGTGGATGCCAGCTTTCTCTGCCAGGCCGGTGGTCAGCACGATCTCGTCCCATGCGCCGGGCGCGAACCACCGCCCGGCCGCCAGGTCGTAGCGATACATCCGGGTATCGGCCGGCAGGCCGTAGAGCAACGCCTGCGTGTATTGGACGTGACAGCCCACGTTGCTCCAGCGCTCGACCCCGGTCACGCCGGGGATGGCCCGCAACCGGGCCACGAAATCGGCCCGCACCGGCTCCTCGAACCAGACCCAGGCGTCGCTGTTGTAGACGTGGAACAGAGTGTCAATGGCTCCCTCCACCGACGCGCTGGTGGCCTGGGCGGCCAGGAACGCGGCCGTCGCCACGCCAATCGCCAGGAAGGTGATGAGGGAGCGGCTCTTGCGCCGGGCCAGGTTGCGGGCGGAAAAGAGCACCAGTGGCGGCAGACCCCGCAGTCGGGTCAGGAGCCGGTCTATCGTGCCCTGCCCGTAGGCGGAGACGATGCCATAAGCGCTCAACGCCTCGCGGACACTGATGCCGGTGCCGCGCCAGGCCGGCCAGAACCCGGCCGCCACCGTGACGCCCAGGCCCACCACGGCCCCCAGCCCGAAGGCCCGGGGCACCACCGGCAGGCCCACGTCCAACGTGAGAAACCCGGCGATATAGTCAATGAGCGCGTCGCTACCCAGGAACCCGATGACACTGCCCACGGCCGTCCCCACCAGGCCATACAGGGCAGAAGCCACCAGGTATAGAGCCAATACCTGCTGCCGCGTGCCGCCCACAGCCTTGATGGCCCCGATCTCGCTCACCTGCTCCGAGACGATGGCCGAGAGGGTATTGGCGACCAGGAAACCACTGATGAGCAGGCCCAGGGCGGTGAACAGGGTCATCACGGCAAAGATGGCTTCCAGCTCGCGTTTGCCCACGAACTCCCCCGGGTCGCGCACATGCAGGTGGTCAAACCAGACGTTGCGGCGTTGCAGGGTCTGGGCGATGCGTTCGGCCGTCTTGTCGCGCTGACCCACATCCGTCAGCCTGATCAGGATCATGTTGTCGCCGGTCAATCCGGCGAACTCTTGCACGTCACGAACCGGGGCATAGCACAGGGAGTAGGCCAGGATGGCGGCCGAGGGGTAGGCCGGGGTCCAGGAGATGCCGCTCACGGTGAGGGTGCGTTCGCCCCGGCCCTGCCGGGTCTTGATGGTGATGGTATCGCCGATGCGCACCGGGTTGGTGTCTAACGACGACCGTTCCACCAGCACTTCGCCGGGGCCGGGCCAGTTGCCCTGGTGCAGACGCACCTGGTTCACCTGCACGTGCTCGAAATCGTGCAGGCCGATGATGCGCACGCTGCGCCAGGCCGTGGCCCCCGGCTCATACCGGGCCGGGACACGCCAGCGGGTGTAGTAGCTGGTACACAGCTCCACGGCGGCCACGTTGGGGATGGCCTCCAGGGGCCGGCGGATGGTCCGCGGCACGTTCCACGTCCAGCACCAGATGTCGCTCTGAGAGGCATTGTTGTAGGCCTCGGCCTGGGCCTCGGCCAGGGCCTGGGCGGTGGTGACGATGGCGACGACGCCGGCCACGCCGATGAGGATGCCCAGCAGGGTGAGGGCCGAGCGCAGTCTGCGCCGGGTCAGGTCACGGTAGGCTTTGATGATCAGGGTGTGCATGGGTGCGTGGTGCAGAGAGGCGGTTATGGCTGAATAACTGCTCAGCTTACCCTCCCGCAGGTTATTGTTTGAAAACCTGCGGCAGGGTGAGCAGCAGTTACCTGGCTGATTCATATCTCTTTGAGGGTAGCCAGGAACTCCTCGTTGTTCGCCGTCTTGACCATCCGCGCCAGCATCGCCTCTATCGCCTCCGGGCCGCCGACGGCCGTCAACATGCGGCGCACTGTCCAGACCGAGCGCAGGGTCTTGGGGTCCAGCAGCAATTCCTCGCGGCGAGTGCCAGACCGGCCGATGTCAATGGCCGGGAACACGCGCTTTTCGCTCAGCTTGCGGTCCAGGTGTAGCTCCATATTGCCGGTGCCTTTGAACTCCTCATAGATCACGTCGTCCATGCGGCTGCCGGTATCCACCAGGCAGGTGGCGATGATGGTCAGACTGCCGCCCTCCTCGATGTTGCGGGCCGCGCCGAAGAAGCGTTTGGGTGGGTACAGGGCCGCCGGGTCAATCCCGCCGGACAGGGTCCGGCCACTGGGTGGCACCACCAGGTTATACGCTCGCGCCAGGCGGGTGATACTGTCTTGCAGGATCACCACGTCTCGCTTGCATTCCACCAGCCGTTTGGCGCGTTCCAGCGACATCTCGGCCACCCGCACGTGATCCTCTACCGGTTCGTCAAAGGTGGAGCTAAAGATCTCGCCTTCCACCGACCTCTGCACATCGGTGACTTCCTCTGGCCGTTCGCCGATGAGCACCACCATCAGGTGGACATCGCTATAATTGGCGGTGATGCCGTTAGCGATCTGCTTCAAGATGGTGGTCTTGCCGGCCTTGGGCGGCGAGACGATGAGTGCCCGTTGCCCGCGTCCGATGGGCGCCATCATGTCAATGATCCGGGTAGCCAGGATATCCGGTGTGGTCTCTAGCCTGAACTGGCGGGTAGGAAAGATGGGCGTGAGATCGTTGAAATGCGGCCGGTTCTTGGCGATCTCCGGGTCCATGTTGTTGATCGCCTCGACGCGCAGCAGGCTGAAGTAGCGTTCTGCCTCTTTGGGGGGTCTGGTCTGGCCGATGACCATATCGCCGGTGCGCAGGCCAAAGCGCCGAATCTGGGACTGTGAGACATAGATGTCGTCTGGGCCGGGCAGCAGTCGATCCTGGCGCAGGAATCCAATGCCATCTTCCACGATCTCCAGGACGCCCCGCCGGAAAAAGCGGCCGAGCTTCTCTGTCTGGGCCTGGAGGATGCGAAAGACCAGGTCCTGCTTCTTGAGGCGCGTATAACCCGTGATCGCCAATTCCCGGGCCATGCCTTGCAATTCGTCCAGGGTTTTGCTTTCTAATTCAGCCAGGTTCACGGTAGGCTCCTGCTTAGGGAATAATAGTCCCCCATCGCTGCACAGATGCGCAGGGTACACTGGGTGCAATATCACCGGCTGGCCGGTGGGGGTTAGCGGCAGGGAGTGCAGTGGATAGGTGACGAGGACAATATTGGGATGCTATGTGCTGATCGAGGGACGAGCACGGGCGTATTATACCATTTTTCTCGCCCGGCGTCAAAGCCCCGTATTTGAACATCCGGGGTAACTGCCTACCCTGAACCCTCCCGCAGGTTAGAAAGGGGCTGGCAACCGATGCAGCCGGTCATCTGGGCGTGTTCTGGTCTGGTCATTACGCCCAAACCTGCGGGAGGGTAGATAGTTACCATCCGGGCGTAAATTAAACGCACGAGGGCACCGCCCCCCAGCCCCGCTCCGCGTCCCTTCGGGGAGGGGAAAGACTGCCTCATAGGGGGTTTTTGCGGCGGCTTCGCCGCCGCAAAAACCCCCAGAAAGGCTTTCTTTCCCTTGTTCCCTCCCTAACAGGAGTTATGCACGGATGTCAGCCCGTATTGGGAGCGTTACACATTGGGGGACACAGGAAACGGGCACCAGTAGCGATTATGCGCGCTGGAGTCGAGCCTTCAGGCGGGTCTTGCGGGCACGAACCGGCTAAAGCCTCGACTCCAGAGCCGTACTGTCCCCAACGCAATACGCTCACCCCGTATTACCGGGCCAGGACGGGCTGGGGGTTATGGCAACGAGGGCACACGCCGAGATATTCAGAGACTCTCCAGGCGGTTACGCGGGTCGCACTCCCTACGGTCGCCGCTTTGAACAACTTTTTCTATATCCTGAGACTCTCCAGACGATTCAGCAGGCTGGTCAGGTCCGGCACCACCAGGTGAGCCTGGCGCCGGGCCACGTCTTTGTCTGGTCGCTCGCGGGCGCCGGGGCGGTCCACCAATACGGCCAGCGCGCCCAATTCCCGGGCCGCCCGGATGCCATCCGCATTGTCGTCCACCACCAGGCAATCCATTGCCGGGAGGCCCATGATCGCCAAAGCTCGGCGGTACGCCTCGGCGTTTTTGGTCCCCAGGCCCAGCAGGTCTGGCCCCCAGGCATAGTCCAGGTATCGCATCAGGTCACTACCTTCCAGCATACCACGCACATGGGAACTGTGGGCATTGGAGAGGACAGCCAGGATGAGGCCCCGCTCCCGCAGCCGACGCAGGCAGCCGGGCACCTCGCCATAGTGCACGGAACACTGGCGCGTCACCTGGTATGACACCTCTGGGGCCAGACGGCGAACTGTCGCCGGGTCCTCGGCGATACCCATCGCGTGCAGGTGGGCCAGCAGGTTGCGCGTCCAGCCTTCCAGGAGTGCGTCCGCGCCGTTGGGTCCCGCCAGGTCCAGGTCGGCCCAGTTCTCCTGCCACCGGCCGGCCACCCTTCGGCGGGCAGCGATCCAATCAGTCACTTCACCGCCATAGCGAGCCGCCAGGATGCGAGCCTGGGCCTCATTGTATTGCGGTCCCAGGGCTGCGCTATCTACCAGCACGCCGTGCAGGTCCAAAAATACAGCGCGAACCCGGCGCTTAGTCACTCTTCCTCCGTGGTTGGGGTTCTCATATGGAATGGCCGCCGTGGTTAGCAGGCTCCTAGAACATACATGATCTTGTGGATTCTGTCAAGCCTTTCTGACATCCGTGCATAACTCCTGTCAGGGAGGGAACAATAGGGGAGAAAACCTTTCTGGGGGTTTTTGCGGCGGCTTCGCCGCCGCAAAAACCCCACGAGGCCCCTCCCCCAAGGGACGCGAAGTGGGGAGTGAGGCAGTGCCCTCATGCGTTTAATTACGCACGGATGTCAAGCTTTGGCTTGGCAAAAGCGTGTCCGTGTGCTATAATCGAGTGCATTCCACCTCTTCCCCAAAGCAAATCTGCTTAGCCGGAGAGCCTGGTGATGTCTGGCCTGCTCGGGACAACAACCCCACCACGGGCCCATCCATTTGGTGAGTGGACAGCCGGTGTCCTGCGCGTGTTTGTCGTGCTGGCAGCCCTGGTGCTGAACAACATGGGCTGGCTTAGCCAGGAGCCGGCCTTTCAGACACTGACCAATGTGATCATCCTGGGGGCCGGCATTTTGGCTGTGGCGATCCTGGTGTCTCTAGGGCTGGGTCGGATGCCCCCGGCCTGGTTAGCCCGGCTCCTGGCCTGGGCTGATGCCGTGGGCCTCCTGCTGGTCATCGCCATCAGCGGCGGAGCGCGCAGCCCATATTATGCCATCCTGCTGCCGTTCCTGTTGGTCGCGGCCATGCGTTTTGACCCGGTAAGTACCCTGAGCTGCGGCGGTCTCCTGGTCCTGGGCTACAGTGTGCTGGCGGCTCTGGCCGGCCCGGCGTTGGATCTGGTGGTGGCCAGCCAGTGGGCCATCTTGCTCCTGGCAACGATCCTGGCGGCCGTTTGCGCCTGGTGGCGGGAAAAGTGGGCCTCGCAGGCCCAGGCGGAGGTGCTGGCCGCGTTCCTGAGTGTGGATAAGGCCCTGGATGCCAGGCTGGACGAAGAAACCAGCCGGCAGGTCATCGTCGAGCAAACGGCTCGCGCTATCGGTGCTGCCTGGGGGGCCTTGTATCTGCCAGATGAATCAGCCGCCGGCTGGTCATGCCGGGCATACTGGAGCCTGGATCAGGCAGAGCAACCACGCGCCCACTTTGAGCCAGGGACGGGCACCATCGGCTGGGTGGCCCAACACAAGCAGCCCTTGCATATCCCGGACGTGAGCCGGGACTCGCGTTTCCCCTCCAACCTCAGCACCACCACGCCGGGCTTTAACGCCCTGACTGTACCGTTACTGGACGGTGATCAGGTCATGGGCGTGTTGGAGCTCTGTCACAAGCCCGGTGGGTTCACAGATGCCGATTGGCGGATGGCTGAGGCATTGACCAGCCGGGCCTGGCGGGTCATCCAACAAGCCCGCCTCATCGGCAACTATCAGCGACGCCTCAACGAATTGGCCGCCCTGACCAAGATCGGGCAGATCATCAGTTCCACGCTGGACCTGGGCAACGTGCTGGAAACAGTATATCGGGAAACCAGCCGGCTTATGGATACCACGAACTTTGTTATCGCCTTCTGCGCTGAGGATGGTGACGAGATCGTCTTTGCTTACGAAGTAGCAGGCGGCAAGCGGCAACCCCGGCGACAGCAGAAACGCACTCATGGCCTGATCGAGGATGTGCTGGAGCATAAACAACCCTTGCTTCTGACGTCCCAAGACCCCCAACTGCGGGCAGTGACTGTCATGGGCAAGCCTGCCCAATCGTGGCTGGGCGTGCCCATGTTGGCCGGCGACAAGGTGTTGGGCGTGATCGCGGTGCAGAGCTACGACCGAAGCGGGGCTTACGACCAGGCCCATCAGGAGATCCTCTGCACTATCGCCACCCAGGCAGCTATTGCTATCCAGAACGCGCGTCTGTTCCAGGAATTCAACCAGCACCTGCAAAAGATCCAAAACCTGTTTAAAATCAGCCAAAGCATCACCGGTGTCCTATCGCTCCAGGAATTGTTGCAATCTATCATCCAGGCGGCTATCCGGTCTATCCCGGCGGCTGAGAAAGGCAGCCTGCACCTGCTGGATGAAAAGACCGGCCAACTGGAGATCCGGGCCTACGTGGGCTACCCGCCGGACATTGTGGACAAAGTGCGCCTGCGTCGGGGTGAGGGCTATGCCGGCTGGGTGACCGAGCATGGCGAACCACTGTTGATCCACGATGTACATGCCGATGACCGGACTGCCCGTTTCGCCGATATGGAGGTCCAGGCCATCCGATCCGTGGTCTGTGTGCCATTGTTGGTGAAAGGTCGCGGTATCGGCGCAATATCTCTGGATAACCTGACCACGACGCACGCCTTTACCGACGAAGATGTGCGCGTGTTGACCACCTTTGCCGGGCCAGCAGCCCTGGCCATCGAGAGCGCGCAACTATACGAGCGGGTCCAACAACAGATGGCCGGGTTACGTCATCTGGCCCAAGAGGTTATTCGTGCCTCTGACGAGACCCGTGAACTGGCGGAGCACGCGGCGCAGGGCTTGCTGAGCCTGGGTGAGAAATCCCAGGCCATCCACCAGATCGTAACCACGATCCAACGCTTCGCTGGACGCACCAATCTGCTGGCTATTAACGCGGCCATCGAAGCGGCCCGGGCCGGTGAAGCCGGCCGGGGGTTTGCTGTCGTGGCCGATGAGATTCGCCGCCTGGCGGAAAGCTCCCGTCGCTCCGCCGGCGACATCGCCGGCCTGAGCGATGAGATCATCGGCGGCACAGAGGCCCTGATCCGATCTATAGACGAAGTGATGGCCGCAGTGACGCGCACGGCGACCTTGGCGCAAGAGGCATCGCAGGCGGTGGCTAAGGAGTAAAACGTCAAACGTCGGACGTGTGCCTGACGTTTGACGCCAGACGCTTTAGTAAGGGGTACAGTATGGAAGATCTGGTCGGCACAAGCATTGGACACTACCAAATCCTGGAGCAACTCGGCCGTGGGGGCATGTCCACTGTCTACAAGGCCTTGCAGGTCTCGCTGGACCGCGAGGTGGCGATCAAGGTCCTGCCCCCGTATTTTGCCCATGACCCGCAGTTCGCGGCCCGCTTCAGCCGCGAGGCCCGGGCGGTAGCCAGGCTGCGCCATCCCAATATCCTTACCGTCTTTGATTATGGTGAGCAGGACGATTACACCTATATCGTGATGGAATACATCCAGGGCGGGCGGACCCTGGCCAATGTGTTGGAAGAACGCGGCACCCTGGACCTGCCGACCGTCTTGCTGGTCATCCAACAGATCGCCAGTGCGCTGGACTATGCCCATCAGCAAGGGGTTATCCATCGGGACATCAAGCCTTCCAATATCCTGGTCCCCCGCGAGGATTGGTTCCTGCTCTCTGACTTTGGTATCGCCAAGGTGGTCGGCGGTGGGGACCTGACCAAGACCGGCATGGGCATGGGCACGCCGGACTATATGGCGCCGGAGCAGGGCCGGGGCCTGCCAGTGGATGCCCGTGCCGACATCTACTCCCTGGGGGTGATGCTCTATCGCATGGTCGTGGGGCAGTTGCCCTATCAAGCCGACACGCCCATGGGGGTGATCATCAAGCACATCAACGATCCCCTGCCACGGCCCAGCCAGCAGAACCCCAATGTGCCGGCCGCCGTGGAACAGGTGATCCTCAAGGCCATGGCCAAGAACCCCGACGATCGCTACCAGACGGCCGGCGAGCTGGCCCGGGCCCTGAAACAGGCCGTGGACCAGGTGCGGCACAGCGCGGCGGCCACCATCACCGGCGTGCCCCTGACGCCCCCTGGCATACCGGTCGAGCCAGGCAGAGCTGCGCCGCCAGCGGCCCGGCGGGGAGGCATTCCCCGGTGGGCCTGGCTGGCCGGCGGCGGGGTCGTGATCGCGGCCGCCCTGGTCGTTTGTGGGGTGTTGGGTGCGGCCGGTGGGCTGGCGTTCCTGACCCCACAGGCCACGCCTACCGTTACCAAGGTGGCCCAGGCACCCACTGCCACCCAGCCCATCATCCAACCCATCGCCACTCAGCCGGCCACCGCCACGGTCCAGAGCACCCCGACCGCTACGGCGACCACTGCACCCAAACCGACAGTTACCATGACGGCCACCCCCCAGCCTACTGAGCCACCAACGGCCACGCCGGCCCCCACCAGGACGCCTGGTCCTACCAATACGCCCAGGCCCACCAACACGCCGCCAGCCCCCGTCCTCACCGGCAAGATCGCCTTCCCCGTCCTTAACGAAGACGGCTATCACTATGACACGTGGATCGTGAATGCGGACGGCACCGGCGCAACCCTGTTCCGGGCCAGGATGCGCCAGCCCAGTTTCCGGCCTGATGGCAAGATGATCGCCATGAACGGCGAGGCTCCCAACCGCGCGAATATCGTCACGGTCAATATGGATGGCTCAGACGAACGGGAGGTTTCCCAACACGTGGAAGACAGCCACCCCTCCTGGTCGCCTGACGGCCGGCGGCTGGTCTTTGACACCACTGCCGCGCCCGGCGGCGGGTCACAGATATGCATCGTGGATAATCCCATCGCCCGGACCTGGCACGCCATTCCCGGCCCCGGCGCATTGACCGGCATCAAGGGCCAATATCCCACCTGGATGCCCGATGGCCGCATCATCTTTAACACGTCCAACTACTGGGGCGACAATACCCAAAGCGGGCTATATGCCATCGGGGATGGCGGTGGCATACCAGTCTGGCTCACCGCATCTGGCCAGGACACCGCGCCAGCCGTACATGGCGGCACAGTGGCCTTTATGTCCATCCGCACCCCAGGTGACTATGAGATCTTTACCGCCAGCATCTATGGCCTGGACGCGGGCCTCACGCAACTGACCAATAACGAGGCCCAGGATGGCCTGCCGGCCTGGAGCCCGGATGGCAAATACATCGCCTTTGTCTCCGATGAGGGCGGGCGCTGGGGGTTGTGGGTGATGCGCGCCGATGGCTCCGGCCGGCGCAAGTTGCTGGACCTGCCCGGCACTGGTCGCCTGGGTGGGGACTGGGGTAACGAGCGCGTCTCGTGGGCACCATGAAAAACGTGATTCGTGTTGCGTGATTCGTGGTCCATTACGCAGCACGCAACACGTGCTCGGGAGGTAGCGCCATGTCTGCTTACAAGCAACGTTGTAGCGCGGGTCTGGTAGTCACCGTCTATGTTCTGATCCTGCTGGCCTGCACGTTGCCCGGCCAGACCGTCAGCACGCTCAGCAAGCCCACGGTGAACATCATCGCGCCGCTGGCCGGTACGCAGGTGGTCCCTGGCGAGACGGTGCACGTTCAGGTGATGGCCGTGGACACCCAGGGTCTCAGCCGGGTGGAGTTGAGGGTAGACAACCTCCCGGTGGCCGCTCAGGACCTGCCGCAGCCAGTGACGGCCTACCAGGGTGTGCTGACCTGGCTCGCCACCACGCCGGGGCCTCATATCTTGCTGGTCCAGGCTACCAATGTGACCGGGGTCGTCAGTGACCCGGCCGTGGTCAGCGTGGTGGTGGTTGCGGCCGCCGCCGGCACGGCCACTGCGTCTCCCCCGGCGGCCACGACTGCGCCCACTACGCTCTCGACTGTATCTCCGCCCA
>Ga0209101_1002819_pt1 | contig 10989 bp, 11 predicted proteins | sample ConPoolayeCmetaG_FD_185481 | JGI IMG/M metagenome (GOLD analysis project Ga0209101, IMG submission 185481) | Hot spring microbial mat communities from California, USA to study Microbial Dark Matter (Phase II) - Cone Pool mat layer C metaG... ... | reverse complement strand
CGGTGGGGCGGGGCGATAAAAGGGTGCCGGCGACGTCCGCTTGATCGGTCAGCGAGGAGGATGGCGTGGAATACGTCCACCTGGGCCGCACCGGCCTGAAAGTCAGCCGCCTGTGTCTGGGCACGATGAACTTCGGTCCGGAGGGGATGACGACGGAGGCGGACAGCTTCCGGATCATGGACCGGGCGCTCGAGCTGGGGATCAACTTCTTCGACACCGCGGATGTGTACGGCTGGAAGAAGGGCGAGGGGCTCACCGAGCAGATCATCGGGCGCTGGTTCGCGCAGGGCGGCGGACGGCGCGAAAAGACGGTGCTGGCGACGAAGCTCTACGGGCAGATGGGGGACTGGCCGAACCAGAGCCGGCTTTCGGCGCTGTACATCCGGCGGGCGTGCGACGCGAGCCTCCAGCGGCTGCGAACGGACTACATCGACCTGTACCAGATGCACCATGTGGCGCGGGAGGTGCCGTGGGATGAGATCTGGGAGGCCTTCGAGCGCCTGTATCAGGCCGGCAAGGTGATCTACTTCGGCTCGTCGAATTTCGCGGCCTGGCACATCGTGCAGGCCAACGAGGCGGCCCGGCGGCGGAACATGCTGGGGCTCGTGTCGGAGCAGAGCAAGTACAGCTTGCTCTGCCGGCACATCGAGTTGGAGGTGCTGCCGGCCTGCGAGCACTACGGCGTCGGCGTCCTGCCGTGGAGTCCGCTGGGCGGCGGGTTGCTGGCCGGCGGAGTGACGCAAGCCAGGACGGGGCGGCGGGCCGGGGAGTGGGTGCGCAGGGAGCTGCCGCGCTACGCGCCGCAGCTCGAGCAGTTCGAACGGCTGTGCGGCGAGCTGGGTGAGAAACCGGCGGATGTCGCGCTGGCCTGGATGCTGCGCAGCCCGGTCATCACCGCGCCGATCATCGGACCGCGGACGCTGGAACAGCTCGACGGGTCGTTGCGGGCGCTCGAACTGAAGCTCTCGGACGAGACGCTCAAGAAGCTGGACGGAATTTTCCCCGGCCCGGGCGGCCCGGCTCCGGAAGCCTACGCCTGGTAACCCCCGGCCGACATCGCGGCGAGGTTCATCGTGAAACGGGTGGGATGCCGATACGCGGGGCCGCGGCTGTCGAGCCTTGCCGTGGCGTTGTTCGTCGCGACGTGCCTCGCCGGTCGGGCGGCAGGCCCGGAAGAGCCGCCGGAGCCGCCGTCCCAACCGGAGCCGCCGCCGATTCCGGTGCCCGATCTCGTGGAGCGCCCGACGCACCCGGTCCTGCGGGTGCCGACCGGCCACACGGTCGTGATCGCGTCGGGCAACGGGGAGGAAACGCTGCGGCTGATCGGCGTGTACGTGCCGCCGGAGGGGGCCGAGGCCGCGGCCGCCGCTGTGTTCACGGAGCGCCTGCTGGCGGGCGAACGGGTGTACGCGCTGCCCGAGGTGGAGTGGCCGGAGCGCGACCGCGAGGGGCGCCGCTGGGCGTACGTGTACCGGGCACCGGACGGCCTGAACATCAACCTGGAGCTGATCCGGCAGGGCTACGCGCGGGTCGTGGCGGCCGATGCGTTCGCCCAGCAGGAGCTGTATCGGGCGTACGAGCGGCACGCCCGCCGCGCGGGCAAGGGCGTCTGGGCGCCGCGCGGCGGCGAGGAACCGGCGGCGTCGACGCGTCCGGCCGCGACCCGGCCGGCGCGGGGCGCTGATCCGACGCCGCGGACCGCGGGCGACAACACGCTCGTGTATGTCACGGAGCACGGAACGCGGTACCACACAAGGGACTGCCGGTTCGTGCGGGAGAAGGGCGCGGCGATCACGCTGCGCGAGGCGCGCGAGCGGGGGCTCAAGCCGTGTTCGCGGTGCCGACCGCCCGGCTGAGCGTTGGTGGGGCGCGCGGGGTTCGCTATACTCGGGGGCGGGGCGGCGCCTCTTCGGCCCGACACGGCGGTCGAAGCTGGAAAGCGAGCGGTATGCGACTGCTGGTGATCGGGGACATCGTCGGGCGGCCGGGCAAACACGTCTGCTCTCAGGTGATTCCCGCGCTGATTCGGGAGCGCCAGCTCGATTTCGTCGTCGCCAATGCCGAGAACGTTGCGGCGGGCAGCGGCATCACGCCGCAGATGTTCCACAAGCTGCGGCACTACGGCATTGACGTGTGCACGATGGGGGACCACATTTACAAGCGGCGCGAGGCGCTGCCCCTGCTGGAGCAGTCCGACCGGATCATGCGGCCGGCGAACCTGCCGCCGGAGGCGCAGGGACGCGACGTGGCGATCGCGCCGGCACGGAACGGAGCGCTGGTGGCGGTGCTGTCGGTGCTGGGGCGCACGTTCATGAACGTGCGCGCGGACTGCCCGTTTCACGCGGTGGACCGGGTCCTCGCGCGGCTGCCGACGGAGGTCCGCACGATCATCGTGGACGTGCATGCGGAGACGACCAGCGAGAAGGTGGCGTTGGGCTGGTACCTCGACGGCCGGGTGACCGCCGTGGTCGGCACGCATACGCACGTGCAGACAGCCGACGAGCGCGTGCTGCCCCGGGGCACGGCGTACATTACGGATCTGGGGATGACCGGCCCGTACGATTCGGTGCTCGGCCGGGATAAGCAGGCGGTCGTCAAGTCGCTGGTGACGGGGGTGCCGCATCCGTACACGGTGGCCAGCGATGATGCGCGGCTGTCGGGCGTGATCATCGAGACCGACGACGAAACGGGGCGGGCGCGGTGGATCGAGCGGGTGCAGATTCGAGACCCGCACCCGGCGGGCGGCGGGGAGGATGATTGAGGCGCGGCACGCGGCGTGTCACGGGGCGGGAGCGGGCTGGGAAGCCGGGGCGGTGGCCGGACGGCCCGCCGCGAACCAGCGGCGCAGCACCTGCTCGGCCGGCTTGTTGCGGGGGGAGTAGCCGTAGTCGTCGGGCCCGCCCGGGCCGGGCGTCCATTCCCACCAGATGACGCCGAGGAGTTCGGGCGTTGCGCCCCACACCTGCACGAAGGCCTCGTAGAGGCGGCGCTGCTCCTCATGTCCGGCGGGGGTCGCCACCTGATTCTGGTAGTAGTTCCACGGGGCCGTGGCGGCGCCTTCCTGGCTGCACCAGCCGACTTCGGTGAAGAGGATCGGCTTGCCGATGCGGCGCTGCCAGGCCAACACGTCGCGGCGGATCGGCTCCCAGCGGGCCACGATCTCCTCGACGGTCGGGTTTCGCCGGTCGGCCAGCGTGAAGTAGCTTGTCAGCCCGATGAAGTCCAGCTTGTCCCAGAACTCGATCGGCCGGAAATGGTCCCAGTTGGCGGAGTAGCCGAGCCGGCCGCCGTAAAAACGAGGCCGCACGGCGGCGATCAGCCGGGTCCAGCGGTCGGTCATCCGCTCGGTGCTGATCAACTCGGAGCCGACCAGCAGACCGGCCGCCCCGCCCTCGCGGGCGATGTCGGCGAAGTAGAGTACGAACTCCGAGTACTGGGCCCACCAGTCCTCCCAGTCGGGCGGCTCGATCTGGCCGCGCCACTCGTTGCCGCGCGGATTCCGCAAAAGGACGATCGGCATGAGGAAGACGCGCAGGCCGAGCCTGTTGGCACGGCGGATGAGTTCTTGAAAATCATCCGGTGCTGGAACCTTGCGGGCGTCGATGTAGATCGATTGACTCCGGGCGTGCTCCATGAAGCCCGGGGCGCTCAGGAGGACCGTATTCGCGCCCAGCGCGGCGACCTCCTTCAGCAACGGCTCGAACGTCGCCAGCGGCTGATAGCCGGAATGGACCTGGATGGCCAGCCCGCGATGCGGGACCACGCCGTCAACGGCGGGCGGCGCGGGCGGCGGCGCCGCACCCGGCGGCGGCTGTCCCGACGGGAGCAGAAACGCCGCGGCACCCGCCCCGAGCACGATGCACAGCAGGCCGATGATCCTGGTCGTCATTCGGATCGGTTCCCGCGGGTCGCGGCAAGCCCAAGCGCGGGCACGAGCGACACGCCGTCCAGCCACCCGTCCGCGGGGACCTGCCGTCCGAGGAGTTCGAGCAGCGTCGGGACGAGGTCCGTCGAGCGGGCGACCGGCAGCGTGATGCCGGCCCGAATCCCGGGGCCCGCAATCAGCAGCGGCACGCGGCGCTCGGCCCGTCGCAGGCCGCCGTGGGCGCCGCGTTCCGCTACAAAACTGTACCCGGGTCGTGTAAAGACGATCGCCTGGCCGGCCCGCGGCTCGTGCAGCAGGCCGATCAGGTGCGGCACCACGTCGGGGTATTCGTGCGCCGCGGTGGCGGCGAGCCACGCGCGGCTGGGGTGCGGTCCGGCCGCGACGAAGCCGGCCAAGTCCGGGTCGGCGGTGTAGCCGAAGACGTCGGCGGACACCGGTTCGTAGGCGTACCGCAGGCCCTGCGGGCCGGCCTCGACGCGAATGCGCGCCAGACCCGCGGCGGAGCGCACCACGGCGGCCGTGTCGGATTCGAGCCAGGTCACGACATCGACGGCCGGGAGATTCCAGAGCTGTTGCGGCGGCGGCGGGGCAGTCAGAATCGCGGCGACTTCGGTCGGCGTCGGGCGGTCGCCCCAGCCGCCCGGGCCTTTGAAGTAGAGGAACGCGCCGCGACCGTTCTGGTAGGCGACGACGGTGTCGTGGGGGTCGAAGGCCCGGCTTCGCAAGGCGCGGCTGCCGTCCTGAATCTCGGCGTCGGTGGCGTTGCGGCCCCAGCCGTCGCAGACGAGGCGTGTGAGGTTCACGACGCCCGCCGGGTCGTTGTCGAACATCCCGTGGTCGGAGGTGAACACGACGTACGTCGTGGCCAGCAGTCCTTGGGCGTCGAGCCAGTCGCAGATGCGGCCGACCTGGTAGTCGATGTGCTCGACGGCGGCCTGATACCGCGGCGAGCCGGGCCCGTGCTCGTGACCGACGGCGTCGGCCCCGGGAAAGTAGCCGGTGACGAGCGTCGGCCAGCGTCGATCGCTGGTGGCGCGCTCGGCGACCCGCTCGAACGTGGTGGCGGAGAGTTTGTCGACGGCCGTGAAGTTGCCGAAGAACCACGAGACGCCGGAGGCGGCCCAGTTCGGGAAGTCGTAGGTCACTCCGCGGACGTGGGCGGCCTGTATGCTCACGGTCAGCGCGGGGTACAAGCGTTCATACACGAAGGGGGCGGGCGTGTCCGCGTTGACGTCGCGATAGCGGGCTACGGTGACATAGTTGCGGAACGTCAGCGCGGCGGGGTCGAACCAGCGGTTGCCGACGATCCGGTGCCGCGCCGGGTCGGACCCGGTCAGGATCGAGCAGATGGCCGCGTACGTGATCGGCGGGATGCAGCTCAGGGCGCACTCGGTTCGCGCGCCGGCCGCCACGAAGCGGCGCTGGATATTCGGTAGTCGCCCGGTCCGGCAACCCTCCTCGATCACGTCCGCGCCAATGCCGTCCGCCAGCAGCAGGACGACGCCGGGACGCGGTCGCACGACCTCGGGACCGAGCCGGCCGCGCAGGGCGGGACCGGGTCCGCAGCCCGCGGCGGACAGCAGCGCGAGCACGGCGAGGGAGCCGCAGAAGCGCCATGGGAACGAGTGGGACCGTCGAGTCATGAGCCTCTCGGGCGGCGCGGCAGAACGGCGGGATTATCGCCCCGGCCTGCGTGCCCGCAAGGTCGCGCGGGAGGATGTGGGAGCCCGGTGGGCCGCGGCCGGTTCGGCAGAGGAGCGCCGCGCGCGGGTCGGGCGCGGAGGGCGGGAGCCGGCCGGCCGCGGCCGCGCGGTGCGCCCGGCTTTTCGGCGCGGCGGGGGAGGTGGACGCGCTGTGGCTGGGCGGCGACGTGCGATCCGCGCGGGTGTCAGAGGCGGACGTGGCGGCCGACGCTGGCGAGGCGGATGGTCTTGCGCTGGAGGTCGTGGAACGCTTTGACGTAGCGGACCGTGCGCGAGCGGGCCCGCATCACGACGGAGTAGGTGATCGCGATCGAGCCGTTGATGCGCACCCCGCGCAGCATGGGGTTGTCGGTGATGCCGGACGCGACGAAGACCACGTCTTCGCCCACGGCCATGTCCGCGCAGGTGAAGACCCGTCCCAGGAGGTTGCCGTGGCCGGAGTTTTCGAGCTGCTGCCGCTCGGCGTCGTCGCGGGGCCAGACGCGGGCGAGCAGCTCGCCGCCGAGGCAACGGATCGCCGCGGCCGCGAGCACGGCCTCGGGCGAGCCGCCGATCCCCATGTAGATGTCCACGTTGCTGTCGGGGATGCTCGGGGCGATGGCGGCCGCGATGTCACCGTCGCTGATGAGGCGGATGGCGGCGCCGGTGCGGCGCACGTCGGCGATGAGCTTCTCGTGCCGCGGCCGGTCGAGGAGGCAGACGGTGAGATCGCGGACGCGCTTGCCGAGCTTGAGGGCGACGATCTCGAGGTTCTGCTCGACGCTGGCTTCGAGCCGGACCATGCCGGTGCCCTCGCGGACGCGCGGGCCGACGGCGATCTTCTCGACGTAGTAGCTGGGGATGGCGGCGAGCCGCCGATCGTCGGCCTGGGCGCCCTTGGCGGCGGCGATGACTGAGAGCGCGCCGTTGAGGCCCTTGGCGGTCAGGGTGGTGCCGTCGATCGGATCGACGGCGATGCTGACGACGGGCGAGCCCTCGCGCCAGGTGCCGAGCTTCTCGCCGAGGAAGATGCCGGGCGCTTCGTCCTTCTGACCTTCGCCGATCGTGCACGTGCCGCACATGTCGGTGATCTGGAGCATGCCGCGAATGGCGTCGGAGGCGGCTTCGTCGGCGGCGTGCTTGTCGCCTTTGCCGATCCAGCGGTAGGTGTTGAGGACCGCGGCCTCGCAGGCCCGCAGCAGGTCCATGCCGAGCAGTTCCTCGGTCTGCACAAGGGCCGGGTCGATGGGCGCGTCCAGGTTCTCGACCGGTGCCATGCGAGTCTTCCTCCGTCGAGGCGACGAACCCTTGAGATGGGCGGTACGTTCCGGATGGCGAGCGTACCCGCGGGGTTCACACTTGTCCAGCCGCAGCCGCCGAGCGGGCGGCGCCGCGGGGCTTGACAGTCCCCGCGGCCGGCCGGTTACCCTGCCGGCCGGCAGGGCGCGGAGCCGGCCGGGCCGCCCGCCCGAAGGCCGAGCAGGAGGCGAGGTCGGATGAGGACGTGCGTGGCGGCCCGGATGGCCGCGGTGATCGCGTGGGGCGGGGTGCTGGGCGTCTTCGTGGGGTGCGGCGGCGCGCCGCGGACGCTCGAGCCGCTGCCGCCGCCGATCTTGAGTACCAAGGCGCCGCCGCCACCCCCGGCGCGGGTCGAGCCGGTCGAGCCGCGGCCGACGCCGCTGCGGGGGATTCCGGGAGCGAAGGTCGTGATCGACGCGGGGCACGGCGGGCTGGATCCCGGTGCGCTGGGCGTTGGACCGGTGCCCGAGAAGTGGATCACGCTGGCGATCGCACGCGAGGTGGCACGTCGGCTCCGCGAGCGCGGGGCGACGGTCGTGCTGGTGCGTGACCGCGATACGTTCGTGACGCTCGAGGGGCGCGCGGCGGTGGCGGAACGGCAGCGCGCCGACCTGTTCGTGTCGATCCACGCCGACTGGGCGCGGCGCGCCAGCGCGACGGGCACGACGGTGTACGTGGCGCGCCGGGCGTCGCCGGCGAGCCTGGCGGCCGCGCAGCAGATCGTGGCGGCGTTCCGGGCCGCGGGCATCGAGACGCGCGGCGTGGGCCGCGCGAATTACCGTGTGCTGGTGGCCCATTCGCGGCCGGGCGTGCTCGTGGAATGCGGCTTCCTGTCGAACGCCACCGAAGCGCGGCGTCTGAGCACGGCGGCGTATCAGGCGCGCGTGGCCGAGGCGATCGCGGACGGCATCACGGCCTTCCTGGCGCGGTAACGGGGGCAGGTCGTCGGCGGCCGAGCGGGCAGAGGTGCTCGCGGCGCGCCGCGCGGCGTGTCGGCGGCGCGAGGGGCGGCCGGGCGGGCGCGGCTGGTGGACTCTCAGTTTGCGTTGAGGCGCGAGCGTAGGAAGGCGGCCCGCTCGATGCTGCGCTGCTCGCCGCTGAGGCGTTCGCCGTAGAGCTTCTGCAGGTGGGCGGGCTGAATCTGAAGGAATAGTTCGTTGAGCGTCTGAAGATCGACGACGCGGAGCCGTCCCGTATGGAGGCCCATGCGCACGTGGGAGAGGTACTGCATGGCCTCGTTGGAGCTCATGAGGCGGGCAGTGCGCAGCGCGCCGATCGCCCGCCAAATCTTGTCGTCGAGAGCGTGCGGGCGGGAGCGCAGGAGGGCATCGCGGGCCGCGAGTTCGTACTCGACGATGCGTGGGATGACGCTGGTGCGGAAGTCGTCGATGAGCTCGATCTCGCTGCGGCCGAGCGTGATCTGGTTCGAGATCTGGAAGAAATCGCCGAGGGCCTCGGTGCCCTCGCCGTGCAGGCCGCGGACCGCGAGCCGCATGTCGCGGGCGGCCTGGCCGACCTTCTCCAGCTCGTTGGTCAGCCGCAGCGCGGGGAGGTGCAGCATGACCGACACGCGGATGCCGGTGCCGACGTTGGTCGGGCAGGCCGTCAGGTAGCCGAACTGCGGGTGAAACTCGTAATCCAGATGCTCCTCGAGCGCGTCGTCGATGGCGTCGATCTGCCGCCAGGCCTCCTCGACCTGGAGCCCACTGCGCATGACCTGAATGCGGAGGTGGTCCTCCTCATTGATCATCAGCGCGGCGGACTCGGCCGGGTCGAACGCCAGGCGGCGCGCGCCGGCGCCCTCGGCGTGCTGGCGGCTGATCAGGTGCCGTTCGACGAGCAGCGTGCGGTCGAGCTCGTCGAGCTGCTCGATGTCCAGATGCACGAAGTCGCGCAGCAGCGGAGCCCGCCGCACCGCGGCGCTGACGCAGTCGGCGATTTCGCGGCGCATCTCGGCGTCGGCCCGCGACAGGAACATGAAGCCGCGCACGTTCCGCGCCAGCCGGACCCGCGTCGAGATCACGATTTCGTGCATCGGCCCCGTCCCGCGGAGCCATTCGCCCGCCTGGCGTACCACGACATCGAGCGGATTGCTCATGAGCGCTCGAGCTCCCGGATCCGATCCCGCAACTCGGCGGCCCGTTCGTAGTCCTCGCCGGCCACCGCCTCCTCGAGCTGCCGCTTGAGGCGGCGGATGTCAAGCTGCGGCTTGCGTACGACCCCCAGCGACTTCGGCGTCTTGCCGACGTGCGCCGCGGCCCCGCCGTGCGTTCGTTCGATCAGCCGGGTGAGCGGCTCCTTGAACGCTTCATAGTCGTGCGCGCAGCCGAGCAGGCCCTGATTGCGGAACTCGACGTAGCTGATGCCGCACTCCTCGCAAACCAGATGGCTGAGGTCCGCCCCGGCCCCCTTTCCGGAGGCGATGAAGTTCTCCAGCAGCTCGTTCAGGTCGATGGTGGGCTTGCCGACGTTGAGCAGCCCCTCCAGCGCGGCACACGCGTCGCACAGGTGCCGCTCGACCTTAGCGCCCGACCGATCGATGTTGGTCAGATGAAAAGTCGCCTGGGCCTTCTTGCAGCGTTCACAAAGCCCCATGCGCCGCTCCCATCCACTGCTGCGCTCGATGGTAGATTCGCGGCCGGGGGCCGTCAAGAATCGGCCCGGCCGAAGCCGGGCCCCGGCCGGTATCGGACCGGCGGCGCCCGCCCGCGGCATTGCCGCCGGGTGCGGCCGGCCGTACGCTGGCGACGCGCGGCCGGGGCGGGCCGTCGCGCCGTCGGGACCGCGGGCCGTGTGCACGGCGGGCGTTGGGTGTCCGGACTCGGTCACCGCCGCGCCGTCCGGCGCGACACACACGCCCGACGGAGCGGACTGACGATGACGGCCAGCGTCTACATCGGACTGGGTTCCAACGTCGGGGACCGGGCCGGTCATCTGATGGGCGCGCTGGGCGCGCTGGACCGCACTCCGGGAGTGCGGGTGGTCGCGTGCTCGAGCTTCCACGAGACGGCGCCGGTCGGAGGACCGCCGGGCCAGGGACCGTTCCTCAACGCCGCCGCCGCGCTGGTGACGCGGCTGCGCCCGCACGCGCTGCTCGCGGCGCTGCTCGAGATCGAGCGGTGCTTCGGGCGTATGCGGGGGCTTCCGGACGGGCCGCGCACGCTCGATCTCGACCTGCTGTTGTATGACCTGGAGCGGGTGCGGACGGCGGAGCTCGTCGTGCCGCACCCGCGCATGTGGGGTCGGTCGTTCGTACTGGGCCCGCTGGCCGAGATCTGCCCGCCGGCACGGTTGCGCGCGGCGCGGCGGCTGTCGGCCGACGAAGCGTCGGAGGGCGCCCGCTGAGGGGCGGCGTGCGCGGTCGGGTCAGGCGGTCGGGCCGGTCGCGGCGCCGTACAATCCACGCAACTCCCGGGAGATAGCGCATGTACCTGGACCTTGCCGCGGGGACGCACGACTGGCGCGACGTGTACAAGCTGTGCATCGGCTTCATCAACCCGCGGCCGATTGCGCTGGTTTCGACCGTCTCGAAAACGGGGGTGCTGAACCTGGCGCCGTACAGCTTCTACAACATGGTGTGCGGCAACCCGCCGGTCGTGCTGTTCTGTCCCACCGTGCGGCGGACCGGCGGGTCGAAGGACACGTTGCGGAACGTCCGCGAGACCGGCGAGTTCGTGATCGCCACGGTTTCGGCCGACATTGCGCAGCCGATGAGCCGGTGTGCGGCGGAGCTGCCGCCGGAGCTGAGCGAGTTCGAGTTCAGCGGGCTGACGCCGGCGCCCGCGACGAAGGTCGCGGCGCGGCTGGTGCGCGAGTCGCCGGTGAACATGGAGTGCCGTCTGCGGCAGATCGTGACCGTCGGCGCGGGGCCGGGCAGCGGCAATGTCGTCTTCGGCGACATTCTGGCGATCCATATCGCCGAGCGGATTCTGGACCCGCGCGGGCAGGTGGATCCGTTCAAGCTGTCCACGGTCGGGCGGCTCGGCGGGGCGTACTACTGCAACGTGACCGAGCCGTACGAGATGAAGATTCCGGAGTGGCCGCCGCCGGGGCCGCAGCGGGACGGCTGAGGGGCCGCCTGCGGCGGCCCCTCAGCCGTCCCGCTGCGGCCCCGGCGGCGGC
>Ga0209101_1002818_pt1 | contig 10990 bp, 8 predicted proteins | sample ConPoolayeCmetaG_FD_185481 | JGI IMG/M metagenome (GOLD analysis project Ga0209101, IMG submission 185481) | Hot spring microbial mat communities from California, USA to study Microbial Dark Matter (Phase II) - Cone Pool mat layer C metaG... ... | reverse complement strand
GGATGGGTGTTTTTTTCTAAAACTCCTCCGTGTGTTGCCCAGCGGGTATGACCAAAACCTTCTTCGGCAATAATTGGTGGTAATTTTTTGTCTCTTATTTTTCCTATTTGGCGTTTTAAATAAAAGTTGTTATTTGTTTTTTTAACTAATATTCCCCAAGAGTCATAACCGCGATATTCGAGCGATTTTAATCCGGATAAAATTAAATTAGCAACATCGGTTTTTTTTCCTTGATAGGCAAAAATTCCGCACATATTATTAAAAAGTCAAAAGTCAAAATTACATCGCCTTTGCTTTTTCGATTTCAGAGAGAAAACCTTCTTTACCCCGAGCTCCTACAAATTGGTGACAAACTTTTCCCTCTTTAAAAATTAAGAAAGTCGGTATGGAAAAAACGTTGTATTGAGAGGCTAACTCTGGATTTTCGTCTACATTGATTTTGATAAATTTAACCTCTTTTACTTCATTAGCTAACTCTTCAATAATAGGCCCAGTCATTTTACAAGGTCCACACCAATCAGCGTAAAAATCAACCAAAACTAAACCTTTTTGATTTAAGACTTCATTTTGAAATTGAGAGGCATTGATTTTTAACATAGGTGATAAAAAAATTATAACTTTTTAAATATAGATGATATTTTTTTGAGTGTCAAGGGAGAAAAAATAGTTAAACGTCAAAAATCATCTAACAACTAACACCTAACACCTTAAAAAAATAAATCAAAAATCATATATCAATCCGCCAGCTGGCGGACAAAATGACATATCAAAATTCAAAAAGAAACAAATTATTTTTCATTTTGATTTTTGATTTTTGATATTTGATATTTGATGTCTTTATAAGGTCTTAAATGATAAAAAATATGTTATCATTTTATTTATGAGTATCGAAGATCGGTTAAATCTTATTAAACAAGTTGGCGAGGAAATTGTGGGTGAGGAAGAATTAAAAAAGCTTTTGGAAAGTGAGGAAGAGCTTGTTGCCTATGATGGTTTTGAACCATCAGGACAGATGCATATTGCTCAAGGAATCTTGCGAACAATAAATGTTAATAAAATGGTTAAAGCTGGGGTAAGATTTAAGATGCTTGTGGCTGATTGGCATGCGATGGCAAATAATAAGATGGGTGGTGATTTGGAAAAGATTCAGACAGTTGGTCGATATTTTATTGAGGTTTGGAAAGCCAGTGGTATGGATTTGTCAAAGGTGCAGTTTGTTTGGGCGTCAGATTTAGTCAAAGATTCAGACTATTGGAAGCTTGTTATTCGTGTTGGCCGCTCCAATGCTCTTCGTCGTTTTGTTCGAACTGCTGAGATTATGGGTCGACAGGAATCACTTGATAATCTAACTGGAGCAATGATTATCTACTCTTGTATGCAAGCGGCAGATATTTTTTATTTAGGGGCTAAAATCTGTCAGTTAGGGCTGGATCAGCGAAAGGTTAATATGTTGGCGCGGGAGATTGGTCCAATTTTAGGATTTTGGAAGCCGGTTGTTGTCTCACACCATATGCTTATGGGATTAAATGTCAAAACTCAAAACTCAAAACTCAAAACTGCAACTCAAAACGAAAAACTTCAAAGAACAATAGAATTTAAAATGTCAAAATCAATTCCAGATTCAGCCATTTTTATGACTGACATAACTGAAGATATTAAGCGAAAAATTAACAAAGCTTACTGTCCAGAAGGAGTGTTAGAGGATAATCCTATTTTAGAATATTATAAATACATTGTTTTTGAAAGCTTGGATCGATTGGAAGTTGATAAAATTAAAATTTTACGTCCCCAAAAATTTGGTGGTGATGTTGTTTTAAATTCATACAAAGATCTTGAGAAAAAATTTATCAACAAAGAAATTCATCCAGCGGATTTAAAAGCTAGTTTAGTTTTTTACTTAGATCAACTGATTGAGCCCGTAAGAAAACATTTTGAAGAGAATAAAGAAGCAAGTGAATTGTTAGAGAGGGTAAGAAGTTTTCAGGTGACAAGATAAAAAAGTGTAACGTGTAATGTATAACGTGGAACGTCAAAAGTTATCTAACTTCTAACACCTAACACCTAATAAAAAGTTAAACGTTAAACATCAAAAATAAATAAATAAATAACCATATTAAAAGAGATTATTAAATAATTACGAATAAAATAATACTTTCATTATAACAAGACGGTCGTCTTTCATTAGGTAAGCAACATTACTAAAATGTTATTGATATATTAATTTATTCCTGCTAAAACGGTAAAATATTTAGTATTTAAAGAAAAAAAGCTATTTAGTAAAAAAATTTTAAAAGTAGTTGAAAATGGTTAAAAAAAGTTTAATTTTAAATTTTTTTATTCAGGTGTTAGAAGTTAGATGTTAGGTGTTAGATTATTTTCCACTTGTTTTTTTATTTTTTTCCTGTTATACTTTACTTATTAGTTAGTTTTCGAGATCTTATTTTTTTTGAGGTTTCGGTATTTTTATTTTTTGTGAATATTTTTTTATTTTTTTCTTTATCATTTTTTTTTCTTCTTAATTTAATTTTTGCTATTTATAACTTCAATCAAAAGGAGGTGAGAAATAGATGAATACAAAACTTTACGTTGGCAATCTTTTATATGAAGTTACGGATGAAGATTTAAAAAACCAATTTTCAACTTTTGGTAATGTTGTTTCAGCAACAGTGATAAGATATCAAGATACCGGTAGATCAAAAGGATTTGGTTTTGTTGAGATGGCGACCGAAGAGGAGGCTAAAAAAGCAATTGAGACAATGAATGGTCAAGACTTTAAAGGAAGAAAAATGGTTGTTTCTGAAGCTCGACCACCAAAACCAAGAGGAGAGTTTGGTGGTGGTTTTAGGCGAGGCAATCGTTTTCAAAGACGCGATTTTAATAGAAATGATTAATAATTTTATATAAAATTATTAAGAAAGCTTTGGGCTAACTTTTTTAAAAGTTAGCCCATTTTTGTTATTTCTTGTTATACTAATTTTATGGAGTTCATTTTCTTGTTTTTAAAATCTATTATTTATATCTTTTGTTTTTATCTTCTATGGTTGGCTTCAGGAAAGATTGTTTCTATTGTTGAAAAGATTGCTAAAAAAATGGGTTTTTCTTCATTTACTTTATCTTTTTTTATTCTGGGGATTTTAACCTCAGTACCTGAGCTTAGTGTTGGTATAAATTCTTTAATTAAAAAAAAACCTGATATTTTTGTTGGCAATCTTATTGGTGCTTCATTTTATCTTTTTACTCTGGTTATTCCTTTGATGGCAACTTTTGGTGGAGGAGTAAAGATGGTACATGGTTTAACTTACAAAGATATGATTTTTGCTTTACTTGTAGTTTTATCTCCTATTTTTTTAATTGCTGATAATGTTTTAACTCGGACTGAAGGCGTATTTTTAATTTTAATTTACTTTATTCTTTCTTATTTTATTGAAAAGAAAAAAAGTCTTCATATTTCTTTGCGTGATTTGAATATTCATCGAGTTGTTCATGGTACTCAGATTTTGATTGAACTTTTAGTTTATCTTATTATTATTTTTGTTGCCAGTAATTTCATTGTTAATCAGACTATTGAGTATGGGAAGATTTTTAGTCTTCCGATTTTCGTTATTAGTGTTGTAGTTTTATCATTGGGAACGAATTTACCTGAAATTAGTTTAGCGATTAGATCAATTTTTTTAGGAAAAAAAGAAGTGGCTTTAGGTGATTATTTAGGTTCAGCAGCCGCTAATACTTTAATTTTTGGTATTTTAACTCTTTTAAATGGGGCGCGGATTAATATTGATAACTATTCTTTAAGGACTCTTATTATCAATATTTTTGGCTTGGGGGTGTTTTATCTTTTTTCCCAGTCTAAAAAAGAGATCTCGGTAAAAGAAGGAAGAATTTTACTTCTTATTGCTTTTCTTTTTATTTTGGTTGAGATGTTGTTAAATTAAAAAATAAGCAAAAAATATCAATATAAAAAAATTATTTTTTCAAAAAGAATAAAAAGAGAAGAGATTGATAGATATTATAAAAGTTATTGGTTGAAGTTTTTTTGTTTTTTAAGAGATATTAAAATTATTTTTACCAGAAAAAATTTAAAGGAAAAATTAAAAAAACTTTTAGGAAAAGTATTTTCTAATACAAGAAAGCTAATAAATTTTATCAAAGAAAAAATCATTAATTTATTTTTACTATTAATGATATTGTTTTTTATTATTTGATAAAAAATAAAATTAATCTTCGCTTTTAATTTTTAATTGGAAAACAAAAAAGGGTAGTGGATGAGGAGTTGAAAAAAACTCTTAAAAAAAATTCTAAAAAAAATTGTCAATCAATCAATAACAATAAGCAAAAAAGTTTTTTTAATAATAAAAATTTATGTTAAAAAAATTTTAACAAAAAAAGAAAAACAAAAGATTTTATTAAAGGAGAGAAAGATTTAGTTACTTTTCCAGTAATTTTATTTTATCGTTTAAATTATTTATTTTTATATGGTCATTGGTAGTTTGGAATAGTTGCGGTGTTGATGAATGAGAAAATAAAAAAAGGGTGATATGATTATTAGAAAAGTTTGAAAAATAATTTTTTTATTATATTGATTTGTAAGGTTTTTATACGTTAATTACCATTTTGCTTTGGTGGTTTTGTTTTAGAATTTGGAGATAGAAAATAAATTACTTTATGATTTTTTCTATATTTAGTTCTCCAATCATCTTTCCCATCAATACCTGATTTATTCCAAAATAAGAGATTTCGCGAAGGCCTTCTTTTTTAAAACCGCATTTTTCATAAAAAGAAGCAATTAAATGGTAGGCGGCAACTTCCATTTTATGGCAACCTTGGCTTTTGGCAATTTTTTCCCACTCAAAAATTAAAGCTTTACCTACCCCTTTTCCTTGTTGATTTTTTGCTATAGCTAACCAGCGTAAAAAAGAAACGCCACCATAAGGTTGATCGATCATCGCAAATCCCAAAGGTTCCTTTTCTTGATAAGCGACGAAGATTGTTCGATAACCATTTTTTAATTGATAATAAAGATTTTGTTGGGTATAGATTTTGGTTAAAAAGTAATCAATCACCTTTGGATGATAAAAAGCAAAGTTTTCCCGCATTAGTTTTTCAAAAAAAGGAAAAAAACCATCGATGTCTTTTGGTTTTAAGTAAGCAATAATCATAAGGAAAATTATACAAAAAATTGAACATCAAAAAGTAAACAAATAACTATATATTAATAGAGATTTTTAAATATTAAAAAATAAAATAATACTTGCGTTATAATAAGACGTTTGTTTATTGATAAAGTAAGTATAATTTAAAAATATATTGTTAGAGTAATATAATTTTAAAAAAAGTATTTTTGATTTTTAAGTTAATTTTTAAGTTGGGAAGTTGGGGTAATCTTAACGATTTGTTTTATTGAAAAATTTTTTAATTGAAGTAAAATATTAGAATATGGCAAAATACCAAACAAAAGAGTTTGAGGAAAAGTGGCAAAAAAAGTGGGAAGAAGAAGAGGTTTACAAAACACCCAATAATCAGTCACCAATAACCAATAACAAAAAATATGTTTTGGCAATGTTTCCTTATCCATCAGGCGCTGGTCTTCATGTTGGTCATGTGAGAATTTATACTGGCACTGATGTTTTAGCTCGCTTTTTTAGAATGCAAGGTTATCCGGTTCTTCATCCAATGGGATGGGATGCGTTTGGATTGCCAGCAGAAAATACTGCTCTTAAAGCCAAGAAAAATCCGATGGATTTAGTGCCAAAAAATATTGAAAACTTTAAAAGACAGATGAAGATGCTTGGACTTTCTTATGACTGGGAAAAAGAGTTTTCAACGACCGATCCTTCTTACTATAAATGGACCCAATGGCTTTTTGTCCAGTTTTTTAAAATGGGACTTTTATATAAAAAACAAATGCCAATTTATTACTGTCCTTCTTGTAAAACTGGTTTAGCTGAGGAGGAGGTTTTGCCAAATAATACTCACGAGCGTTGTGGAAATGAAGTAGAGAGAAGAACTTTACCTCAGTGGGTTTTTCGAATTACTAAGTATGCTGATAGGCTTTTGAAAGATTTGGATGGTTTGGATTGGCCAAGTGGGATTTTAGAGATGCAAAGAAATTGGATTGGGAAAAGTGAGGGAACAAAAATAAAATTCAAAATTAAAAATTCAAATCTCAAAATTGAAGAAGAAAAAACTATAGAAGTTTTTACCACCAGGGCGGATACTTTGTATGGAGTGAGTGTTTTAGTTGTTGCACCGGAACATTGGTTGATTGATGAGATATTAAGTCAAAAGTCAAAAGTCAAAAGTCAAAAATTAGAGGAAATAAAAAAATACGTTGAGGAAGCAAAAAAGAAGATGGATTTGGCGAGGACAGATTTAACTAAAGAAAAAACCGGGGTTGATACAGGAGTTAAAGCCATTCATCCATTAACGGGTGAAGAAATACCAATTTGGGTTGCCGATTATGTTTTGGGTTGGTATGGAGAGGGAGCGGTGATGGTGGTGCCAGCTCATGATGAAAGAGATTTTGAGTTTGCTAAAAAGTTTGGATTGTCAATTAAAGAAGTAGTGATAGATAATTCAAAACTCAAAACTCAAAAGTTAAAAGTTAAAGTTAAAAGTAAAAAGTTTTTAAAGAAGGCATTTACGGAGTATGGGATTTTGGTTAATTCAGGTGAGTTTTCAGGATTAACTTCTAAAGATGCAATTAAAAAGATCACTGAAAAATTAGAGAAATTAGGAGTGGGGGAAAAAGCAGTGACTTATAAACTTCGTGACTGGATTTTTTCCAGACAAAGATATTGGGGCGAACCAATTCCGATGGTTTACTGTGAGAAGTGCGCTAAAAAAGGAATTACTTATTGGGATAAAATGAATGATTCAGATTTAAAGTTTAAAAATAAAAATTTAGCCGGTTGGTTTCCAATTGAAGAAAAAGATTTACCTTTAAAACTACCTTACGTTTCCTCATATGAGCCAACTGAGACAGGCGAGTCGCCTCTTTCTAAAATAGAAAGTTTTGTTAAAACTACCTGTCCCAACTGTGGTGCAGAAGCAAAAAGAGAAACGGATACCATGCCTAATTGGGCAGGAAGTTGTTGGTATTTTTTAGCTTTTCCGTTGTGGGAGAAAGATAATGAAAATCAAAATTTTGTTATCTCTCGTTTATCATCAAAAAATAATCTTTCCCATAAGCAATTTCTTTCTCAAATATCCACTCAGCGCAAAAATTTTGACTTATTGTTTAAAGAATATGGTAAATGGTTACCTGTTGATTGGTATTTAGGAGGAGCGGAACATGCGGTTTTACATCTTTTATACTCTCGTTTTTGGGTAAAGGCGTTGTCTGATTTGGGACTTTTAAATTTTAAAGAACCGTTTTTGAGACTTAGAAATGTGGGGATGGTTTTAGCTGAGGATCATCGGAAAATGAGTAAGTCTTTGGGTAATACAGTTAATCCCGATGAGGTAGTGCAAGAATATGGAGCTGATGCTTTACGTCTGTATGAAATGTTTATGGCTCCATTTAATCAAGAGATTGCTTGGTCAACTAAAGCTCTTCAAGGTTGTTATCGATTTTTGAAAAGAGTTTGGGATATCTATCAAAAAGCTTATGGTCAATCTGGAGGTAGAATCTCCGAGTTTGAGGAGCCAAGCGGGAAAACCTCGGAGGTTAATTTGGTGGCAAAACTGAATAAAACAATTAAAAAAGTAACTGATGATATTTCTCAGATTAAGTTTAATACAGCGATTGCGGCAATGATGGAGTTTGTTAATGAATGGGAGAAAACATTAAAAGTTAAACGTTCAACGTTAAGTGTTAATAATGCGAAGAAGTTTTTGCAGATTTTGGCCCCATTTGCACCATTTTTAACTGAAGAGATCTGGCGGGAATTTTTTGGAGAAAAGAAGTCAATTCATTTATCTTCTTGGCCAAAAGCAGAGGTTTTTGAGGATGAGGAAGTAGTAATACCAATTCAAGTGAATGGGAAGTTAAGAGGGATGATAAAAATTCAAACTTCAAATCTCAAATCTCAAAATGAAATTGAAAAATTAGCTTTAAAAGAGGAAAAGATTAAGAAATATTTAGAAGGAAAAAAGTATCGGTTTATTTATATTGAGGGGAAGGTGGGGAATTTTGTGGTAGAAGTTAATTAAATATTCTTTTATATTTTCAAAAACTCTTTTACTCCTCGGATACCCAAGAGGATAAGACTTGAATAAAAGAAAAGAACAATTAATATAGGTAGGGCAATGGGTGTAGTTTTAAAAACTTGTTGCATTAATGGATGATAAAGTAAGATTGGATGAAGAATAAAGGGAAACCAAAAAGCAATTTGAAATATTGGTTTAAAAAGTAAACGATAGTTTTTAGTAATGTGTTTATGTGATAAAAACAAATCAATTAAAATCATTTGTTGAACAAAAATTAAGGTTGTAAAAACAATTGGCTCAATGTTTTTGTAAAAAGTAGAAAATATAACAAAAATAGTTGTTAAGGCACCTACAAAAAAAATATAATTAAAATCAACTTTATCTAAAATGGATAGTGTTTTTCTTGGTGGTCGATTCAAGATTTCTTTGTCATCAGGCGCAAAAGCCAATGAAATTGCCGGTAGGCCGTCGGTTACTATATTGATATATAAAAGTTGTAACGCAGTTGGAACAGGTAAGGAAAAAATAAGAGCTAAAATTATATAGATTACTTCACCGATATTACACGACAGTAAATATTTTATCGCATTTTTAATATGAACAAAAATATTTCTTCCTTGTTCAATGGCGGAAACTAAAGTGGCAAAATTATCATCCGTAATAATAATATGAGCGGTATCTTTGGCAACATCAGTGCCAGTTTTTCCCATTGCTACTCCAACATTAGCTTGTTTTAAGGCTAAAGCATCGTTAACTCCATCACCAGTCACTGCCACTACTTCACCTAATTTTTGATGAAGTTTAACCAGTCGATATTTATCTTCTGGATAGGTGCGAGCAAAAATTTTAACCTTTGGTAAAATTGCTAGAAGTTGCTCATCGGAATACGTCCGTAAAATTTTACCAGATAAGATATCTTCACCTTTTTTAATAATTCCAGCTTCAATACCAACTGCTTCAGCTGTTAGCTCATTATCACCAGTAATCATTACTATTTTTATACCGGCTTTTTTTGCTTTTTCAACTGCCTCTTTAACTTCTGGTCGGACTGGATCGGCAATGCCAACAAATCCTAAAAATATTTGATTTTCTTCTAATTTTTTATCGTTTTTTGTTTTATAAGAAAAAGCAATCATCCGCAAGCCTTTTTGAGCAAACTTTTCAAACTCAGCTTCAATTTCCTTTTTTTTGACTGGGGTTAATGGTTTTATTTCTTGACCAATCTGAATAAAATTGCAGATTTCTAAAATTGATTCTGGTGCACCTTTGGAAAATATGTAACGTGAAACGTGTAACTTGGAACGTGTTTTATCTTCTACATGAACAGTCATTCTTTTAGTTTGAGCAGAAAAAGGAAGTTCATCAATTATTTGCCATCGGTTTTTTTCTTGTTCATAAAAAATACCTTGATTATGAGCCATAATTAAAAGAGCGCCTTCAGTGGTATCGCCGATGATATCAAAATCTTGTCCATGGTCAACTTTTTTCACTAATGAAGCAGTTGAACATAAAACACTGTTTAAGAGAATTAGGCGAAATGGGTGATTAGTTTCTGAGGGTGGAGAATTAATATCATACTCTTTTTCATCAACCCAGATTTTTTTGACTCGCATTTGATTGGTTGTTAAAGTTCCAGTTTTATCAGTAGCAATTAACGTTAGTGAACCCATGGTTTCGATGGCGTTAAGTTTACGAACGATTGTTTTTCTTTTAGCCATTCTTTCAACTCCAATTGATAAAATAATTGTCATCACGGCTGGTAATCCCTCAGGCACAGCTGCAACTGCCAAAGAAACCGCTAAAATAAAGCTCTCAATTGTATTTTTTTCTTTAATAAAAGATAAAAGAAAAACAATAATTGAAGCAGCGATGCCAATAATCCCTAACTGTTTGGTAAAAATTTCCAGTTTTTTTTGGAGGGGAGTTTTTGTTTCTTTAATACCAGTTAAAGTTTTGGCGATTTGGCCAAAACGAGTAGAGGAACCTGTGGCAGTGATTTTCATCAGGCCCCGACCGCGACTAACAATGGTTCCGGCGTATAAATTATAATCTTGCATATTTTTTATATTTTATTTTTAACAACCGGCATTGATTCCCCAGTCAACATCGCTTCATTGACTTCTAAATTATAAGCTTCAATTACCTCCCCATCAGCTGGGATTTTAGTTCCTTCTTCTAAAAAAACAACATCGCCTGGGACTAAATAACGACTATCAATTTCTTGTTCTTTGCCATCGCGAAAAACGCGAACCATTGTTTTAGTCATTTTTTTTAAAGATGCCAGAGATTTTTCAGCTTGGTATTCTTGATAAAGACCAAAAAAAGCATTTAAGATAACAATGCCTAAAATAAACAAGGCGTCTAAAGTTTCGCCAATGAAAAAAGAAACCAAAGCCGCCGCGATTAAAAGCAAAATTAAAAAGTTATTAAACTGAGAAAGAAAAGATTTTAATAAAGTGAATTTTTTTTCTTCGCGGATTTCATTTGGGCCATAAGTTTTTAGAAGTTTTTCTACTTCATTTGATGATAGTCCTAAATTTTTTTTATCCATAAAAAGATTATAAAGAGTTAGAAGTTAAAAGTCAAAAGTTTAAAATTGAAAATTTAAAATAGTAATTTACCTAAAGATCTTATCCTATTTTAAGAACGATAGCATAAAAAACAGAATTAAGTTAAAAAATAGTTTTATTAGCAATAAATGATCAATTAAATCTTTATGGATTTATTTTATAATTTTTGTGAGTCCGGGGAGACTCGAACTCCCAACCGACGCCTTAAGAGGGCGCTGCTCTACCAGTTGAGCTACGGACCCAGATTTAAAAGCTATAATATTTTACAATAT
>Ga0209101_1002816_pt1 | contig 11003 bp, 8 predicted proteins | sample ConPoolayeCmetaG_FD_185481 | JGI IMG/M metagenome (GOLD analysis project Ga0209101, IMG submission 185481) | Hot spring microbial mat communities from California, USA to study Microbial Dark Matter (Phase II) - Cone Pool mat layer C metaG... ... | reverse complement strand
GACGTGCTCGGCCGTGCGGACTGCGTGCGCCGCGCTGCGCGGTGTTGGCGCGGGCGGAGGAGAGGCAGTTGGCGAGCGCGGCCGCGAGGTCGTCGTCATGATGATCGGCCCCATGGCGCCGCGCGTGACGACGTGCAAGTTGACCCACACAGGGCGCTTCTTCGTCGCGTGCACGTGCAGTACACGCTTGTATCGCATGACCGTGAGCCTTTGCCTGGACCTCGAGACCGAGCGGCTGGTGAACCGGTTGGCTCGTGCGCGCAGACAAACGAAGTCCGACGTCATCCGCGAGGCACTCCGGGCGCTCGCGCGAGAGGAATCGACGCCTCGCTCGGGTCCGACCGTGTACGACGCGCTCGCGCATCACATCGGTTGCTTCGACAGCGGTGGGCTGAGCTTGTCCAGCAGGACCGGCCAGCGGTTCGCGGCGCTGCTGGCGGAGCGCACCCGTGGCCGGCGTCCTCGTTGACGCGGGACCGCTGGTCGCGCTGCTCGACCGCTCGGATCAGCATCGTCGCGCGTGTGTCGAGGCGGGCCGGAAGCTCACGCTCCGCCGGTGTCCGTGTGGCCTGCGATCACCGAAGCGATGTACCTTCTGGCGATGTGGGCCGAAGCACAGGATGCCCTCTGGGACATGCTGCAGACGCGAGCGGTGGTGCTGGCGAGCCTGGACCTCGCCGACGCCGCCCTCGTCCGCGTGGCCGAGCGCGAGAAGATTCGCACCGTGTTTACGGTCGACCGCCGCGACGTCGAGGCCTATCGGCCCTCCCGCGCTTGGCGCTTCACGATCGTGCCGGCGTGACCGTGCCGGCGTTCTCACGGGGGTCCTTACCCTCCCCGCACGAAGCCATACGGAGTGTCGTCGTTCGACGGGCCACGGACACGCTGAGGCGCGCCGTCCACGACCGGATTTCCGCGGCGCCGGCAGCGTTTCGTCCCGTGGGAACCATCGCAGCGCCGACCCCGACTGCCACCGCCGGAGTGAGCGCGCCCGCGGATCGGGACCGGGAGCGCCAGCCGGAGGTGCAAGGTCCCGTTCCCTCGTTAGACGAGGGGCGCAACACGCAGTCCGTGGCCTCGTTCGGGAGTAGGCACTACGGTGTAGTGCAGGCGGAAATCCGAGGTCTACAGATGGCGGGTCTCGCCGGAGACCAAGGCGGCGCTCGAAGACGCGGCCCGGCGGGAATCCGCCATTCCACAGACGCTGCCCTTGACCGCCGGAAGGGCAGCCACGTAGCCATGCGCCATGCGCGCAGCCGTGCCGCTCCTCGTGACGCTGGTCGCCGTCCTGGACCTCCGGGGCGCACTCGAGGGTGCCGAGCCGCCGCGGGTGCGCGTCGCGGCGCTCGGGCCCGTGGTGCGCGTGTCGAGCCGCGGCGTGCAGGCCGAACTGTCCCGCGAGGGCGCCCGCCTGCGGGTACGCGACCGCCGTACGGGCCGCGTGCTCCTGCGGACGGTGGGGAGCGGCGGGTTGTTCTGGGAGCGCGGCGAAGCGACTTACCGGCTCGGCGCGCTCCGCAGGGTCGCGGCTCTCCCCGACGGGGTCGAGCTGGAGCTCGCGACCGACGAGGGGACGCCCGCGCTTCTCACGCTGCGCTTCCGCAGCGAGCGAACGCTGGAAGTCGCGCTCGCCCCGCCGGCGCCGGAGTCGCTGAGCGCGGTCGGAGCGCGGTTTCGCTCGCCCCGAAGCGAGGCCATCTACGGTCTCACCGAGCGCCTGCGCGACTCGCCGCCCCTTGCGCCGGGGGTGGTCGACATTCCGGTCGACGACATCGAGCCGCCCGAAGTCGGCTCGCTCGACCGCCGCGGGGAACGGGTGGCGATGCGCATCCTGCCGACCTTCTCGATCTACGCACCGTTCTTCCAGTCCTCCCGGGGGTATGGTCTCGCCGTGGCGGGGACGACCTTCGGGCTCTTCGACCTGGCCGCCACCGACCCGGAGGTGCTGGCCTTTCGCTTCGAGACCGGAACGACGCCAGCGAGCCGCACGCTTGTCTTCCACGTCCTGGTGGGCCCTGACCATGCGACGATTCTCGACGAATACACGCGCCTGACCGGGCGACCCTTCGTCCCCCCGGCCTGGGCCTTCCTGCACTGGCGCTGGCGAGGCGAGCTCGAGCCGGGACCGCCCGCGCTCCTCGACGGCGTCCCAGTCAACGCGCAGCTCGCCGAAGACGTCCTCATGTACGACAGGCTGGGGATTCCCCCCGGTGTGTACCTCTTCGACCGCCCCGTGTTCCCCGGGAACTTCGGCTTCGCCCGCTGGGAATGGGATGCCGAACGCCTGCCGAACATCGCATCGGCGATCGCCTCGTTGCGCGCGCGCGGCTACCGCCTCGGGATCTGGAGCAGCACGTGGACCTGCGGCAGCGAGCCAGGAGATAACGGGTGGGAGGCCCAGCAGCGGGGATTCCACGTGCCCGGGCCGGTGGGGCCGCCCCACTGTGCGGACGTTGGGGGAAGAAGTTTCATCCTCGACCCGACCAATCCCGCGGCGGCTGCCTGGTGGCGCGACAAGGTGGCGAGCTTCATGCGCACGTGGGGGATCCAGGTCATCAAGCTCGACCGGGGCGAGGAGCACATTCCCTCGGAGGCGAGCGATATCTACTTCGATGGACGCACGGGTCGCGAAGTGCGCAACGACTATCCTCGCCTGCAGGCCCGGATCCATCACGACGCGCTCGCGCAGGCGTTCCCGGACGGCGACTTCGTCGTGCTCGCCCGGCCGAGTTACACGGGCACGGCCCCGTGGGCGATCTTCTGGGGTGGAGATATCCCGGGCAGCACGCGCTTCGGCAATGGCCCGGGGACCGACCTCGGCCTGCGCAGCGCGATCATCAGCCAGCAGCGCGCTGCCTTCCTCGGGATCCCGATCTGGGGCTCGGACACTGGCGGCTACTACGAGTTCAAGGATCGCGAGGTCTTCGCTCGCTGGCTCGCCTTCAGTGCTTTCTCCGGCATCATGGAGATCGGCGGCGTCGGGGCGCATGCGCCCTGGGCCATGCCGACCGAGCCGCGCTACGACATCGAGATGATCGAGATCTACCGACGCTACACGACGCTGCGCGCCACCCTGCAGCCGTACATCGTGGCGGCGGCGGCCGAGGCGGCGCGGGGCATGCCTCTCGTGCGGCCCATGCCGTTTGTCGACCCGCGCGACCGGCGCCTGCGGGATCGATGGGACCAGTACCTCTTCGGACCCGATCTCCTGGTCGCGCCGGTGTGGAAGATCGGGCAGCGCGCGAGGCGCGTGTACCTGCCGAGGGGACGGTGGCGCAACTACTGGGACCGCACGGAGGTCGTTCGCGGGCGCCGGGAGATCGCGGTCGAGGCCCCGCTGGATCGGATCCCGGTCTTCGTTCGCGACGGGGCGGACGTTCCCGCACCGCCGTGACGGCGGGTTACCCCGTGGCGAACGGCACCCGCGTCCAGCCGTGGACGTTGCTCATCTGCGCTCGCTCGCACCGTGCCTCGTCCACGACGTAGGCCGGGACGCGTCGAGCGAACTCCTCGAGCGCGACCCGGCTCTCGAGACGGGCGAGCGAGGCGCCCAGGCAGTAGTGGACCCCGTGGCCGAAGCCGAGGGGGTTCGTGATCGTCCGGGTCACGCGGAAGGTGTCAGGGTCGGGATACTCGCGCTCGTCGCGGTTGGCTGCCCCGAGGAGGAGCAGCATCCGCGCCCCCGCCGGCACCGTGGTGCCGTACCATTGGGCCTCGCGCGTCACGGTCCGGGCCGTGTACTGCGCCGGGGTGCTGTGGCGGACCACCTCCTCCACGGCGCCGGGAATCCGCGCCGGATCCGCGCGGATGATCGCGTACTGCTCGGGATGCTGCGCGAAGAGCACCGCCGCGTTCGCGAGCAGCCGGGTCGTGGTCTCGTTGCCCGCAGCCCCGAGCAGCGAGCAGAAGCCCACGATCTCGCCGTCGCTGAGGCGCGTGGGACGGCCATGCTCGTCCTCGATCTCGGCCTCGAGGAGCCCTGCCACGAGCCCGTCGTCGGGCTGACGGCGGAGCGTTCGGACGAGGTCGAACCAGTACCGTGCCAGCTCGAGCATCGCCTCGAGGGCACGGGAGGGAAGCGCGGGACTGTCCGCGTCGCGTTCGAGGGTGAGATCCATCAAATGGCGCAGGTGCGGCCGGTCTCCCTCGGGGACGTGCAGCAAGGTGAAGATGACGTCCATGGGCAGCGGAGCGGAAAACTCCGAAACGAAATCGCCCCCGCCGCGCGCGACGAGGGGCTCGAGCAGGCGCTCGGCGATCTGGCGCACGAAAGGCTCGAGCTCGGCGACACGACGCGGTGTGAACGCCTTGCTGACGAGCTTGCGCAGGCGGTCGTGCCGCGGAGGATCCATGTGGATCATGATCGGGATGAGCTTGCTCATCTCGGGGTCGAGTCGCTCGAGCTGTACGCCTTCGGCGGAGCTGTAGGTCGCCCAGTCCGCGAGAGCGGCCTGGACATCGCGGAAGCGCGAGAGTGCCCAGAAGTCGAGCGCCTCGTTGCGGTAGAGCGGCGCGTGCTCGCGCAGCCAGCGATAAGTGGGATAGGGGTCCGCCTGGAAGTCCCGCGCGAAGGGGTTCAGCTCCATGGCCAGCCGTTACGAAACCCCGGGCCCGGTCTGCAAGCCCACCGCTCGCGCTCCACGGCGATCGCGTCGCGGTGCGTGGCGGCGTGCCGCCGCAGGCGATGGCAAGGCACGGCCACTCTGCTATGTCCGGTGCTCCTGCTGGACGGAGTGGTGAGATGACGACGCCCTGGTACGAGGCGATGACCGCAGCCGATCGCTCCTTTCTCGTCTTCGAAGGGCGCGACACCCACATGCACGTCGGGGGGACGACGGTCTTCGAGGGGGGATCGCTCGTCCGTGCCGACGGGGGGGTCGACATCGAGCGGGTTCGCGCCTACGTCGAATCGCGGCTGCCCCGCATTCCGCGCTACCGCCAACGGCTCGCGTGGGTGCCCTTCGAGCGGCTGCCCGTGTGGGTCGACGACGATCGCTTCAGCATCCGGTATCACGTTCGCCATGCTGCCCTGCCACGTCCCGGCGGCGTGCGGGAGCTGAAGCGGCTGGTCGGCCAGATCATGTCGCAGCAGCTCGATCGTCGGCGGCCCTTGTGGGAGCTCTGGGTGGTCGAAGGGCTCGAGGAGCAGCGCTTCGGGCTGGTCTTGAAGACGCATCATTGCGTTGTCGACGGGATCTCCGGGGTGGATCTCATGTCGGTCCTCTTGCGGACCGACCCGGACGAGACCTTCGAGGCGCCGGAGCCGTGGCGACCGCGGCCGGCACCGAGCTCGCTCGAGCTGCTCGGCGACGCGGTCGAGCGGCAGGCAGGCAAGCTTGCCCGCGTGTTGCGGGAGACGGCCAACCTGCTCCGCGATGCTCAGGCGGCCCGCCAGCGCGTGGTCGACTCTGCCAGCCATCTCTGGGAGTTCCTGCGGGCTGGTCTGCGCCTGCCGGATCCCACGCCCATCAATGGGCCGATCGGGCCGTTCCGGCGCTGCGACTGGACGAGCCTGGATCTGGCCGAGGTCAAGCAGGTCAAGAACCGACTCGGTTGCACGGTCAACGACGTGATCCTCGCGACGGTCGCCGGAGCCATGCGACGCTACTTCCTGCGTCACGGGGCTGATGTGGCGTCGCTGGACTTCCGGGTCGTCGTGCCGGTGAACATGCGCACCCCGGAAGAAGCCGGGATGCTCGGGAACCGCGTCTCGGCCTGGTTGTGCTCGCTGCCGCTCGGCGAGCCGTCGCCGCTGCGACGCGCCAGGCGTATCGCTGCCACGACCGCGCGTCTCAAGGCGACGCGACAGGCCGATGGGGTCGAGGCCCTCGCCCGGATTGCCGAAGTCTTCGATCCCATCGTCACCCTCGGGGTCCGGCTCGCTTCGGCGCTCCATCCCTACAATCTCATCGTGAGCAACGTGCCGGGGCCGCAATTCCCGCTCTACCTGCTCGGATCGCGCCTGCTCGAGGGGTATCCCTTCGTGCCGCTTTTCGAGCAGCAGGCGCTCGGGATCGCGACCTTCAGTTACGACGGCCGGTTGTTCTGGGGGCTCGATGCGTGCTGGGACGCGATCGTCGACCTGCACGACATCGTCGGCGATCTCGAGCAGGCGTTCCAGGAGCTGCGTGTGGCGGCTCGCGGACGGGAGCGTCGCGCCCGAGCCCGGCTCCGCGCCGCATCCTGAGGGAACGAGATGCCGCTCGGGAGTGTTGCTCGCGGGACGGCGATGTGGAAGCGTCGGCTGCTGCAGGCCACGTGATGCGCGAGGATCGACACCGGCCGGTGCCGCCGACGCCGGATGCCATCTGGGAGCGGATCGATGCGGTGATGCGCCGCCATGCCTACTCGTCGCATGCGCTCATCGAAACCCTGCACGTCGCGCAGGAGGCCTTCGGCTATCTCGACAAGGCGACACTGGCCTGGGTCGCTGGATCGCTTCGGGTCCCGCTCAGTCGCGCCTACGGCGTTGCAACCTTCTACCACCTCTTCCGGACCGAGCCTCCAGGACGCCAGCTGTGCGTGGTCTGTATGGGCACGGCGTGCTGGTTGAAGGGCGCGGGAGAGGTGATGCGCGGCATCGCGCAGACCCTCGGCGTGCACGACGGAGAAACCACGAGCGACGGTCAGGTCTCGCTCCTTTCGGCGCACTGCGTGGGGCAGTGTGGCATGGCGCCGCTGGTCGTTCTCGATGGGGAGGTCGTCGGGCCCACCTCGGCGCCGACAGTGGTCGCGCGGATCGCGGCACGGCGGGCCGGCCCGTCGCCGGCCGAGGAGGCGGGATGACGCCCGCACAGCTCGCCCAGCTCGCCGCCGCCGAGCGCAGCGCAGCCGCAGCCGTCCGGCACGAGGTCGCGGTCTGCACGGGCGGGAGCTGCGGCTCGGCGGGTGCAGCAGCGGTGGTCGAGGCGCTCGCTCGCGAGGCCGGGGCGGTCGGCGGCGGCGGGAACATCCGCGTCAAGGGCGTCGGGTGTCTCGGCCTGTGCCGACAACAGCGGGGAGGGCCTCCGGAGCGCGTCGGCGTGCTCGTCCGCGTCGCGCCCGAGAACCACCTTTATGCCGACATCACCGCCGAGGATGCGCCGCGGCTGGTGCGCTCCTTGGGACGCGCCCCGCTCCTCGAACGCCTCGTCGATACGGGTCAGGCGTTCTTCACGCGGCAGCGCCGGATCGTGCTCGAGACCTGCGGGCGAGTCGATCCCGCTCGCATCGAGGATTACATCGCCGCGGGCGGCTATGCGGCGCTCCTCAAGGCCCTCGAGCGACCGCCGACCGAGGTAATCGCCGAGGTCACGCGCAGTGGACTGCGAGGACGGGGTGGGGCGGGGTATCCGACGGGTCTCAAGTGGAGCACGGTCGCCAAGGCCCGGGGGAGCGAGAAATACGTCGTGTGCAACGCGGACGAGGGAGACCCCGGGGCTTTCATGGACCGCACGGTGCTCGAAGGCGATCCCCACCGGGTCCTCGAAGGCATGGCGATTGCGGCGTGGGCCGTGGGCGCCCGACACGGCTACATCTACTGCCGGGCGGAGTACCCGCAGGCGATCGCGCGTCTGCGCACCGCCATTCGCCAGGCCGAAGGCCATGGCCTGCTCGGCCCCGCGATTGCCGACACGCCCTTTGGGTTCCGCGTGGAAGTGCGCGTCGGTGCGGGCGCCTTCGTGTGCGGCGAGGAGACGGCGCTGCTCGCCTCGATCGAGGGCGGGCGCGGGACGCCGCGCCCGCGTCCCCCGTACCCGGCTGAGCACGGCCTCTTCGGCAAGCCGACGCTCATCAACAACGTGGAGACCTTCGCGAACATTCCGGCGATCGTGCGCGAGGGCGGGGCCTGGCTCGCCGCCATCGGTACGGACAAGAGCAAGGGAACGAAGGTGTTCTCCCTGGCAGGGCACGTCGTAAACACGGGAGTCATCGAGGTGCCGATGGGCATCACTCTGCGCGAGATCGTGTTCGAGATCGGCGGGGGGATCCCGAACGGTCGGCAGTGCAAGGCGGTGCAGACCGGCGGGCCATCGGGCGGCTGCATCCCGGCATCGCATCTCGATACGCCCGTCGACTACGAATCGCTGGTCGGTCTCGGCTCCATCATGGGCTCGGGGGGGATGATCGTCATGGACGACTCGACCTCGATGGTCGAGGTGGCGCGCTTCTTCATGGGTTTCTCGATGAAGGAGTCGTGCGGCAAGTGCGTGCCCTGCCGCGTCGGCACCGTTCACATGCACGAGCTCCTGTCGCGGATCGCGGGAGGACGGGGCACCGCCCGCGATCTCGCCTTGCTCGAGGAGCTCTGCGACATGGTCCGGCAGACGAGCCTCTGCGGGCTCGGCATGGCGGCGCCGAGCCCGGTGCTGTCCACCCTGCGCTGGTTCCGAGACGAGTACGAGGCGCGGCTCCTGGCGGCCGCGGAGGGCTGATGGCCGAGGACCTCGCGGTCAGTACGCTGATCATCGACGGCCGCGACGTGGCGGCCGAGGGAGGGCGCACCATTCTCGAGGCCGCGCGGGAGCACGGGATCGACATTCCGACGCTGTGTTTCCTCGACGGGCTGAGCGCGGTGGGGGCGTGCCGGCTCTGCCTGGTGGCGATCGAAGGGGCACCGCGCCTCGTGCCAGCCTGTACGACACGGATCGCCGAAGGCATGGTCGTGACCACGAGCTCGCCCCGCTTGGCCGCGTATCGGCGGCGGATCGTGGAGTTCCTGTTCTCGGAGCGCAACCATGTGTGCGCGGTGTGCGTGGTCAACGGCCACTGCGATCTGCAGGCGCTGGCGACACGACTCGGGCTGACGCACGTCGAGGTGCCGTACCGCTGGCCCACGGTCCCCGTGGACGCCTCGCACGAGCGCTTCCTGCTCGATCACAACCGCTGTGTGCTGTGTACGCGCTGTGTGCGGGTCTGCGACGAGATCGAGGGCGCGCACACCTGGGACGTCCGGGGGCGCGGCATCGAGGCCCGGGTGATCACCGACCTGGACACGCCCTGGGGGCACTCCACGACCTGCACGGGATGCGGGAAGTGCGTGCAGGTGTGCCCGACGGGGGCACTGGCCCACAAGGGGCGTGCGCCTGGCGAGATGGTGAAGGCACGAGACTTTCTCCCCTACCTGCGGCGCATGCGGGAGCACGGCACGTGACGCGGCGGCCGCGGCTCGCCACGGTGTGGCTGGACGGGTGTTCGGGGTGTCACATGTCGTTCCTCGACCTGGACGAGCGCCTGCTCGCCCTGCTCGAGCGTGTCGATCTGGTGTACGGGCCTCTCGTCGACAGCAAGGAGTTCCCCGAGGACGTCGACGTCACGCTGGTCGAAGGCGCCGTCTCGACCCGCGACGATCTCGAGCGCATCCACTGCATCCGCGCGCGAACCCGTCTCCTCGTCGCGCTCGGGGACTGCGCCGTCACGGGCAACGTTCCCGCACTGCGAAACCGCTTTCCAGTGCCGGTCGTGCTCGCGCGTGCCTACGTGGAGAACGTGGCCCGCCAGCCGGGCACGACCTTCGATGCCGAGGTCCCGCCCCTGCTCGATCAGGTGCGCCCCGTGCATCAGGTCGTCCCGGTGGACGTGCACGTCCCCGGCTGTCCGCCGTGCGCCGACACGATCGCCTGGGTGCTCGACGAGGTGCTGGCGGGACGGCGGCCCGCCGTCGGCACGCGAACGCGCTTCGGCGCTTGAAAGCACGCTATGGCCCGCGAGACCATCGTCATCGATCCCGTGACCCGGATCGAAGGTCACGCCAAGATCACCATCCACCTGGACGATGCAGGCGGTGTCCAGGACGCGCGTTTCCATGTCACGCAGCTCCGCGGCTTCGAGAAGCTCTGCGAAGGGCGGCCATTTCACGAGCTCCCCTCGCTGATGGCCCGCATCTGCGGGATCTGTCCTGTCAGTCATCTCGTGGCCTCCGCGAAGGCCTGCGACGCCCTCCTGGCGGTCCGCATTCCCGAGACGGCCGCGATCCTGCGCCGCGTGCTCAACCTGGCGCAGCTGGTGCAATCGCATGCGCTGAGCTTTTTCCATCTATCGAGTCCCGATCTGCTGCTCGGTCTCGATGCCCCGCCGGAGCGGCGGAATCTGGCGGGCGTGCTCGTGGCCAATCCGCAGCTCGCCCGCGACGGGATCCGGCTGCGGCAGTTCGGGCAGCAGGTGATCGAGTGGCTCGGCGGCAAGCGCGTCCATCCGGGCTGGGTGGTGCCGGGCGGCGTGAACGCGCCGCTCGCCCGGGAGACCCGCGACCGCATTCTCGCGGCGATCCCCGCGATGCTGGACATCGCGGATCGAACGCTCGCGTGGTTCAAGTCGATCCTCGAGGGCTTCGGCGAGGAGGTCCGGACCTTCGCCAACTTTCCGAGCCTCTTTCTCGGCCTGGTGGACGACCAGGGCGGGCTCGAGCACTACGACGGTCGCCTGCGCGTCGTCGACGCGGCAGGGCACGTGCGCGTGGATGGGCTGGCGCCGGAGCGCTACGCCGAGGTCATCGCCGAGGCCCGCGAGTCGTGGTCGTACCTCAAGTCCACGTACTTCCTCGCCGACGGCTATCCAGAGGGACTCTATCGGGTAGGCCCCCTGGCGCGGCTCAACCTCGTCGAGCGCTGTGGAACGCCCCGCGCGGATCAGGAGTGGGCCGAATTCCGCCTCCTCGAGCGCGGCGCCGTGCTGAGCTCGTTCCACTACCACTGGGCGCGCCTCATCGAGATCGTCTACGGGCTCGAGCGGATCGCGCAGCTCCTCCACCACCCCGAGGTCCTCTCGCCACGGGTGCGCGCCACGGCGGCACCGAACGCCCGCGAAGGCATCGGGGTCGCCGAGGCGCCGCGCGGACTGCTGATTCACCACTACCGGATCGACGACGACGGCCTCGTCGTGTGGGTCAACCTGATCATCGCGACCGGCCACAACGCGCTGGCGATGAACCGGGGGCTGCTCCAGGTCGCCCGGCGCTTCGTCCACGGCAGCCGGCTCGGCGACGGGGCGCTCAATCGCTGCGAGGCCGTGATCCGGGCCTTCGA
>Ga0209101_1002815_pt1 | contig 11011 bp, 8 predicted proteins | sample ConPoolayeCmetaG_FD_185481 | JGI IMG/M metagenome (GOLD analysis project Ga0209101, IMG submission 185481) | Hot spring microbial mat communities from California, USA to study Microbial Dark Matter (Phase II) - Cone Pool mat layer C metaG... ... | reverse complement strand
CTCGGCATTCCCATCGCCCACGTCGAGGCCGGCCTGCGGAGCTTCGACCGGACCATGCCGGAGGAAATCAACCGCATCGTCACCGACGCGATCTCGGACCTGCTTTTGGTTTCGGAGCCGGCGGGACTGGAAAACTTGCGGCGCGAAGGCCATCCGGAGTCCCAGCTCCACCTGGTCGGCAACGTGATGATCGACACGCTGTTGCACCTGTTGCCCAAGGCCCAGGCCCGCGACACCCTGGCCCGCCATGGCCTGCGGCCTGGCGATTACGGCGTGGTCACGCTCCACCGGCCGTCCAACGTCGATCGGCCGGAAGTCCTTGGCCCGTTGCTCGACGTGCTCCGCGAGGCGTCGGACGACCTGCGGCTGGTTTTTCCGATCCATCCGAGGACGCGGCAGCGGCTGCAACGGTTCGGGCTGATGGACCGCCTCCACGGCAACGGCCTGGCGCCAATGGCTCCGTTGGGCTATTTGGATTTTCTCGCCCTCACCTCGCAGGCCCGGCTGATCGTGACCGACTCGGGCGGGCTGCAGGAAGAATCGACGGCGCTGGGCGTCCCGTGTTTGACCATGCGGGCCAACACCGAACGGCCGATTACGGTCGAGCTGGGCACGAGCACGCTGATCGGCAACGACGCCGAGGCGCTTCAGACCAGGCTCCGCGAGGTGCTCGCCGGAACCTACAAGCGAGGGGAGCGGCCGGCGCTCTGGGACGGCCGCGCCGCGGAACGAATCGCCGCCATCCTGGATAGGGAAGCGGCCTGACCAGGGACTTGTGATTGACCATGAACGAAGACTTGGACAACGTGACGAATGCCCCGCCGACACGGGAGCCGAAAGGCCCCGTCTCGCCGCGACGGGCGCGATGGGTCCTTTGGCTGGCCGCGGCCGGATTGGTCCTGGCGGTGGCGGTCGTTTCGCATCGGGCGATCCTTCGGGCGGCGGCCAATCTCCTGATCGTGGAGATCGAACAGGGGTTCAGCGACGCCGTCTGGTTGGCCGACGGGGACCATCGATTCCAGACGGCGGCCGATTTGTACCAAGAGGACCCACGTCGCGTGATCCTCATTGGCCGGTCGTTTCCCGACCGACTGGTCGAACTGGGGATATTGCCTCCACGGGAAGAGGTCGCCCGGTCGCGGCTCGAAGAACGCGGCGTGCCGGCCGGCGCGATCGAGTTTTTCGGCGAGAAGTGTCGGGACATTTGGGAAACGGGCCGAGCGTTCAAAGGGTGGATGGCCGCGCACCCGCGCTCGCGAATCCTTATCCTCTGCGATCGGTTCCGCAGCCGGCAAACGCTCTTGGCCTTGGAACAAGTCCTGGACGCCGACGAGATCGCCCGTATCGGCATCCGACCCTTGCGCGGTTATCGTTATGACGAGACGAATTGGTGGAAGGTCCGGTCGGGGGTGAAGGGATTCGTGTCGGCGTGGCTGGGGTTGTGGTGTGTTTGGGCGTTTGGAGAACCGCCGCAGCGGCCCGAAATCTGGACGGTCGACGAATACGAGGCCGAAATCGCCCGACGTATCCAAGGGGCTTCGCGATGACGCAGCGGATTGTAAGCCAGCGGACCAAAGGCCAGGCCTCAGGGGGGCGAATCTTGCCCCGGGCTGGATTGGCAAACAAGGCCTTGTCGCTTGTTCTTGGCGTCGCCGTCGTGGTGTTCCTGGCGTTGGCGGTGCTCGGGTGGCGTCCGTTGATGCAGTCGGCCGTCGACTGGCTCGACGTGGGCACGACGCCCGTGCCGTGCGATTTCGTGATGGTGCTGGGCGGCGGGCCGACGACCAGGCCATTGGTCGCGGCGGCGATGGTCCGGCTGGGGTTGGCGCGGACCGTGCTGGTGCCCCACATGCGGCGTCCCCGAGCGGGCGAGGAGGTCTTCCTCCCGCCCGAGGACCAGATCACCCGCGAGGTGCTTTTGCGGCGCGGGGTTCCCGCCGATCGGGTGCGGATCGTCGGGCAGGAATGCGAGCACACCGAGGCCGAGGCCCGTGCCCTGAAAGAATGCCTCGATCGCGAGCCGAAGGCCACCGCCGCGGTGGTGACCGACGCCTTTCACACGCGAAGGGCCCGTTGGATCTTCCGCCGCGTGATGGGAGCGGACGCCGAGAGACTCCGGTTCGTCTCCGCGCCGACGGAAGGTTTTTCGCCGACAAGCTGGTGGCGGACCGAGGAAGGCATTCGCGCGGTGCTGTACGAATACTTGAAAGTAGTGGCCTATGTGTTTTACTATGGCCGTGGCGTTTGGTGGGCGGCGGGGGCGTTGGGGCTGGCGGCGGCGATCTGGGCCGGATGCCGCTGGCGGCGGCGCGGCCAAGGCGCCGTTCCCGCCGCGTCGTGACCCGCCGGCGCGATCCCGCCCATCGCGGGCCCGCCGGCCGTTTTCGCCATTCGGCAGGTTCCATTCGTCGAGGAGTAGCCATGAAGATCCGCAAGGCCGTGATCACCGCGGCGGGAAAGGACCAGGATCGCTTGCCGTTGCAGCGGTTCGTCGACGTCGACGGCGTGGAAAAGAGCGCGCTGCGGATCATCGCCGAGGAGGTGGTGGCCGCCGGGGTGGAGCAGATTTGCGTGGTGGTTCGGGCGGGAAACGAGCGGGCCTATGCCGAGGCGACGGGCGATTTCGCCCGACTGCTCGTCTTCGTCGAGCAGCCAGCCCCGCGTGGTTACGGCGAGGCCCTCTGGCGCGCCCGGCATTTCGTCGGCGACGAGCCTTTCGTCCACCTGGTGAGCGACCACCTCTACATCAGCCGATCCCCCCGCCGCTGCGCCCAGCAACTGGTCGAGGTGGCCATGGCCGAGCGGTGCTCGGTGACCGCCGTGCAGCCGACGCGGGAGAGCATGTTGAAGGAGTACGGGGCGGTCGGTGGCAGCCGGGCGCCGGGGCGGAGCGGGCTGTACCAGATCGAGCGGGTGTTGGAAAAGCCCACTCCCACCAAGGCCGAACAGGAATTGACCGTGGCGGGGCTTCGGGCGGGGCACTACCTGTGCGTGTTCGGGATGCACGTCTTCACGCCGACCGTGATGGACCTCCTGGACCGCGAGGTGGCCCGCCTCGCTTCCACCCAAGACCCCCAACCCTTGATGCTCTCCTCCACCCAGGCCGAACTCGCCCGCCGCGAACGCTACCTCGCCGCCGAACTCGAAGGAACCCGATTCAACATCGGCGTCAAGTACGGCATGCTCATGGCCCAATTGGCCTTGGCATTGCACGGCAGCGACCGGGAAGAGATCCTGGCTCGCCTCGTGGAACTCCTCGCCGCGCGATAGCGCGCCGCCGTTTGACCATCGCCGGGAAACGCCATGTCCAGCCAACTCGTCGCCATCATCACCAGCCAAGACCCCGCGGTCCGCGACCGCTCGCTCGATGGATTCTGCCGCCATGCCGACGCCAAAACGCTGCTTTGCGAGGCGGACGCGCTCGACGCGTTCCGCCGCAAGAGCGAGAACCTTTACGAGCGGGTTCGGGCGATCTTCTTTCTGGCGGCCATCTATCGCTACCACCTGCCGCTGAAGTTGCCGCCGAAGACGCGGTCGGCCATTCCCTACGACGGATACCTGCACGCGCTGCGGCGCCGGTTCGAGGAGGCCGTCGAGGCGTTCTTGGCGACCCAACGGCGCGACGGTCCCAGCGACGCCGTGGCCAGCGCGTTGGCCGCCGCGTACCACGCCCTGGGATTTCAGACGCTGGCCGATCAGGTCCGGCGGAGCGTCCGCTCGGTGCGGGGCAACCAGTGGATGTTCCGCATGGGCCATCCCGCCGATCACCCCCTGCACGTCCGCCGGGAACTCCTCGCCCGCGCCGATCCCGCCCAACCCTTTCCCATCCTCTGCGAACGCACGCCGGTCCGCATGGACCTGTCGCATAGCGGCTGGAGCGACATTTTCTTCCTTGGGATGGATTTTCCCGAGGGGGCGAGGGTGCTCAATATCTCGGTGGACTTGGGAGTCCGCGGGCGCGACGCCGCGCCGCGGCCGCCGATCGAGGTGTACGTGCGGGTCCTTGACGAGCCGGTCCTGCGACTGGTGAGCGTCGATCTGAAGGCCAAGGCCGACGTCACCGCGTTGGCCGATGTCTTCGACTTCGCGAAAGACTATCTCGGCCTGCTCAAGGCGGCCGTGATCGCCGCGGGGATCATTCCGCCGGGGCTGGAAGGCTCGGGCCAGAAGCTCGGCGACGTGCTGGCCCGCCTCGTCGGACCGGGCCTGGGGCTGGAAATCGTCAGCAAGGTCAACGACATCCCCAAGGGGTCCCGGCTGGCCGTTTCGACCAACCTGCTGGCGGCGATCATCACGTGTTTGATGCGGGCCACGGGCCAGATCGATTCGCTGACCGGTTCGCTCAGCGAGCAAGAGCGGCGCGTGGTGGCGGCCCGGGCCATTCTCGGCGAATGGTTGGGCGGGTCGGGCGGCGGTTGGCAGGACTCGGGCGGGATTTGGCCGGGGATCAAGATGATCGAGGGCCGCGCGGCCGGACCCGAGGACCCCGAATTCGGAATCAGCCGCGGGCGGCTCCTGCCCGACCATCATGTCTACTCCGACGCCGGAGTCAGCCCCCAGACGCGGCAACGCATTTGCGACAGCTTCGTGTTGGTCCACGGCGGCATGGCCCAGAACGTCGGCCCGATCCTGGAAATGGTCACCGAGAAATACCTCCTGCGCTGCGAGGCCGAATGGACCGCCCGCCAGGAAGCGATGAAAATCCTCCGCGCGATCGAGGATTCGCTCGGCCGCGGCCAGGTCCACGAGATCGCCGCCTTGACCACGCGAAACTTCTTCGGACCCATCCAGACGATCATTCCCTGGGCCTCCAACCACTATACCCAGACGCTGATCGCCGAAACCGCGGCGGAGTTCGGGGCGGACTACTGGGGGTTCTTGATGCTGGGCGGGATCTCGGGCGGGGGGATGGGCTTCATCTTCGACCCGCTTCGGAAAAGGGCCGCCCAAGACTTCCTTCAGGACCTCATGAGCCGCACCAAGCGCCAGTTGCAGCACGCCCTGCCCTTCGCCATGGAACCGGTGGTCTACGACTTCGCCATCAACAACCAGGGCACCGTCGCCGAGCTGTACACGAACGACGACGCCCTCATGCCGCCGGGCTACTACGCCCTGTGCGCCCCGGATTGGTTGCGGCGCAACGTCCGTGAACTGAGTCCGGGGGTTCAAGGCGAAATCGCGCGATTCGCGGCGGCCTGCCGCCATCATCCCCGCCTGGCCGGATCGACCGAGATGCTCTTCTCGGCCTTGTTTCCGCGGCCTCGGGCCGAGGACCAGGGCCAATCCACGCTGGCGCTGCTTTTGGAGGAGAACGGTTTTGACCGGGAACTTCACGAGCAGATCCGCGCGGACCTTCGGGCGGGGCGGATCGGGCTGGCGCAGAATCGATTGCCGCCAAGCTGCCTCATCGAGGACGTCGGCGAGGAGGACGTGATCGATGGCACGGAACCCAACGCGGCGGACGACGCTTGCCGCCGCCTGGGAGAAGACGCGCTGGCTCGCGGCGAGGTCGCCGTGATGACGCTGGCCGCCGGGGCTGGCAGCCGTTGGACGCAAGGCGCCGGCGTGGTCAAGGCCCTGCACCCCTTCTGCCGATTCCGTGGCAAGTATCGCAACTTCATCGAGGTCCATCTGGCCAAGAGCCGCCGCGCGGCCCGACGCTTCCACACGCCGGTCCCCCACGTCGTCTCGACCAGCTATCTGACGCACGAACCCATCGCCAAGGCCCTCGAAACCCACGCCCGGTACGGCTACGACGGCCCCTTGTGGCTCTCGCCGGGGCGATCGGTCGGGCTGCGCATGGTGCCCATGCCCCGCGACCTGAGGTTCGCCTGGGAAGAGATGCCCCAGCAAATCCTCGACGTCCAGGCCCAGAAGGTCCGCGAAAGCCTCCACGCCTCGTTGATCGCCTGGGCCGAAAGCCGCGGCGGGGCCAGCGACTACGTCGAGAACGTGCCGCTGCAATGCCTGCACCCGGTCGGACATTGGTTCGAGGCGCCCAACCTGCTCCGCAACGGCGTGCTGCTGCCAATGTTGGCCGCCCGGCCTCAATTGAAGTACCTCATGCTCCACAACATCGACACCCTCGGCGCCGATCTCGACCCTGGATTGTTGGGCCTGCACATCCGCGAGCAAGCCTGCTTGAGTTATGAGGTGATTCCGCGGCGGGTCGAGGACCGCGGCGGCGGCCTGGCGCGGGTCGATGGCCGCGTGCGGCTGGTCGAAGGTCTCGCCATGCCGCGCGAGGAAGACGAATTCCGCCTGACCTACTACAACTCGATGACCACCTGGGTGACGATCGACCGCCTCCTGGAAGTCTTCGGCCTCTCGCGCGACGAATTGACCAACCAGGCGGCCGTGACCGCGGCGATCCGCCGCCTGAGCCTCCGCTTGCCGACCTACATCACGCTCAAGGACGTGAAGAAGCGTTGGGGCCACGGCCAGGAGGACGTCTTTCCGGTCGCCCAATTCGAGAAGCTCTGGGGCGACATGACCAGTCTGCCCGAGGTCGCGTGCCGGTTCTTCGTCGTCTCGCGATGGCGCGGCCAGCAGCTCAAGGATCAGGCCCAACTCGATGGCTGGCTCCGCGACGGCTCCGCGGCCTATGTCGATTCGCTTTGTGACTGGCCTGATGCCTAATTGGCCGTGACACCACCGCCTGCGCCAATCCAGCAGCGCGACCGTCTTGGCCGGTACCTATACCGCGGGCAAGATGCCCGCGCTCTACCCCGGACCTCACCCCTGACCTTGCCCGTCGCCTCGGTGTCCCCGTGTCCTATCGCGGCCCCGGGCCAAGGTTGTGGCGGTGCATTGGGGCAACTATAATCAATCTTATTGGCTACAAGAAGGAAGACGTTGGCGAGGGGAAGGAGGAAGGATCGCAAGCGTTGGGCAACACCTTGGATGGTAGATGCCAGTTCCTCAAGCTTGATTCCCAGGGATGCAAGTACGATGCGGATTGCGGTTGGAAGCGATCATCGGGGGGTGGAGTTGCGGCGAAGGATCCTCGCCTTGCTGGCCAGCCTTGGGGAGGAGGTGATCGACGTGGGCACGGACAGCTTGGAGCCGGTCGATTATCCCGACATCGCCGCAGCGGTGGCGCTGCGGGTGAGCCGGAAGGAGGTTGACCGGGGCATTTTGATTTGCGGCTCAGGGCTGGGGATGTGCATCGCGGCCAACAAATTCCCTGGCGTTCGGGCCGCTCCCTGCCACGATGACCTGACGGCGGAGATCAGCCGCCGCCACAACGACCTGAACGTCCTCTGTCTTTCCGGCGACATGCTTGGAGAACGGCTCGTCGATCGCCTCGTAAGGATCTGGCTGAACACGGAATTTGAAGGCGGCCGCCACGCGCGGCGGATCCAAAAAGTCGCCGACCTCGAGCATCGCAACGGCAAACCCTAGGGGGCGGCATTGCCCGAGGCTGGCCGCCGGGTAGAATTTTACCCCAGAGGCGGTTCAATAGTTCCGGCATCCGCGGACCCATGAATGCCCGGGCCGCTGGGAGAGGCGCCAATCCTCGACACGGAAGAGAGGCCAGGCAAGCTTTTGGCGGACGGACTTCGGTGGCCTCTAAGATGGGTTGATGAATCGTCCTTGCTGGCCCGGCAAGGGAGGTGGACGATGTACGACCCGCTAACGCTTTCGGACGACGAGGAGAACGTGATTCGCGAACTGCTCGAGCGCGAATTGGAGGAGCTTCCCGTCGAGATCCGCCACACCCGGTCGGCGCAACTTCGGGAAGATCTTGCGCATCGTCGTGATCTGGTGCGCGGCCTGCTAGCGCGTTTGCCGCGGACCAGGGAGCGCGCGTACGCCTGATGCCCGGCTAGTCGGGGCGGTGAGGGCCAGGTATAGTGGCAGGACATTTGACGCCGCCTCTTGGCGCGGCGAGGGATGAATGTCTGTACCCACGGTACTCAGCCTCCCTCTGGAAGTCCCGATGGAAGACGCCGCTCGTCGTTTCACTGCCCTCGATTGGACCGTTCTGCTCGCTTATTTTCTCGGCATCACCGCCTTCGGGCTGTGGATGGCCCGGAAGATAAGAACCAGCGGCGGCTATTTTCTCGGCGACCGAAAATTGCCCTGGTGGGTGATGGTGGGCCAGGCGTTTGGGACCGGGACCAACGCCGAGAATCCCGTGGCTCAGGCGGGGGCCTCGTACAGCGCGGGCTTCGCCACCATCTGGTGGCAATGGAAGAACATGCTGGCCACGCCTTTCTATTGGCTCATGGCCCCCTGGTACCGCCGCAGCCAGCGGACCACCATCGGCGAGATCGTCGAGGACCGCTACGGCCGACCATTGGCCCTGCTCTACACGGTCTTCGCCGTCGCCTTCTTCGTCTTCAACCAAGGGGCCATGCTCAAGGGGGCTGGAAGGATCATCTCCGTGGCCACCGGCGAGATGGTCTCGGCCAACGGCGTGGTCCTGGCCATGGCCGCCACGTTCATCCTCTACAGTTTTTTTGGCGGGCTGATCGCCTCGGCCTACACCGATTTCGTCCAGGGCTTCTTGATCATCGCGCTGTCGTTCATGCTGATCCCCGCCGGGCTGGCGGCGGTCGGCGGTTTTTCGGGCATGAAGGCCGCGTTGCCGCCCTGGTTCTTCGACCTCTACAACGAGTCCAGCCAGATCGACCTCTTCACCATCGCCATGCTCACGCTCAACGGACTGGTGGGCATCACCGCCCAGCCGCACATGCTTTCGATGAACGCCACGGGTTCCAGCGAGCGGGCGGGGCGCGTGGGTCAGACCTATGGCAATTTCGTCAAACGCCTATGCACGATCGGCTGGGCCCTCACCGGCCTGATCGTCGCCGCCATGATCGCCCAGCGCGGCGCGGCCTTGAAGCATCAGGAAGACGCCTTCGGTTACGCCTGCCTGCACTTGCTGGGACCAGGCTTCGTCGGCCTGTTGGTCGCCTGCGTGCTCGCCGCCAACATGTCGACCTGTTCCAACTTCATGGTCAACACCGGGGCCTTGTTCACCCGCAACGTGTATCGCGAATACCTTCGCCCCGACGCCCGCGACCGCGAACTGCTCTGGATGGGCAGGGGCTCGGGACTCGGGCTGACGCTTTGCGGGATTCTCTTCGCGCTGTACGTCGACGAAGTCCTCCAGGCCTTTTTGTTCACCGAAACGATAGCCGCCTTCATGGGAATCATGTTTCTCGGCGGATTTCTTTGGCGCGGGGCGAATCGCCATGGGGCTTTCGCCGCGACCGTGGCGGCCTTTGGCGTGTACTATGCCCTGAACTACCTGGCGATCGGCGAGTTGCGGCTGGTTTACCGATGGACGGCCGCCCCCTTTGGCTGGGCCTTGCTGGCCGGTTCCGCGGCCCTGATCATGGTCAGCCTCCTGACCCGGCCCGAAGACCCCCAACGCATCGCCCGCTTTTTCGACGCCATGAACCGTTCCTCCGACGGAGAGCCTGTTCCGGCCGCCGACCGCGGCCAAGACCTGCTGTTGACCGACCTGCCGGGCTGGTTGAGCCGGGACCGGTGGCGAGGCTTTTTCCGTCGATACCGCGAGGACCTGGTGGGGTTTGGACTGGCTTGGGCCGCGGTGGGCGCCCTGATCGCGTTGGCCTGGGCCATCATGCAGATCGGCTGATGACCCCAGATCGGTCGCGAAGACGCGAGCCACCATGGGGGCAAATCGCTTGGGGGCCAATCTCGGTTTCTCGCCATGCCTGATGGCCACGCCGCGCGACCACTCCGAACGATTCGCCCAGGGACTTACGGCTTCTTCTCCCCGCCCGAGGGTTTCTCGCCGAGCGCGGCCTGGAGGGCTTCGAGTTGGCTCGCCCGCTTCTGGGGGTCCGCCGCGGGATCGAAGGCGAGAGGGTGGCCGACGAGGGCTTCGAGTCTATGGAGGGCGGCGCGTCGGGTCGGTTCGTCGTCGCGCGCCAGCAGGGCCAGCCAGACCGAGGTGTCGCCCGACAGCCACATCGCCAGTTGCGGCGGCGATTCCTCGTTTCCCAACTCGGCCAGGGCGCGAAGGATTCGCCGGATGCGGAATCGTTGCTCGGCGTCGAGGGTCGCCGGATCGAGCCGTTGCAAGTAGCTGGCCACGACCCGGCCCGACTCCCGAAGGCTCCGATCCGCCGCCTCGCGCTTGGCGAAACTGGCGTCGCCAAGCTCTTGGACCCATTGGGTCCAGCGTTTCTGATCGGGCGGGGCGCCGCTCTGGGCCAGGCGGACGAGCGCGGCCTCGATCTCTTCCGCCGTTTTGGTGAAATCCCATTCGCGAAAGAGGAACTTCAGCAGCGGATCGAGGTGTTCGCGGCTTGCGGCCGGCTCGGCCAGGAACATGTGCCAGACGCTCGACGCCTGGTACACGCGCTCGCCGTCCCGCCCGGTCACTTTCAAAAGCAGCGGCTCATTGGGCCATTGGCGGAACTCGACGGCGGGTTCGGGGCGGTTTTCGCCGGGCAGGCGGCGGATCTGAACCCGATGGCCCGCCGCCACGTCCAACTGAAATCGAAAGGCCGGCGTGATCAGCTCGTAGGCGAGAATCGGCTCGTTGGCGCTGACGCGGATCGTCAACCGTTCCCGGCGTTCCGCCGTCAACTGCCCACTATGGCTGAAGTTCACGCCGCGCAGTCCGGCAACGACGATCCGCCCGGAACGCAGATTGAATTGTACCCAGCCTTGCCGACGGACGTTGGTCAGGCTCGGCGTCTCGGGAATCGCGTCGATCGGCGCGGCCTGAAGCTGGCACACTGCCGCGAAAAGCGCAAGAGCCAGGCAGGCCTTTGGTCGCAGGGACTTGGCAGCGGCCATGATGATGCTCCCTCTGGTTGTATTCTCCGCGCGGCCGAATATGAGTCCTTCTTATTCGAGAAACGTCTCATTTCAACGCTTGCGGAGCATAAAGGCCCGTTGACGGGCCTTCCCCGCCGCAGGCGGTCTTCGGCCCGGCGTTTCACGCCGGGTCGTGGTGTCGATCCCATGGCGAACCCCAAGCCCCGTTCACGGGGCTTCTCGCTGCCTTCGTGATTTGCGGGCG
>Ga0209101_1002814_pt1 | contig 11013 bp, 11 predicted proteins | sample ConPoolayeCmetaG_FD_185481 | JGI IMG/M metagenome (GOLD analysis project Ga0209101, IMG submission 185481) | Hot spring microbial mat communities from California, USA to study Microbial Dark Matter (Phase II) - Cone Pool mat layer C metaG... ... | reverse complement strand
TTTTCTCCAGCTTTAATTTTAGATAAGATCTACTCTTTAACTTCTTTTGATATTCCTGCCAAGTAAACAACCCCCCTTAATAACAATTCATTTTATAATCTGTATCTACTTTAAGGGGTACTTGTCAAGTCGAAACAATAAATCCAAGTGGCGACAAATCAAAATTATATAAGTTGTTTGAAAAATTGGCCATCCCAAAGCAAGATATTTTTTGAAAAGGGACATATCACATTGATGCTTGAAGAGAAAAAATCAACTTTTAATAAGTGGAAAAACTAGGTTTTAACAGGTTTTATAGCTCCTTGATTCATTTTAGCAGCTGGTCTTCCGTGAACCATTTGCAAAGTGGCCACCCTTTTCTCGCAGCTGGGGCAAAAAATATTTTGTTCTATCTCAAATTCACCAGAAAAGACACCTGCTCTATCTTCTAAAATCATATCCAAATACATCTTTTGTAAACGACCTTTGCCAACTTTTTCATATTTAGCGAGTTCTTGACCGCATTTGCATTCAACTTCAATGATTTGGCCCCGTTCAGCCATATCTTTTCCTTTACTAGTTTAACATAGGTTCACCGAATAATTTATTCATAACAACTTGACAAAATAATAAGCATTAGGCATATTCCCCAACTATTATGCACGAAAAACATTGCTGGGTTGCATGAAAATGAACCACCTATATTTTATCTGCAGGAGTAACTGAAACTTGTAACCGTGCAGGGATACTAACCAAAGATGAATTTGAAGTGTTGGAAGCAAGAGCAAAACTATTGTCTTTATTACCACCGCCTAAGACAATCACATCAATAACAATAATTGCTCCGATTACTACTAACACCAGCATATTTTTCTTTGTCATATATTTACAAAATAGCATTAAAGATATAACCCATGATCATAATGCCAATAATCGTGATGCCGAAAAACAAACCTAAAAGCTGCCATTTCATCACTTTCTTCAGGATCATTCCCTCTGGGATAGAAACGGTTACAATAGCAGTCATAAACGCCAGTGCTGTCCCAAGAGGCACCCCCTTACCAACAAAGGCTTCCATAACAGGAATAACGCTAACCGAGTTGGCATAAAGAGGCGCTCCAAGCAAAGTAGCCATCGGAATTGTCCACCAAGTCCTGGAAGATAAATAATTTTCTACCAAATGCGCAGGCACAAAGCCATGTATAAGTGCGCCAATACCAACCCCCAAAACAACATAAGGAAATACTTGTTTAGTTATATTCATTCCATCTTGCCAAAAGTATCTGATAAGTTGCCGAAAAGGCAATGAAGTGCCGCCATGCTCAGCTTCAACTTGGGAGCGGGACTTGAACTTCAAAAGTTCTGGTTTGACATACTTCTCTACCCGCATTTTTGAAACCAACAGTCCGCCAATGACAGCCACCACAATTCCAACCAAGTTATAAAGTACAGCCACTCTCATTCCAAACATGGCAGGAAACAAATACAATGAGGATTCGTTAACCAACGGAGAGCTAATGAGAAAAGTAAAAGTCACTCCCAAAGGGATTCCAGCCCCAACAAAGCCAATAAAGAGAGGAATCGAGGAACAAGAACAAAACGGGGTAATTACTCCTAAAAAAGCAGCAAAGAGATAATCTACTCCAAACCAACGCCTTTTAGTCAACACGTCCCGCACTTTTTCCATCGGAAAATAGTAGCGGGTAATTGCCATGATGTAATTGATGACAGTCAAAAGCAAACCAATTTTTATAACATCGTAAATAAAGAAGTTGACGGCACTACCCAAATAAGACGCCCTGCCTAAATTGAGCCACCCGTAGGTGGCAAGATCAGCAAAAAGTTGAATTGGTTGAAAAATACTCATAGATGTTTATCTTTTTTTTATCACAACTTTATAATCTGTCCTGAATTCCAAGAACTATCAAATCTGCTTCCGCTTTTATACCTCTTATTTCGTCTTTTTTTAAGATAAATGCTCTGACTCTTCGTTAATGTAAATTTTTTATCAATATCTGTAAACACCCCCTTGCCCTCGAGAACTGTCAAAAGCACGCCACAATCTTCTGAATGAGGAGGAATTTCAACGCCTGCTTTTAAGCAAATCTGAGCCGCATGGAAAACTTTAGCATTAAGAAAGTGTCTCTTAATATGTTCATCAGATGAAAAAATAATTTTTTCTTTTAAATCAAATGTTTTCATTTTCTACCTCCTTGTCTTTCTTCCTTGATTTTTGAATAAGGCTTTTAATTTTCTCTACATCTGGAACAAATCCTGTCATTACTGATTTTCCGTCAACCGCCAGCACAGGACTGGACATCACGCCCATTTCCACGATCTTGGACACATCGGTAATATACTCAACCTCCTCTTTAAGATTTAATTCTTTAACCGCCTGCTGGGTTAGCTCATATAACTTTTTACAAGTAGGACAACCAGAACCTAAAACCTGGATCTTCATAGTTCCACCCCCTTTTGCGGAATGCTAAATAGCAAATTTATAATATATTTACCCTTATCAGTAAGAGCGTAATAGACTCTCAACCCTCGTTTATCATAGGCAACAATTCCAGCGTCTTTCAGGTCTTTAAGGTGGTGGGAAATAAGGCTTTGGGACATATTTGCATGCTCCATCAACTCACAAACACAATGCTCCCCTTTACGAAGAATGCACAAAAGCCTTAACCTGCTCTCCTCGGAAACTAACTTCAAGAAGGAGGACAATGAAGTAACCTGTTTCGATTCTTTACTTGACGGTGAACAACAACTGTATGAATCCATGTTCATATTATACAAACAGTGGTTCTCATAAAACAATAGCTTATTCGAAATAAGACAACAAAGACAATGAAAACTAAATGTTTGGTAAACGACTCACCCGCTACTCTTATTGAGATATTCGAACGATGGTATTTCTTTCGAAGAACAAACTGGGCAAGTTAGCTAAAATACCCCGAATTCACAATGAGACAGACAGAAGAATTGCTCCAGATTCTTGTGATATAATAGCCTAGAATGACAAAGGAGCGTAGGAATATGGAAGAGACCCTTTAACACCCTCAGAATTTGCAAGAAGGGTAACAGACAGATTCTTAGCTCGAGAGAGAGCAAAGATATGACGGACAAAAATATCCAAGAAGTCAAAGTTTTGTGGAATAGAGCCTGCAGGGAGGCTGGTATTAATTGGGTTGCTTTTGACCGAGCCCTCTGGTTAATTGGATCAGAGGGAAAACCAAAAACCTAGTGGTCCCAAACAGACTCCTTCGAGTAAAACCTCCCGAACGGCTTTCTTGAGGTTCTCAAGAGCAAAATTTTGACTTAACCGTAACTTTTCTCTAAAAGGGAGTTCTCCCCCCATTAATTGATGATTTCTAACGATTTTTGTCAACATAGCTAAAAGTGCTGGATGAGTAATATGCGAAGAATCTGGGGAGTTTTTAAATTCTCGCTGGATAAAATCAGCAAAAACAGCAACAACAGGAATTCCTTTACCAAAGGCGTATCCGATTTTAAGACATAATCCTTCAACATTCTTAGAAGATACAACAATTATAGACAGGTAGAGCAGTAACTGATTCTCCTGCCTTGATCTTTCCTAATATATCCTCTTTAACCTCTTTTGCAATTGTTTTCTTCTGCGCACAGTTTACCCCCTTTGGTTGCATTAATTGTATAGAAACTGTGTGTAGTTTAAGGGGTGCTTGTCAATATTTAAGCTCTCATCCTGAAGAGGACGTAAAACCACAGAAAGTAGATAGAGTATTAGTCCCGTTGTTCTCTTATTTTTATTTGCTTTCAGCAAGCATGGGTTCTTGGAGAACATTTATTAGAAAAATTAATTCTATTTTTGGCGAAGAGGTGTTGGAAAAAAAATAAAACGGAACGGTAAAATGAGATGAGTAAAATGCCAAGTAGAAGCAAGCTGTTGTCTCAGGTTTTCTTGAAAGAGAGAGATTTGGTAGCCTCTCTTATAGAAAGATCGTCAATTGGAAAACAAGATACTGTTCTTGAAATAGGACCTGGTAGGGGAATTATTACTGATGAATTGCTTAAGCGTGCAGGGAAGGTAATTGCGGTAGAAAAGGATCCTCGCTTGTTTCATGGGTTGTCTCAAAGATATCAAGGGAATCCGTCTATAGAGATTCACAACCTAGATGTCCTGAATTTTAAATTGCCTAACTGTGAGTATAAGGTGTTTTCTAATATTCCTTTTGCCATAGAGGGTAAATTAGTAATAAGGCTCATAGACCACCCTCACAACCCTCCTATTGATACGTATTTGATTATGAGAAGAAAGGTGGCAGAAAGATTGGCTGGTGTGCCTAAGGAAGGGCAATTCTCAATTTTGCATAAGCCGTGGTTTCAATTAGAAATATTTCATAATTTTAGGAGGGATGATTTTAAACCAAAACCAAAAGTAGAAAGTTCTATGTTGAGATTTAAAAAAAGAGAGGAGCCATTAATTGGTCTTCAAGACAGAAGGTTGTATGAGCTGTTCATTAAACAAGGTTTTGGTGGTGGCAGGATGCTAAGACAAAATATGGAGCCTGCTTTTACGCAAAAACAACTTAACCGGTTGGCAAGAGATCTAGGTTTTCGATCAAGCGATATGCCCAGCCAGTTGACCTTTGAACAGTGGCTTGGGATGTTTGAATTTTTTCTGCAGAGTATACCTGAAGACCAAAGAAAAAAGTTTATCTCCAAAGCTAGGTGATTCAAACTGAAATAATCCTTCTTGCTGACTTTTAACACCACTTGATATATGAAAGTTAAGACACCCCTTAAAATGCAAATAGTTCCATGATTTAAAATAGCGCTTTTAAGGGGTACTTGGCACCTGCACCCAAAGACTTACGCAAATACTTTGAAATTTATGTGAGTAGTGCAGTAAAATCAAAATTGGAAGCCGAGTCAAGAATTTTATTACTCTTACAATTAATTGACCCCAAAGGCTATTTACAGTTACTTATTACGAAATTAAGGGGAATACGATATTTTGATGTTGATATCCCGCCAACTTTGGCAAAGCCAATTAGTGCGAAATAATTACAACCTGACCAGACTTTGGAGTAGTTTTAACCAATTCGCCTCTTAATGGTGAGAAAATATCCCCTTCTGGAAACTCATCAACTAAATTGGTATCTGGGATATATGCAACCGTGGCCCCTTTGTCGTTGCTTCTGGTAATTTTAACCAATTCACCATCTCTTTCTTCTAACTCAACTCTTGGATAATCTGCGAAGCCTGACTCAATAAATAACCTGTGACTTGCCCCAATTAGTTGTGGTGTCTTTAATTTCATTGCCTCACCAAGGGTTTGTCTCCCCCAATGAGCCAAAAATTTACCATCACCTGCGTTCCAAACTCCATGGGCACCATAACAATATGCATAAGCACCAGCCATCATACTTACCCAATAGGCATATAGCTGATCTTCAGTCTTAAAACGCCCAGTAATCCCTTCATACCAAGGCTCTAAATTTATAAATGGCTTTTCCGGATTTTGTTTTATACTCTCAAGAGGCAATTCCCATAAAAGTCTGCGAGTTGTATCGGAGTGGCCAGTCTGGACTGTAATTGCATCTAAAAGTTTAGGGTTATTGACAGCCTCCTCACTTGTCATATTAGGCAAGACATGTATAAAAATTGGTTTATCCGTCATTGAAGATAAATGAGCGAGCACCCGGCTCCACTTATTGCGCCTCTCGAACCTCCTACCTTCATTTAGAAGCTGGTTAACCATATTTATTAACTTTTTCCCTATATAAACCAATCTCGGGTGTAAAAAGGGCATTAAGCGAACCGTGTTTAATTCATCAGTTGACTTGTTTGGCAGTAGTTTCTTTTCTTCTCCTACCCAAATACCACTTTCTCCTGTAAGACAATACATAACATCAAGATCGTCAAAATTTTTGACAATTTCACTCCACCATTCTTTCATTTTCTTTTCACCAATCCATTCAATCTGTTGACCCCAAGCTCCATATAAAATAGCCGACAAACCGAGCGAATTAAGATATTTAACCTTCTCCCTGGAATGTCTTAGATAATCTTGATTAAACTCACCTTGCAAACTCCAAGCAGGGCCAAGTTCACTTGAAGCGTTAGGATTTTCTGGACCAACTTCTGGGGGAATGCCAACTACCATCTGCACTGCACTAAAACCTTGTCTGGCGCGAAGTTGCGCCAATTCTTCAAACTGTTGGTCATTTACTCTTCGGGTAAGCCAATACCACCAAGTGTCGCATAAAAACCTTTCAAAGCTAGGGCGTTTGGTATTACTCATTTTTGCTTGATGGTTTCCTGCCAAGCGAAAAGCGCCTGGCTCTCGGGAATTTTAATATCGCCAAAGGTAATAATTTGCCTAGGCTCCACATATCTTTTTAGCACGACATCAAAAACAAGCCAATTGGCACATAGTGTAGATTTTCCACAATCTTAATTGCCTCACCTCTTACGACAAAGCTGCCAATACCCCGTTTAACTATTTCACCAGAAATTAATCTTCTCTTGGCAATTGTGGCAACACTTATTTGAGGTTTTTCACTGTTATTGAGCAAAACGCCTTCGCCTCTAAAAACCTGCCTGATTGTCTTTGAAATCTCTAAATGACAAAGATGGAACGACCTTGTAAGCACATAACATGGACCCTCACCGAGTTTGTAATACCTCAAATATGGTGCTTGCTTTGCCTCGTGTTTTGCTGTAATAAATACTCCAGCGTGCGACTTTGGAGATAAAACATAATCGCTAATTTTTACACCCAAGGCATCCGCACTTTCGACAAGTTTTTTGCTCTATCTTGGTAATCAACGCACTTAATTCCAAGCATTCCCTGCTAGACAACAGTTGCACCTAAACCATTAGCGGCTAATGTTTGCTAGATTTGAATTTTCGTACCGTCGGTAAATGAAGTTACTTGCTCAAGACTAATTCCCTGACTACTTTCCCAATACACCATTCCCTCCTCTGTTGGATTGTGATTTAAAAAACCATTGATGTTCCCAAAACGAGTGGTTCAAAACCCATTGACAAAACTTATTTGTAAAGGGCGGCGATACTTCCAGGTTGGCCTCCTTCTGTCTCGGTGATTAATCCCTTCTTCGCAAGCCAACTCCCAGAAGTAATTTGAAGCTTGGAGTCCATAGTAACAACTTTAAGACCAGCATCAATAGTAATAAATCAAACCTACTCCAACCCTTGCACATCCAAAAATAACCGGCTGTAAAAATTCAGCTTGACTATGCAGGGCAAATAGCAGATCTCCAGAAGAAACAGTTTCGCACGCAATATTAAGAATACAAAACAAGATTTTACAAACTGATTTATTTGAAAACAACAACATTAGATCCAGCCAAACCTTTGATTAACAAATCTCCTTATAGTAAGCCTGAGTATTAAAATATACCTAAAATGTAACCTGTGTTACCAGCCAGTAAAAAACTTGACAAATTTTTCCCATAGCAATAAAATTGCTCGTTCCTTTTTTAAGGAACAAATTTGATAAAAATACCTACAGTTTTACCTCTTAGGTACCGTCTGGACGTACTGCCAGTAAAACGACGGGTGAAGGTTAGTGAAAAAGAAAAGCTTGTCCCCAACCTCAAAACCATACGTCAGGTTCGCTCCGGAAGTAAAATTTCTCGTTTTTTTAGATACATTTTTGAACACAAACACATAAGGCGCATTTTAGGTTCTAATATTGCTTTATTTGCAATGATTGGCGCTTTTTTACCTAATACAACCTCTTTTTCTTTTGAACCGGAAGATTCAGCCTTAATCATTTCAAGCGAGTTGGTAATTAAAACCAACGGCCACATTCAGTATCCTTTAAAATTAAAATCAATTAAAATCAATCAAGGATATCATTTTTTCCATCCTGGAATAGATTTTGAAGGTAAAACAGGCGACCCAGTCTATGCAATCATGACAGGTGAAGTAGCCGCTATTCAGCACTCAAACTTTGCTTACGGAAATGCAATCCTAGTTCGGCATGGCGATAACTATAGCTCGCTGTATGCGCACTTGTCTAAAATTAACGTCAAAGAAGGGCAAAAAGTTGACTTAGAAACTATTCTTGGAGAAGTAGGAAGCTCAGGCAGAAGCAGTGGCGACCATTTGCACCTTGAAATACGCGAAAATGGCAGACCCATAAACCCCTTAAGTATGTTGCCAAAACTTTAATTTGGACCCATAGTGACAATGATGTCGTATTGGGAGCTTTCCTTCAATTTTTTACCCATCTCCACTTCATAACCGCCCTTCTCCAAAGCATCTTTAACCTTGCTTAAAACTTCCGGCAAAACAGTATTTTTTGATTCCACAACCGTTGTCTTAAAATTGTAATTAGCGGCATTGCCTGTTGAATTGACCTTAAAACCTGCCTTAATTAATATATTTTCTCCAGACTTGGCGGCACCAATTACACCACTGCCATTAAGCACCTGAACTGAATATTGCGACAGGTCAACTGGTTCTTGCTTGGGCTGGTCTACAGGTGTAGGAACTGGTGTAGAAAAATTTGTTGTTGGCTCTGGCTCTTCTTGTTTCTTATTTAAAGACTCCAGACCAGATAAATACACATAAACACCGCCAGAGACAATTGCGGCAACCAGTGCGCTAATAAGGGTAATAACAACAATCAAACCAAAATTGATTCGGCTTTCAACCTTAGAAGCACCTAAAGAAGGATGCTCAATTTTTCTCTCCAAACTCTGTTTTAGATTACCATTTTCATCTTTTTCTGCCTTTTCGCTAGTTTGGGTATTAGAGCTTTCTTCTTTAGAGAATGCACTTTCCGTTTCAACAATTTCCTCTATTACTGGTTTTATTCTTTTTTTGACCTCTTTTATGTCTGCGGGGTGAGAAATATCAATACTTTTTGATGCTTCAGGTTCTACTTGATGGGCAGACATAAGTTAATTTTACACAAAGAACAATTAATAGTCCATTCCGCCCATTTGATGATTATGAGTTTCTTTCTTCTCCTCGGGTATTTCTGCAATTAAAGCCTCCGTTGTAAGTACCATGCTTGCCACAGATGCCGCATTTTGCAAAGCAGAACGAGTCACTTTAAGAGGGTCCAAAAGTCCGAATTTAGTCATTGAACCAAATTTTCCATTTAAAACATCATAACCATAATCAGAGTCTGTGCTTTCTTCAATTTTCTTCAAAATATAACCATCGTCCTCGCCTGCATTTTTCACTAAACTTCGCAGAGGCTGTTCTAGAGCTTCATAAACAATATCTATTCCTGTTTGCTCATCTTTTGTTTCTCCGCTAACCTTTTTCAATGCCATTCTCGCTCTCAAAAGAGCAACGCCCCCACCCGGAACTATTCCTTCTTCAACCGCGGCCTTTGTCGCGCCAACAGCATCTTTTACTCTTTCCTTTTTCTCATTAAGTTCGGTCTCTGTTGCAGCGCCAACATTTATAACAGCTACGCCACCAACCAGCTTAGCCAACCTTTCCTCAAGCTTTTCTTTATCAAAGTCACTGTCAGTTTCTTCAATTTGGCGCCTAATTAAAGCAATCCTTTTGTTGAGTTCACTGGCATCGCCTTTGCCACCTATAATACGAGCGTTGTCTTTGTCCGCCCAAACCTTTTCTGCTCTACCCAAATCAGTAATTTCAATGTTTTCAAACGTCCTACCTGTGTCTTCTGAAATGACTTGACCTCCGGTTAATGTTGCAATATCAGCAAGCATTTCCTTTCTGCGGTCACCAAACCCTGGAGCCTTAATCGCCAACACATTAAAAGTTCCTCTAAGCTTATTAACAACTAATGTCGCCAGCGCTTCACCTTCTACTTCATCCGCGATAATTACCAAATTTTTACTTACCTTTACAAACTTTTCCAAAAAAGGAAGCAGGTCTTGAATTGAGCTTATTTTTTTATCAGTAAGAAGTATATAAGGATCTTCAATTTCTGCTTCCATTCTTTCGGGGTTAGTAACAAAGTATGCAGAAGCATACCCTTTGTCAAACTCCATTCCCTCTTTGTAATCTATTTCAATTTCAAGCCCTTTCCCTTCCTCAACAGTAACCACTCCGTCTCTTCCAACCTTCTCCAAGGCTTCAGCGATCTTTTTGCCTATTTCTGCATCACCTGCTGAAACCATGGCTACTTGAGCAATCTCTTCTTGGCTTTTAATTGGCTTTGCCTGTTTTTTAAGTTCCGAAACAACAACATCAACAGCTTTTTCAATCCCTTTTTTAACTATCATTGGATTTGCGCCAGCTGTTATATTTTTCATTCCCAACTGGCTTATATAAGAAGCAAGCAATGTAGAAGTTGTAGTACCATCGCCTGCCACATCGTTGGTCTTGCTGGAAGCTTCTTTAACCAGCTGCGCACCCATATTTTCAAAGGGGTCAGAAAGCTCTATGTCTTTTGCAACTGTAACCCCATCGTGAATAACAGAAGGAGCTCCCCACTTTTTATCAATTGCCACATTTCTACCCTTTGGACCCAAGGTAGTTACAACAGCCTTGCTTACAGCATTAATTCCTGCCAAAAGAGCCTGTCTTGCTTCGTCACCGTATTTTATTTGTTTAGCTGACATTTTGTTTTTACCTCCTGTATTCTAACATGAATCCTATTAAACTTTATGAATTGCTAGTATATCATCAAATTTTGCAAACAAATACTCTTTGTTGTTGATTTTAACTTCAGAACCTCCCCACTTTTTGTAAATAACAATGTCACCAATCTTAACGGGAGATTTTCTTGTTTTTCCAGAATCCAAAACTTCATCGTCCCCAACCGCCAAGACTTTACCTTTCATAGGTTTTTCGCTTGAAGCACTATCCGGAAGATAAATTCCAGAATCTGTTTTGGGCTGAGCTTCCTCGGGCTCAATTAAAACATAACCCGGAGTTGGTTGTATGTTTAATTTAGATTTAGTAGTCATATTATCACTTTTTCCTTACGAGTGCCATTTTAAAAACATAAAAAAATTTTGTCAAGAGGCAAATTCACAAAGAACAATCAACCACACCCCTTAACTGAAGTTCTTTAATGACTTTTTCACT
>Ga0209101_1002812_pt1 | contig 11017 bp, 11 predicted proteins | sample ConPoolayeCmetaG_FD_185481 | JGI IMG/M metagenome (GOLD analysis project Ga0209101, IMG submission 185481) | Hot spring microbial mat communities from California, USA to study Microbial Dark Matter (Phase II) - Cone Pool mat layer C metaG... ... | reverse complement strand
GATCAGATCGCCTTCCCAGTGTCCGACCACGGCACGGGTCTGCACCTCCGCCGGCCGCGTGTCGATCATGCGCTGGTTCGGAATCCTGCCCCGTCCCCGACCATCCATGCGCGGACAACGCCGCCGCCGCTTGCGGTGTGCCCGCGGCAGGTTCTTCCACAGCTCGCCACCGGCCTTGGCTTCGGCGTAGACATGCTTGTAGATCGTCTCCTTGCAGACCCACGCCCGGCCCTCCATCCGTGCCCGCCCGCTGATGATCTCCGGCGTCCAGCCCTCGCGAAGCTTCTTCTCGGCGTCCAAACGCACCGCCTCGGTAAACCGCCGGGGACCACGCCGCTTCGCCCGTTCTCGTGCCTTCCAGTGCGCTTGTTTCCACCGGTAGCCCCTCTTCCCCTCGTTCCGGGCCAGCTCCCGGCTGATGCTCCCCGCCGATCGCCCCGGACGCCGCGCTGTCTCCCGAACTCCACATCCTTCTCGACGCCAACGATAAATCAGCCTACGCTCTTCCTGAGTCACGCGCTTGTAAGTCACTGCGTCCTCCATGTGTTGATAATACACGAAGAACGTACCTTACCGCGTGACCACCTTCACATCACAACTGTTGCAATGGCCGCTCGCACGCGCGGTGCAAAAGATGTGCAACCGCATTGCATTTCAACTTGTTTGCGCGCAGCACGATACAAATATCTGCCAATTCTCAAACGCAAAATCTGGGATAATATTCTCCCCCGGCCTCAATCCTTCCCTGGTGCAGTAACGTTCTCCCCTGGCGCAACGAGGGGGAACACTGTTTTTCCGGCCATTTCTCGAAAGCAAAACCTGGTAAAACCGAACAGGCGTGACCTTGCAAGCCGAACAGAGCATCTTCAGTAACGGTAGCTGTCAGGCTTGAAGGGACCATTCCGGTTTACACCCAGGTAGTCAGCCTGAACAGGTGTGAGGCGATCCAAAACCACGCCGAGCTTGCGCAGATGCACCCTGGCGACAGCTTCATCCAGGCGCTTCGGAAGCACATATACTCCCGGCCGATATTGGCCAGCGCGCGTATAAAGTTCAATCTGCGCCATAACCTGACAGCTAAAGCTATTGGACATCACGAAGCTCGGATGCCCTGTGGCGCAACCCAGATTTACGAGACGTCCCTTCGCCAAAAGAATAATGCTGCGTCCATTGGGGAGATAGATCCGATCAACCTGCGGCTTGATTTCTTCCCACCGGTATTTCAAGAGTTTACTGACCTGGATCTCACTGTCAAAATGTCCCACGTTGCAGACGATAGCCATGTCTTTCATCTGCAAAATATGACGTTCGGTAATCACATCCCGGCAGCCCGTGGCTGTTACGAATATATCCCCGAGTCGGCAAGCCCGCGCCATAGGCATGACCTCGTAACCCTCCATAGCAGCCTGCAGAGCGCAAATGGGATCAATTTCCGTAATGATCACTCGTGCTCCCTGACCGCGCAAAGCCTGGCAGGTTCCTTTGCCAACATCACCGTATCCAGCTACCACCGCCACTTTGCCAGCCAACATAATATCCGTCGCGCGCATGATGCCGTCCACAAGCGAATGACGGCACCCATAAAGATTGTCAAATTTCGACTTGGTCACCGCATCGTTCACATTGAAAGCCGGAAACAGGAGTTCCCCGCGTTCGTGCATTTTATAGAGACGCCTCACACCAGTCGTCGTCTCTTCGGAAACCCCGAGGATGTTCTTCACGATTCTGTGGAACCTGCCCGGATCTTTGCGCAGAGATTTCCTGATTTGTTCCAGCAGGATGGTTTCTTCTTCACTTTCAGGCTTGCGCTTCAAAATGCCAGGATTTTCCTCAGCCTGATATCCCAGATGCACCAGTAAGGTAGCATCGCCACCGTCGTCCACAATTGAGGTGGGTCCCAGGCCGCCGCCCCAATCGAGAATCCTGTCGGTATAAGTCCAGTACTCCTCAAGGGTCTCGCCTTTGCGCGCAAACACCGGGGTGCCTGTAGCCGCAATAGCTGCGGCGGCATGATCCTGAGTAGAGAAAATGTTACAACTAGCCCACCGCACTTTGGCACCCAGCGCCTGCAAAGTTTCGATAAGCACGGCTGTTTGAATGGTCATGTGGAGCGAGCCACTGATCCGCGCGCCTTTCAGCGGTTGCCGGGGACCATAACGGCGTCGCAACTCCATCAATCCGGGCATTTCAATTTCAGCCAGTTCGATTTCTTTGCGGCCGAGTTCTGCCAACCCCAGATCGGCCACTACGTAATCGTGGAAGCCTTTTGGGGGTTTTAACCGCCGCACCCTGCGACCGCTGTCAGTCTTGCCACCTTGCATCCTTGATCTCCTACCACCAAGACTGGGGGACCGGGTTGTCTTGAGACAAGTTTTCTCAGTCTGCACCGGACTTCTTACGCTGCAGCTTGAAAGTGCAGTCTGCCCTCCGACTCACATTGCGGATCAGGCCTGCCCCCTGCATTTTCGAAATCCCAACAGTATTACAGAGCAGCCTTGAGCTCCTCAACCTTATCCGTGCGTTCCCAGGTGAACGTGTCGAGGTCCTCAGTACGCCCGAAATGGCCATAAGCCGAAGTGGCCTCGTAAATCGGTCGAAGAAGGTTCAAGTGCCGGATGATTTCGGCGGGCTTGAATTTGAACACCCGCCGGACGGCATCCTCAATTTTCTCCGCGGGCAACCGGCTCGTCCCGAAGGTTTCTACTAGCACCGAAACCGGCTCGGGGTAGCCGATGGCGTAGGCCACCTGGATTTCGCAACGCTCGGCCAGGCCGGCGGCCACGACATTTTTCGCGACATACCGGGCCATGTAGGCCGCACTGCGATCCACTTTGGACGGATCCTTGCCCGAGAAACATCCCCCGCCGTGCCGTCCCATGCCACCATACGTGTCCACAATGATCTTCCGTCCGGTGAGGCCGGCGTCCCCCTGCGGACCTCCCACCACAAAGCGACCTGTGGGATTGACAAAATAGCGGGTCCGGTTGGTCAGCATCTTTTCAGGAAGAGTCCGGCGAATAACCCCGTCGATCACTTCCTTGGTCAGCCGCTTGTGGGAAATTGAGGGGTCGTGCTGGGTAGAAACAACCACCGTCTCGATAGAAACCGGCCGGTTATCCTCGTACAAGACGGACACTTGGGACTTTCCGTCCGGACGAATAAAAGGCATCTCGCCACTGCGGCGAACCTTGGCCAACATGCGCGTCAGGCGGTGTGCGTACATGATCGGCGCCGGCATCAACTCCCGCGTGTCACGACACGCGTAGCCAAACATCATGCCTTGGTCGCCCGCTCCCTGCTCTTTGAAAAGGCCCTGGCCCGGGGTTACTCCCTGCGCAATGTCCGGCGACTGGCGGTCAAGCGACACCAATACCGAGCACGTGTCGTAGCCAAAACCATACTCTACCCCGGCATAACCGATGGCCTTGATTTTATTACGAACTACGTCGGCGTAGGACACCTTTGCCGAACTGGTGATTTCCCCCGCCACCACGACCATGCCGGTGCTCACGAGCGTCTCGCAAGCCACGCGCGATTTTTTGTCGCCGGCCAAGTGGGCGTCCAAGATAGCGTCGGAAATACCGTCAGCCACCTTGTCGGGATGTCCTTCCGTCACTGATTCCGATGTGAATATGTACCGCCGGGGCATAGCTTACTCCTCTTCCTTTCCGTGTTGAGGATTAGTTGTTAGAGTTATTACTTGCACATAAAAAACATGTCCGGCAACAGCTGCGGAGGAAGGCGGTCCCGGAAGACGCGCACAATTGTCCCTTTTTCGTCCCGAAGGCTCCAGTTTCATCGGGACCATTGGCTTTTCTCAGCGTAAGCATATTTTCTATATTCTGCGCTTCGCCCGAGCGCAAGCGACGCGTGTTGCGACTGACTTTTTCGTTTACAGCTAAGACGACTTCGCGTCCGAATGCCATGTTCTCAACACGTTATCCAAACCGGCCTTTTCTCAAACGCAAAAACGGCATGAAATTATACCAGTTCTAACAGTTCCGGCGCAACCTCGCTTGTGAGTTTACGGCAGTAACCGAGGACATCGGCACCGTTTTTACAGGTAAGCGCCAGTTCCGCCAATTCGCGGGCTCGCGTCATCGTCACCGCGCGCACCGCGTCTTTTACCAAGGGTACCGCTGATGGAGCCATACTCAGTTCGTCCACGCCTAACCCTAACAACAGAGCCGTCAACAGGGGCTGTGAGGCCATTTCGCCGCAAAGCCCCACCCAAATTCCGTGTCTGTGTGCGGCGTCAATGGTCATCTTGATCAACTTCAGCACAGCTGGATGCGTCGGCTCATAGAGATACGCCACGCGCTCGTTTTTGCGGTCTACCGCGAGCGTGTACTGAATCAGATCGTTTGTGCCCAGACTGAAAAACTTGACATGTTCGGCCAGCACATCGGCTGTCAAAGCCGCGCTGGGAATCTCGATCATCACCCCTGCTTCAATGTCTTTGTCAAACGGCACCCCCCTGGCCGACAGATCGGCTTTGGCCTGCTCCAAGAGCTCATTGGCCCGCAGCACCTCGCCGGCGTTGGCCACCATGGGATACATGAGCTTCACGTTGCCAGTTACGCTCGCCCTCAGAATGGCCCGCAATTGCATCTTGAAATGTTCCGGATACATAAGCGAAAGCCGTATTGAGCGGCATCCAAGAAACGGATTCGTCTCACGATGAAATGCGGCGTCATGCAGAAATTTGTCACCGCCCAGGTCGAGGGTGCGAATGATGACGGGAGCAGGTTTCAGCCGCGTGGCCACATCCGTGTAAGCCTGAGCCTGCTCATCCTCCCCCACAACGCGGTTTCGTGACAGATACAAATATTCTGAACGAAACAACCCCACGCCTTCGGCTCCATATTGCTGTACAGCCTCGACTTCATCCACGCGTTCCACGTTGGCCGAGAGCACGATCCGGTGGCCGTCCCTGGTCTCAGCCGGTTGCTGCCGCAAAGCGGCGAGGCGCTGCTCGACCAAGCGCCGTTGTTCCGCCACCTTGCCGTACTGCGCCAGGCGCTGAGGGGTTGGTCTGATAATCACCAGGCCCTTGTTGCCGTCAATAAGCAACTGATCGCCGGTCATTACACGGCGACTCACATCCCCAAGCCCCACCACAGCGGGGATCTCCAGGGCACGCGCCATTACCGCCGAGTGCGATGTGGGACTCCCCAGATCGGTAGCGAAACCGCACACCACTTCTTTTCGAAGAGAGGCTGTTTCCGACGGCGCGAGATCTTCGGCCACAACGATGTGCCGTTGCGACAGCTCCGTCAGCGCTGACCCCGTCGCTCCCAACAAATTTCGCAGCAACCGCCGGGCGACATCTTTCACGTCCACGACCCGCTCCCGCAGATACTCGTCGTCCAGCGAAGCCAGCACCGCGGCATATTGATCCGCCACATCCCTGATAATCGGCTCAGCGTTAATCAATCTCTCCCCAATCTGACGAATGACCTCCTCGATGAACATTTTGTCGTCAAGAACCATCAGATGAGCGTCCAAAATGCTTGCGTCCGAAGCTGCCGCCCGACGCAAAAGATCCTTTTGGATCGCCTTGATTTGTCGTCGTGTTTCGATTACGGCCTTCTCAAGACGGGCGATTTCGCCCGGCACGTCCTCGGGCGTGATTTCATGCTTGATTAATGGGATGGCGTCGGTCGTCAGAAGAAATGCCGGGGCCACCACCACGCCCGGAGACACCCCTATACCCTGCAGAACGATTTCCTGGTTTTCGGTTCTCTTGCTCGACGCCACCGTCTCAATCCTCACCGAACTTCTGTTCGATCAGAGCCGCCAGTTCATCCAACACCTGTTCGGCGTCAGCCCCTACCGCCGTAATCTTAAGTTTAGACCCGCAGGACGCCTGCAGGGTCATTAGCCCCATTATGCTTTTTCCGGAAACGCGGTTGCCGTCTTTCTCCACCGTCACATCGGCGTCATAGCGCCCGGCCACCTTCACAAAAAGAGCAGCGGGCCGCGCGTGCAGACCGTACTGGTTGCGGATTTGGCACTCGCGCGTCAAAACTTTAGAATTATGGCCACGCTCAGTCACTACCAGCTCTGCCCTTTGTCAGTTCCGCCACAAGGCGTTCGTCCAGTTCCTTGACGGCATCGTGTCCCAATCGGCGCAGTTTCTGATCGAGCGCCGCCGTCTCGACCACGTTGACGATGTCCCGGCCCGGCTTGACCGCAATCAGCACCTGCGGGAACTTCACCCCGAGCAACTCGCGCACCGAACGCCCCTCGCCCCCCCGATCCTCATCCTCTCGTGTCCCAGGTTCAAAGAGGGTCGCCACTAAATCCAGCTTTTTTTCCTCTCTGACCGACGCCACTCCAAAAAGGCTGGGCACATGGATAATGCCTAACCCCCGAATTTCCATGTGGTAACGGGTGATGCTCACAGGCGAGCCGAGCACGGCCCCCGAACTGTCGAGGCGCAAGGCCGTCACATCATCGGATACCAACGCATGCCCGCGCTTGATCAGCCCCAACGCCGTCTCGCTTTTGCCAATGCCGGCTTTACCCTCCAGCAACACGCCAATTCCCATGATTTCCACCATGGTCCCCTGCACGTTTATGCGCGGCGCCATCAGGTTAGCCATCTCAATAGTGGCCCCATTTATAAAGTCTTTGGTGATCTGCGCCGTGCTCAGTAGCGGTATCCGAAAGCGTTCAGACAACTCCAGCATTTCTGGAAAAGGCTTCTTGCGCCGCGCAATCACCACGCAAGGTATGCCCCGGCTGAAAAAAGCCTCCAGGCGCTGGCTGCGTTCCGCTACCGTCAGGGACGACAAATAGGTGTACTCCGCCAAACCGATAACCTGAATGCGCCGGTTAGCAAAATATCTGAAGAAACCAGACAAAGCGAGCCCCGGTCGGTTCACAGCCGCCTCTGCGATGCGGCGCTGTAATCCTCTCTCCCCCGCCAGCAGGCGCAATTTCAAAGCTTCCCTGCCAGCCTCAAAAAAAGTCGCCACCGTGACCGGCGCCGTTTGAGCTTTCTCCGCTCCGCCTTTCACTCAGAAAGATCCTCCAAACTTACCGCCTGCGGCTTCATCGTGGGCTTGTGATCATGAATTTTATCCCGCAAACGACTAAGCTGACGCTCGATCTTTTCTATCGCGCAATCAATCGAGGTTATCATTTTGTCGGAAGCTTCCTCGGCTTCAGCCCGCAAGTGTTTTTTTCCCTGTACCACCACCTCGGCGATCTGACGATGTTTTTCCACGCCTAAAATCACGTGCACGTGCTCGACCATGGGAAACGCGTCCAACACCGCTGCGGCCTTGCGCCTGGCGTATTCCTGAATATGGTTGTTCGCATGCATATGCCGCACGGTGACTTCGATAGACATGCCTGCACCTCCTTACATACTGAACTTGTGCCCAAGATACAATTCCCGACTAACTTCGTCGTTGATCAGGAAACTGCTCGCGCCTTCCCGCAACACCTTCCCTTCGTAAAGCAGATACGCCCGATCCACCACGGCCAGGGTTTCCCGCACGTTGTGATCTGTGATCACTATGCCCAAGCCGCGTTGTTTAAGCCCCACAATAATCTGCTGAATATCGCTCACCGCCAACGGGTCTACCCCGCTGAACGGCTCGTCCAACATCATCATGGACGGCCGCGTCACCAGCGCCCGCGTAATTTCCAGCTTGCGCCGCTCGCCGCCACTTAGTGTGTAAGCCTTCTGTTTGGCCAGTGGCGTCAGTCCCAGCTCGTCCAGAAGCTCCGCCAACCGCCGCTCCTCCTCAGCGGCGCTCAGATCCAAAGTTTCTAAAATCGCCCTGATATTCTCTTCCACGGTCAGCTTGCGGAAAACCGACGGTTCTTGCGACAGGTACCCGATCCCCAGGCGCGCCCGCTGATACATCGGCAAGCGCGTAATGTCGCGACCTTCAAATTCAATACGGCCGGCATCCGGACGGATCAGCCCCACAATCATGTAGAAAGTGGTAGTCTTACCAGCCCCATTCGGACCCAGTAAACCAACAATTTCCCCCCGATTCACGTACAGGCACACATGATCCACAACCACGCGGCCGCCGTAACGTTTGACCAACCCGTCCGCCAATAATACCCGCTTCTCCGCCGTTGCTTCCGTCACTTGCGAGGCCCCCCGTCCTGCCGGCGTGGTAAATTCTCCAGACCTATCTGCCCCCGACTCTCCGGAAATATCACGAGCCGTCCCGGTCGGCACTCCACCCGTTCCTCGTTAAGGTAAAAAACAATCTCCTCGCCCGTAACCGAATCTTGCTCTCGCCTTAAGGCGGCGTTGCCCCGCAGAGTAATTTCTCCGGTTTTCGCCACGTAAATCGCATGTCGGCAACTCGCGGTCTTGTCGCCGTACCACAGCAACACGTTGCCTACAGCCACCACCGACTTCACCGAATTGGTGCCCTCAAAAAGGACGTTGAGCTTGTCCGCCCTCATCTTGAGCTGGGGATCCTCCACCACCACATTGCCTTCAAACACGGCAATCGAGCGCTTATAGTCGAAACTCAGTTTTTCCGAAGTAATTACCGTGGCATTTGTGGACTGAGCCAGTGCCCCCCCCGCCAACGGCATGCCCAGCGAAACACAGGTTACACCCAACCAAAGAATGTTCTTCATGGAAAAGGCTATTCCTTCTTTTCTCCAAGCGCCGACAGCGCCACGGGGCGCAAGTTGCGCGGCAAAACCACTTTGACTTCACTCTTGATCGTCACCGTCTGTTCTTCTCCGCTCCATTCGAAGCCTTTGCCGGTTATCACAAGACCCTCCCGTTCCAGCCGCACTTCGGATTCCGACAGAGCCCGAGCTGCGCTCCGGCTGTAACGGCAGTCTCCAGCCAACACTCTTCCACTGGGCGTGCCGTCCCCGTTGTAGAATTCGATGCGTACCTCCGTGGCCTCGATATCTCCCGTTTCCAGGACGCGCGCGCGCGCTGCAAAAAGCTGCGTTTTCACCTGGCCGTTCGGATGCTGTTCCAGCGGCACACGCAGGTTTTCAACCGGCCCTTCCATGCTCCGCTGTGCCCGACTTACCTCCACGCTGATCACAACCAAACTCGCCAGGGTCAGCCAACGCCGCCCATTGCAGCACCACGACCGCAGAATTTCAACGGACAATTTCATCAATCTTCCTTAAACTTCGCCACAACCGGCCTAATTGCGCAAGTGGCACTGCATTCTCTTTATCCGACAAAGCTTCCTGCGGCCGTAAGTGCGTCTCCATATAAACAGCGTCGCAACCAACGGCGACGGCTGCGCGGGCTAGGTCCGGCGCCCAGCGGCCATCACCGGACGAATGCTCACCTGCACCTCCCGGTCGTTGCACGCTGTGCGTCGCATCGAATACCACCGGATAACCCCACTCCCGCATTACGAGCAGGCTGCGCATGTCGGCCACCAGATTGTTGTACCCGAAAGTCGTGCCCCGTTCCGTGAGCAAAATCCGCCGATTGCCAGTGCTCTCAACCTTCGCCACCGCATGGCGCATGTCCCAGGGTGCCAGAAATTGCCCCTTTTTGATGTTCACGGCTTTCCCGGTCTTGCCGGCCGCCACCAACAGGTCCGTCTGCCGACACAAAAAAGCCGGAATCTGAATGACATCCGCAACCTGGGCCGCCGGCTCAACCTCGATCACACTGTGGACGTCCGTCAAAATAGGCATACCGAACTTCGCCTTCACCTCTCTCAAAACTTCCAATCCCAGCTGCAATCCCGGTCCCCGGTACGAGTTGAGCGATGAACGATTAGCTTTATCATAGGAGGCCTTGAAAATGAGCGGGATGCCCTCGCGCTGAGCTAAATCCACCAAGCGGCGAGCAAGTTGCAGACAAGCCGCGCGGCTTTCAATGACGCACGGACCGGCAATCAACACCAAAGGATTGCCGCCACCAACTTTGACGCCTCCGATTGTGACTGTCCTTCTCATGCTCGCCTCTCCCGCAACAGCGCTTCAACGTATTGCACGTCTTCCGGCGTGTCAACCCCTCTGCCACTATGAGCCGTCTTTAAAACCAAAATTCTGGCTCCCATACAAAGAGCGCGCAATTGCTCCAAACACTCCAGGCGCTCAAGCAGAACGGGCGGAGTGCGCACAAAACGGCGTAGAAAACTGCTGCGGTAAGCGTAAATACCCACATGTCCCCAATGCGCTACGCCTGCGCCTTCTACGGCCTTGGCCTCCCGCACGTAAGGAATTACAGAACGCGAAAAATAAAGAGCCCGGCCCTGCTCATCACACACCACTTTCACCAGCGAGGGATTGCGTAATTCCTCAGCGTCGCGGATTGGAGCGGCCGCTGTCGCCATATCCCAGCTAGAGTCGCGCAGCATAACCTCCGCAAGCGCGTCAATCAACCCGTGCTCGATCAGGGGTTCATCACCCTGAATATTGAGCACCACTCGCGCCGTTACGCCCGCCACGGCCAGCGCTTCTGCCACTCGGTCTGTCCCCGAAACATGATCCGCATGCGTCATGACCGCTTCCCCGCCGGCAGCCCGTGCCGCCATCGCAATGCGTTCGTCATCGGTGGCAACCAGCAACCTGTCCAGCCGGCGCGCCCCGGCCGCGTTTTGAATTACCCAGTGAATCAGCGGCTTGCCGCAGATTTCAGTCAGGCTCTTGCCCGGAAACCGCGTCGAGCCCCAGCGCGCCGGTATGATGCCGACAACTTTCAGCGGCCTCCGAAGGGACGATCGGCTGCCCGCAACTTGCTTTCTTACCATACTCGTCATCCGCCTTTCACAGCAAACCAACTTGAGCTCTGCCCTCGCTTAACCCCGGATTTGCGATTCACACGCGCACGGCAGATGCACCGGCACACGACCCGCCACCGTATCTCCAGAGTACCAGTAAAGTAAGTCCCGAACTTACTCCAAAATCAACGTCTCCAAGCGTAGTAACGTTCTCGCAGAGTATCGACCATTCCTCCTGGTGTAGTTTACGTTCTCCGCGAGCGAAGCGAGGGGGAACGTAGCTCTCTGGGAAGGAACCTAACTCTATGGGAAACCCACCACCC
>Ga0209101_1002810_pt1 | contig 11020 bp, 9 predicted proteins | sample ConPoolayeCmetaG_FD_185481 | JGI IMG/M metagenome (GOLD analysis project Ga0209101, IMG submission 185481) | Hot spring microbial mat communities from California, USA to study Microbial Dark Matter (Phase II) - Cone Pool mat layer C metaG... ... | reverse complement strand
GCTGTCCGCCAGCGGTTCCGCGTCGCTTACCAGGAGTCCTGTTGCCAGGAGAGCGGACGGATCCTGTCTCCGGGCTTCCGCTTGTGGGAGCGGGCCGATCCCAAGCAGAGCGGTAACTTGTTCCTCGCCCTGAGAGAACCCCCGCTCTCCTGCATACAGGTCAAGAGCAGCGAAGGGCAGCCCCTGATCGCGCAAGGACACCTGCACGAAACCCTGGCTCCACTCGCTCAAGCCCGGCGGCAGTCCCACATAATTGTGCCTGGCCCACAGCCGTTTCATAGGGTGATCGCCCAGCAGGTCGGGTGCTGATGCCAACACATCACAAGTGGTCTCGCGCCCGGGTTGATCGCTGTGGCGATAGCGAACCGTGCAGGTTGCCGGGCGGCTCGCCGTGGCGGCCAGGTAGAGCGCTTCAAGCACGGTGGATTTGCCGGAGTTGTTGGGGCCTACCAGGATGTTAAGCTGACGCAGGCGGTCTATGGCGCCGCTCTGGATGCCCCGAAAGTCGCGGATACGGATGCTTTCGATCATGGGGTGACCTCCGATTGGAATGAGTTCAAAAGATTGGCAATCACGGCTTGATCGGTTCTCTGCCAGGACACCGGAGAAGGCGCGCGGGCGATCGTGGCGCTGCGGAAACCGGCCGACAGGCCCATGGCGGTCTGCCAATCCTGGGGGGTTGCCAGCGCCCTGCTCAATACATTGACCACCTCAGCCTGTGAGGCCCGGCCGCGCGCGTCATTGGGCAAATGCACCCAGCCACGGATTTCCCACTCGCCGGTATCCGGCAACCGATAGGCCCAACTGAGCGCCACTTTGCTGCGCACGCGCTCATCCCCACGCAAGGTGCCGAAAAGCCAGTGAGGCAACGCTACCGAAGACCATTGTTGCCCAAAGCGCAAATAGTTCTTGAGCGCCGGCATGACCGGCACCATGCCGTTGGCCGCCAGGTTTTCCAGGATCGTCCACTGCTCACGCTGTCCGCGCAGCTCGCGCAACCCGGAGACCCGCGTCCACCAGTTCTCTTCGCCCGGCTTGAAGCGGAGTTTCAGAAAAGTACAAGTGCGCAAGTCAGGGAGGTCGCCAGGTGGTGCATCCCCCAGTGCAGTCCAGGGGACAGGCTGTGGTGTTCTGTTGACGCTGGTGATGCGAAATACCCCATATCCCAGTTGTGGTCGCGGTCCCAGGCTGCCCCATGCCTCCAAAAACCGGAACAGGGTCAGCAATTGGGCCAGCGTCTGTTCATCGCCCGTCAGGTCAAGAGCAACCACGCCGACGCGACCGGGATACAGATACCAGCCGCGATTGCGGCCATAGGGTTGCACGTTCAGGCCGCGACCACCTTTCCATGCTGGTTCAGCCTGAGCCTGGATGTGCAGCCGAAACCTGCGCCGCCAGCCGGTGCAGCCAAACAATTCACAGGCAGCGCAACGTCGGCCATCCTGATCCGGACAGCGCTCCTCGCTCGTCGGGTCGCAGGCATACCCGCCCAGCCCGCGCACCAGGGCCTCATACCACCAGCGCAACGAGCCGATGAGACCGGTCTCGTGCAGGCGGTCGCAGGTCCCGTCCACCCCGCCGGTCCACAACGGGGTCAGGGTCTTTAAGGTAATCTTGAGGTCATCCATAGCGGCATCATCCCTTGCGCCGGTGCAGTTCGCAACACAGTTTATCCTGATTTGCTCTGTTTAGCAAAACGCGCTTCACCATTCACTATTCACCATTCACCCAATACCACCCATTCCCCTTCACCGCATCCTTCCCCACGTGGGTGAACTGCCCCCAGGCCAGCCAGGGCAGGAAGGGCGACCAGTCGGCGGCTTCCAGGGCGACCGGGCCAAGCAGGCCGGAGATGGGCGATTCGGCGCGGCGGCGGGTGGAGTAACTGCGCACTTCTTCCCAGCGCAGGCCGTTCTCAACCACCTGTACCCGTCCGGCGGCTCCGATGAGCGGGCGAGTTTGTTCGTAGCGAAGGGGAGTATCGCAAAATTGACGGCTGAGTAGTTCCAGCCGTTCGACCAGACGTTGGAAGAAAGGCCGGAAGTGGAAAGTCTCGGGTTTGAGCAGATGGCCATGCTCGACCAGGCGGGTGGGGGTGAGAAAGTGAAGCGTGAGGCGTGAAACGTGAGGCGTGAGGCGTGAAACGTGAGACGTGATTTGTTGGTGAGTGATGGGGATGTCGGGTACCTGGACCATCCTGTCGCCGGAGCGGAGGACGGGTTGGCGTTCGCCGGTGAGGGGGTTTTCGGCCCAGATTTCGTGCACGGCCAGCCGTCCGCGCCGCCAGTTGCCGTCCGGTTGCAGGGTGCGCCGTCCGATGCCGCCGCGCTCGAATTCGTTTACTGCCAGGACGACGTAGGGGAAGAGTTGCAGCGCCCGGGCGTAGAGGGTGAGGCCGAACTCCAGGGTTTCCCCCGGCCCGTAACGGAAAACGAACTGTCCATCTCGCTCCACAGGATCGCTGCTGTGGGGCAGGGGCGGTTGGATGGTGAACGGGCGCGGTACGTCGCGGCCGCGTTCGCTTTGCGGATCGAGGGTGCTGACCAGGAAGGCGACGGGGCAGGTGGCGACCAGGGGGCAGAGGGCACACTCTGCTGCCTCGCGGTTGCCGCAAAAGCGGTTGCGCAGGGCGTGAAAGAGCGCGCCGCGGATGGCCGAGCCCTGGTGTTCGTTCAATTCGACAATGCCACGCGCTTCAACGACAAAGCGCAGGCGGTGGGCGGTAAAGCTGAAACTCTCTCTGGTCATTCTTTACTCCTTGCGCCGCCTGACGACGTACGAAGGCCCCGGTGGGCCAATCACCGTAAGCCTGCCTATCTTTCCGGCATCCAGTCCCTTCTTCATAATCCGAGCCCATTCCATCGCATCATGCAGCGCGACCTCTGGCATCCTGGCCGCCGGGACGAGTTTTGGATGGATAGAGACAATCAGTTGCTCGCTCAGGCCCAACGCCTGTACCAGGACGGCGGCGATATGATCCAGCAGGTTCTCACCGGGCGGTTCGCGGGTCAGGCGCTCGATCTGGGCGCGCTCGCCGACAAAGTAGAAGGCCAGCAGACGTTGCTTGTACAGGTATGTGAATCCTGGCTTTGCGCTGAGCGACTGGGGATCGACCACCTTGCTTTGGCGCAGGGGACCTCCCTCCAGGTCGAATGGGCGCGGTTCTGCGCCTTTATCCAGGTCTTTCAGGACGGCAAGCAACTGATCGCGATGTTGGCCGGCGATGTTCAATTCGCGGTAATCGTCCACGTGAAAGAACTGGCCGATCAGGCTGATCGCGACGCCTTTTTCCTGGTCGAGCATCAGGTCGGGAAAGTCGTAACGTTGGCGGATGAGGGCCTGAATTGCGCCGACGGCATCGGGCGGGATGGGACCATCGGTCTTGACGTTATCCTCCTGCGTGCAAACCAGCAGGTTCAGCAAGAGCACGAACGGTGCGCCGGCCAGTCCGGGCCAGGGCGTAGCGTCGCAGAGAGGACGGGTTCGTTTCCGGGTCATCAGTCAAACTCCTTTTTCAGAGCGTTTGTGCGCCTGGGTGGTGAGGCGGTGGAGTGGTGCATGGGAATATCCTCCAGGTCAATCTCCCAGATCATCCAAAGGTTGGCGGTCGAACACCAACCCCAAGCGGGGGTCATAAGCTGCCCGGACGATGTAAGGCTCCCTCTGTCCTCGCGGCAGCACTCGTCCCTCGTTGGCCAGGGCGTGGTAACGCCCCCAACTGATCGGCACCAGCAGCTCGGCGGCACGGATGGGGTCATCCTCTTTCAGTGTCACATACTCGTCGTACAGCGATTCGGGCAGCACTTCCAGGCTGTCGAATGCCTGGTAGAACAGATCCTCTAACCCTTCGTCGGCGGCAAAAGGGCGTAGCGTCTGGATACAGGTGGCTTCAAACTCACTGGATGCCTCATTGTAGTCGTGCTGCCAGCGTTCGGTCACCTCGCCGCTGTAGATTTCGTCCAGCCAATTGCCCACGGCGTTCTCATCCAAGGCTTTTCCATTCTCTCGGTCGAGGATTGCCAGCGTGCGGGCGATCAGTTCTGGGTCGTAGATTTTTTGTCCGTCATCAGGCTGGCGGTAGACATAGACAGGAGCCAATCCAGCCTGTTTCCGCCGCCGGTTAACACGCCCGAACCGCTGCACCAACGCTTCCAATGGAGCCGGGTCGGTGTAAATTGTGTCCAGGTCAATATCCAGGCTGACCTCGACCACCTGCGTGGCAACCAGCACAATTGCCCGACGGTTCTGGCTGGTTGAGCCGGCGGCCTCGCGCACGATTCTTTCTTTGGCCAACCGGTCACGTCCATTGAAACGTCCGTGCAGCAATTCGATGTGGGTGTTGTTTCCTGCAAAGCGCACCTTCAGTTCGTCGAAAACCATCTGCGCCCGGTCTACGCGATTACAGACAACCAGCACCGACTTTCCTTCTCTGGCAGAAGTGACAATGCGGGACAGCCCCGCGTCGGATAGCAATTCTCCATCAAGCAGGAATAGTTGGTGACGGCGAAATTCCTCGAACACTTCCGAATCCGCCGTGATCTCGGCTGGCTTATCCAATACTTGATGCAGCCATTCTTTGATGAGCGAGGGAAAGGTAGCGGACATCACCAGGAAGCGGGCGTTGAAATTTTGCCGGAGATATTCGATGGTTTTCAAGATCAAAGCCAGTCGTTTGACCTCATAGGCGTGAATTTCATCAAAGATGAACGCAGCGCCGTGATAGTCGCTCAGCAGCGCCTCGTATCCTTTGAGCCGGTACATTCCCTTGAGCATCTGATAGGGACTAAAGACGCGCACGGGCGGGTAGTTTAGATCGGCCAGATTGCGCGACCATCTGGCCTGTCGCGCCGCATGTTGTGGATCATACTCGCGTTCGAGCAACATCCGATAGAGCGCCAGCAGACTGCGCCCGTGCTGCAGGCCCACGTTCTTTTCACCAAACGTTTCTTCCAGACGCAACTTCATCGCGTTCATACTGGCCTGATAGGGCAACGTGTAGAATAGACGCGGCAAGCCTTCTGGAAACGCTGCAGATTGGCGGGCCGCCCATAGCAGCGCCGCTTCCGTCTTGCCGCTGCCGGTGGGAGCAGTTAACAGTGCTGAACCTGGGGTCTTTTCTGCCGTCTTCTGGTGCTTGAACAATTTGTCACGGCTCAACTTACGGCTGGCGAGAATGGCATCGGCATTCAGCGCGAGACACGGCAATGCCCCCACGTGTGCCGAGGCGCTGTGATCGGCATTGATGAGGTAGCCGCGCAGGGTCAATGCTCCTACAACGAGCGAGTGGTCTTGACCGGTCTCAATCTCTCCCGCCAGGGTTCGACCGGTGGGAGTTGGCGGACCTACAACGAGCGAGTGGTCTTGACCGGTCTCAATCTGCTGTACAAAGCGCCGGTAGATCTTGAGCCAGTGATAGATGCGCTGTGCTCCCTGCCTTTGTATCGCTCGGACGGCCTGAGAACAGTCAAGTAGTGGTGGTAACACAACCCCGATCTGATCCAATCCCAAATCGATCATCCAACCAGCGGCACATTCATCCAACCAGCGCCACAACCCCTTCAGTGTGGCTTCATCCAGTTCGGCTACACGGAGAGCGAGTTGGTCCTCGTCCGGGCAGTCGGGCGGTGGGTACAGTTGGCCTATTTCGACAGCATCTTTGTGGTGTGAGACTATCGCAGCAACAAGCCACTGTTGTTCGACAAGGGACAGGCCTGCGGCGATCCAGTCCACAAAGGCCAGCGAAAGCACCTCATGACGATGCGGCCATTTGCCACTGCCACGAAGCCGCGCCTGGAAGCCGCTGGCTGCCTTACCAAAGTCATGCAGGAACGCGGCCCAAAAGAGAATGTGCCACAGCCGCGGGACGCTCAAGACCTGTGGCAGATGAGGACGCAGGCGGATGAACCCGGTCAGCCGTTCCAGCACACTCCAGGTATGCCGGGCCAGAGTTTCGGGTTCGCCGCCTGAGCCCTTCTCTGCACTTTTGGCCCATATATGGCTCAGCCAATCAGGCCAGCATGAAGCAGTCACCGTCATCTCCCGTGAAACTGAGAAAGACCAATCCCATATGCATGCCTTTGATTTCAGGTGTCATGGGGTCTATCCAATATGAGCTGACGGGACGGTTGCTGAAAGTGTAGAAGTCGTCACTGAACACCCGTTCGCCGATGACAACATAGCGACTAAAGATCGGCGTGCGGTTACGAGCATAGTCGAGATAGCGCGGCATCAACACTGTGATACCGCGCATTGCTCGCAGCGCCATTTCATATGGGGCAAGGGTATGCTCAAAATAGGCATGCTCTGCCTGGTCCAGCTCGATCACACTGACAGAGGTATAGGTAAACAGATCTTGTGAGCGTCCCAATGCCACAGCGTAGCGAGGACTGCGGAATGCCGCCTCCCATTCGGGCCGATTGATGTAGAGAGTCAGACGGGGATGAAAGAGCAGGTCGCGCTCGAAAGGATTGACATTGCCCTCCAACGCCTTGGGAACACTTGTGCCCGGCAAGTAGCCTGCAGCAGGGGTGACCAGGATGATGTGCTCCAGGTCCCTGTTCCGCACATGGCTTTGATGAGTAAAGTGATAGGCAAATCGAACGCCATCGGGATCGAACCATTCACCCAACGCGCTACAGATGTGACCGTAAATGGTCGCTGGCGGCGGCATCTGAAAGGTGGGATGTACCCCTTGCATAAAGTGGGGATAGCGGAAGGAGGTGGTCAGCCCTTCCGCCACCACTTTGAGCACACGCATAATCGCCTCCTTCAAGCTAACCAGATAGCGTTTTCAGGCCTTGTCATGTCGGCAGCCAGGTCCTGGAACGCCTGGCGCGGGTGGCTGATCTTGATCCTGCCGGCAAAATCGGCCAGCGTGCCACCCGTGGCCAACGCCGCCTCGAATTTTGTCCGCTCCTCGCCCAGATAGCCTTCGACCCAGCCGATGTAGACCTTTGACAGAATATCATCCGCAAAGACGGTGAGCGCCTCTTTGAGGGCGTCAATCTTGAGTTCAGGCAGGCCGCGCCCGCTCGCGCCGATGCAATGCCCAAAGATATGGTTACCCCCTTTGGTCACGGCCATGATGACGAAAGCTGGCGCCACATCGGTGTAATGCAGCGTCTGTTTGGCGCCGCCTTCCAGGCAGGCCAATCCCTCAAATAGGGCGCTGACGCGCCGCACACGCTCAGCCAACGGAAGACGGTAAGATTTTTCGGCTGCCAGATGCTCGATACCTGCGACCTTTTTGGCTTCATTGACACGTTCCTCGTCCAGGTTGAGAAAGCCGGTTTTCTGGCGGTAGGAAAACGTGCCAACAGCGTGCAGATCGAGCGAAAACAGCCCTTTGAGTGTCGTGCGATAGAACTGGTGCTCATGAGGCACCGGGTCACCCTCATGGCGTGACATCGTGCCAAAGTCGTCCACAATGTTCACCGGCGCAATAGAGACCAACGTACTGACGCGAAAGGGTGAAACACGTGTCACAGTTTCGGTGGTTGGTGTCTCACCCGCGCGGGATTCATCGGCTGCACGGGCCTCAACCGCATCGGCCTTCTTCGATGGCGCACGCATGTAACCAAAGAGATCGTCATCCCACCAGCGGAGGGGGTTCGCATCCGTATAGGCGACTTTTTTCTCACGATAGATGGGGGCAGCCTGCCATCCCAGGTCAGTGTGTTCTAATGTGTCGCGCAGCCAGTAACGGAAAGCCTGCGCCGAGACGTAGGGATAAGTTCCCTCCCTGGTGCGGATCACCTTGACGCCAACCGTGTTATCGGTGCGTGCGCCGGGGATGTTGCCCAGGTTGTTGAGCGCCGAGGCGGGCGCGTCGATCAACAGTAAACCGGTTACGAATGACATTTTATACCTCCTCAGTGATAGATTGGGTTTCTGTTTCCGTAGATTCAGCCTCTTCGGCCACTTCTGGTATGACGTTCACATTTTGGCCCAGCCAGCCTTGGGCATACAACTGCTCGACCATACGAATCAACACCAGGTCGCGTGCAAGCCGCCAATCTGAACGGGCCATCTCATCCCCCTCCTCGAATACGACGATGTAGGGATCGAGGGTGATGATGGGCGGGCGACCCTGCCTTACCCAGATCATATTGGCTTTGATCAGTGCCGTGCGCAGGTGATCGTACCGCTGGATGGTGATAAAATCGCGGAAGAAGCGACGATCGTTCTGTGTGCTGACGTATTCCGCCAGCCGGTCGCCCAATGTGCGGATGTGTTCGACATGCTCTCTGTCCATGTGCATAATCCTCCTCAAGAAACGTTCTGTGATCTTCCACGAGACCAGGTTGGCCTCGCGCTGCAAAGAATAACCAGCACGAGGGTCGGTATCCTGGCTTTTGGCATAGCGCAAGGCCAAACGCAGAAAATAGGTGCGCACAAAGCGCGCTGCACCATCCGGCAAACCGAACAAGTCTTCGTAGAGCCAGTTGCGGCGCGGTTGGAACGGTTTTTCGTCGTCTTTTTTCTTACCTCCTCTCTTGATCGGGGCGATTTCCCAGGCCCGCTGTACGATAGCGTTCCACTCCTGCTGATATTCAGCCTGGCGCATATCGCGCAAAAAGCCGATGATTTCAAGTGGCAGGTGATAAATATCCAGGTCCGCACCCTGACCGCTGTTGGTCAGGTGATAAGCAGTCAGTGAGAAGGGCTGTTCCTCCTGGATCGCCTCACGCTGCATCGCGCTGGCTTCCAGCAAGGTCTGAATGAGCAGCGTGCGATGAGTATATTGTGATTCAGGCATCTTGGTGCTGCCGGCAGCCTGCGCCAATTGAATCACACGCCGATTGCCTTCCAGGAATGTTCTGGCAAAGTGCAAGGTCAGCTCATCATTGTCGGAATGGACTGCCAGCAGCCGTCCGCCGCACTTGGCACAGCCCAGGGGGAAAGCCTGCAACGCGAGCATGGTGGTGCCGGAGACTGGCAGACCGGCATCGCCCCCTGGGAAAAAGTTGATCACCTCCTCGCCGGTTAGCAATGGAATGTGCTGGCGAAAGGTGTGACCAGGCTTGAGTTCGCCCTTGACGTCGAACGGCACGGCGGCAGCCGGTTCTCCCGTAAAGACGTCGTTGACTTTCAAGACTGGTGTGCCGGTGCGGTAAGCGCGCAAAGTTCGTTCGGCATAGATCAGGCGTTTCTCTGGCTGGCGGTTATAGGCCGGCTGGGTAAATCCCGAGTTGGGGAAGGCGACCGTCAGAAATGACATCAACGGCTGGCGCGTGTACTCACGGGCAATGTAATCGGCTATTTTGTCCAGGTCGGCTTCGGTAATCGAACTCGGGTCGCGTTTGTTCACAAAAGCCACAATCGTCGCCACCCCCACATCTACCAGCGGATGTCCTGTATACCTGAGCATATTGACCTCCCTTCTGTTGTCAGATTCGCAACCTGTCTCCAAACCACTCCTCCACCTCCTCCCAGCGACAGCTCGTTCAGCCGCAACAGGAACGGCCAACTTGGCCGGAGCCCCGCCTGCCTGGTTTTCCTTGCATACGTCCCCTAAACGGTGTTATAATTCACACAGGGGGTAAACCGATGAGCGAGAAATCAGCCAACGACCTTGCCCATACCCTGCGCGAACACGGCGCCTGCTATGTCGTTGGAGCCACGGGCCAGCCTGTCGCGGTTCTGCTGACGCTGGAAGAATACGATCACTACCTCCGCTGATTTGCCCATTCGCCCATTCGCTCATTCGCCGACTCCCGCCGCCCTCCGATGCTCCTCTGCTACCCGTTCCCGCAGCCACGCCGGCTCCATCACCTGCACCCGACTGCCGTAATACAGCAGCCAGCTCACCATCTCCGGCGTGACGCCTACGTGGAACGTCACCCGCACCCGGCCGTCGGACAGGGTTTCGCTCTGCTGGCTTTTGTGCCAGTTCTCTTCCGCCACCCAGCGGCCGGCTTCCGGCTCAAAGACGAGCACCACGTCTTCTGCTTCCCCCGCCGCCCCGCGCATCACCCCCCAGGCATCGCCCAGATAAGCGTCCAGGTCAAAGTCCGGCGCTACGCTGTAGCTCGTCTCCAACAACTCAGCCTCCTGCACGCGGTCCACCTTGAACTGAAGCACCTCCCCACGCTGGTGGTCGTAGGCGATCAGGTGCCAGGAGCGGCCGTAGGGCATGATGTGATACGGCTCCAGGACTCGTTCCGTCACTTGGCCGCTCCGAGAGGCGGTGGCATAGTGGATGCGGACCTGTCGCCGTTCGGCCAGGGCGCGATGCAGGAGGGTCAGCATGTCCTGGCGGTGAGCTTTCACTGCCCGGCGGGGTAGGGTGTCGGTAGCCTCCCGCGCCAGGCGGCCAATTTCGGCCGGAAAAAGCGACTCCAGCCGGGCGATGGCTGCCGCCAATTCGGCCGAATTGATGCCGGGGATGGCTTGGGCCGTTCGGGCGGCCATCAGTAAGGCCAGTGCCTCGGCCAGGGAATAGGTTGTCGTCGGTAGATAGGGCAGGCGCTCAAAGTAGTACGTCCCATTCTCGTGGCGCAGAGCCAGGTCCAGCCGGTAGCGGATCAGTTCCAGGTCTTTTTGGATCATCCGCTCACCGATCTCGTGATGTTCGGCCAATTTCCGCCGACTCCAGTAGTGAGGGCGTGTGGCGATCTGCTGGATAATCTCCAAAACGCGGGCGATGCGTCGGATCATGTTGTCACGTCCCTGACCAGTTAAACCTTCACTCATGTCGTATTCCTTTCATCCTGTCCTCAGTATAGCATAGCTGGAGGAACAGCGCGATTCCCGCTTCTGGACTCATTAAGGCCAATTTTTAGAATGGCTGTAACTGCTCAGCCTGATGGGGTGGTGCGAGGTTGAAGGAAGGATGGATAGAAAGGATCGCCAAGCAAAGCCATCTCCAATGCGGCGAGCACACGCTGCCCATTCTTTCGGGCTGTAGAGATGTAGCTACGAATGTGACAAAACGTTCGGGCACCTTCCTGACTGCGGAAACAACCCGAGACCTTTTGTTTCAACTTGACCATCCGCAGGTCTCGTTCAGCCAGATTGT
>Ga0209101_1002809_pt1 | contig 11030 bp, 12 predicted proteins | sample ConPoolayeCmetaG_FD_185481 | JGI IMG/M metagenome (GOLD analysis project Ga0209101, IMG submission 185481) | Hot spring microbial mat communities from California, USA to study Microbial Dark Matter (Phase II) - Cone Pool mat layer C metaG... ... | reverse complement strand
CCTAGCACAGACTATGCCGCCCGGCTTGCGTCGACGGCGGCGATGCTGAATGAACAACTTGCCGAGGATGAGATCGAGAGGTTGATCGATGGCGCATAAGTACCTGTCGAACAGCGGCAGCAACACAGCGCCGTATGAATCTCCGGCCACGGCGGCGACGACGCTTTCCGGCCTGCTCGCCGGCACGACCGTTGCAGTGGACGAGCATATTTGGGTTGATCCGTCGCATACGGAGACTACCGCGGCTGCTGTAACTTATATATCACCATCTGCGGCAACGGCGACAAAGCCTCAGCGGCTGCTGTGTGTGAGTGACTTTGACGCATCGCCGGAGACGCTTGTTTCTAGTCCGAGTGGAATGATCAGAACGAGCGGCGCAAGCAACATCACGCTGCGGCAGTATTGGTACGTGCATGGCATGCAGTTTTGGCCTGGCAATGATGGGGCTGTTAATGCATCTTTCTTAGCGGGCGACGCAACAGGACCGACGTATATTGTCATGGGCACATGCGCGATATACATGCCACCACACGGTAGTAATATATGTCGCATTGGCGCTGCTGGTGCCGACTCGCACGAATCATCTGATATCATGTTGCGAAACGTCGGTTATAGGCCGAGGAATGCTGTGCACTCGATACAGCTTGGCAAATCGCGTATTTATATCGACGGCCTATACTTAATCACAACCAATGCCGTCGCGCCAACAAGCCTGTTTGCTTGCACTGACAACAACAATGTCAATGCTACGATCGTCAATTCAGACCTTTCTGCGTTGGCCTATACCAACCTGGTTGGCGTCAGTTCAAACACCGAGGCCAGCGGCACCATCGATTTCGTCCGCTGCAAGCTGCGCAGCGGTGTTACGATTGTCGGTGGTACCTGGACTGGCCCAGGTCTGCGGGTGCGGCTGCTTGACTGCGACTACAACAACACCAACACGCGCTATGAGGCGCACGAGTACCACGGCACCATCGTCACCAACACTAGCATCTACGCCACGACCGATCCGGCCAGTGATGGCACGACGCCGTACTCGCACGAGATGACGACCAATGCCTACGCCAGCCGCTATCTGCCGCTGTGCAGCGAGTGGTATGAGCGGTGGGCGACGGGTGGCACGGCGATCAGCCCGAGCATAGAAATACTGGTCAGCGGCGACGGGGCGGCGGCGCTGAAGGACAGCGAGGTGTGGATCGAGGTGCAGTATCAGAACGACAGCACCTCGCCCAAGGGCAGCACGGTGACGGATGCTCCGGCGCAGATCATCGACGCCGGGACGGAACAGGCCGCCGGGACTACGGCGTGGACGGGCGACAACTACACCACGGAGCGCACGCACAAGCTGGCACTCGCCAGCAGCATCACGCCGAACAAGAGCAGCTATGTGCGCGCGCGGGTCTGTCTAGGCAAGCCGAACACCAAGATTTACGTCGATCCGCAGATCAGGTGGTGACGTGGCTGTCCGGCAATCGACACTAGGTGGTGTAGTCCGTGAGACGGCCAATGCCGACCGGCAGCGGCTGTCGGGTGGGGTCATCTCCGAGCAGGCGACCACGAGCGGTGCCTACACACTGACCTGTCAGGGCGGGGCCTATACCCAGACCGGCGCCCAGGCGACCTTGCTGGCGTCCAGACTGCTGACGGCGCAAGGCGGGGCATACAACCACACCGGTGCCCAGGCGACCCTCCTGCGTTCCAGGCTGCTGACCGCGCTCGGCGGCGCGTACTCGCTCACCGGCTCCGGGGCGGTCCTGTCTATCTCGGGTGGCGCATACTTGCTCGTCTGCCAGGGCGGGGCATACACACTCGCCGGCGCGCAGGCCGGGCTGAGTAAACACCGGTCGCTCACGGCAAGCGGTGGCGCGTATTCCGTGTCTGGCGCGGCTGCAGCGCTGCGCAAGTCGAAGCTCCTGACCGCCACGGGGGGCGCGTACACATACGCGCCGGCCAATGCCACCCTGTTGCGCAGCAGGTATTTGCAGGCAGGCGGCGGGGTGTACAACGTCGCCTGGTCGAACGCAACACTGCTGCGCAGCCGATACCTCCAGGCGAGCGGCGGGACGTACACGGTCAACGGTGCGTCTGCACTCTTGCAGTGGACGCAGAACACGTCTTACACCCTGATCTGCCAGGGCGGGATATACAACCTGAATGGGCAGACGGCGCAACTGCTCAGGACTCGTAGATTGGTCGCCTCTGGAGGCGCATACGCACAGGTGGGCGCGCTGGCGACACTCCTGCGATCCAGGATCATGACCCTGGCGGGCGGTGTGTACACCAAGACGGGCGCGCAGGCCGTCATTTCGCGCAACAGGAAGATGACGGCGTTGGGTGGCGTGTACACACAGACGGGTGCCCAGGCCGTGCTCATCAAGACCCGGCTGCTGACGGCCTCCGGTGGCGTGTACTCCGTGCTGGGGCAAGCCGCCATCCTGACGTTGCCCATGTTCCTGCGCTACGAGTTCGTGCGCGGGCGCTCGCTGTTCCTGCGCAACACGGAGGCCGAGTCCAGATTCACGCGCGACGTCGGCATGGCCTCCGTATTCGCCACCAAGGCCGAGTTTGGCTCTGTCTTTGGCACTGCCGCAACGGCCAGGTCTGCGTTCACGACACAGGTCGGGCTGATTTCCGCCCTGCATTTGGAGGCCGTATGAACAAGGTTTACGTCAACGATGTCGGGACCGTCATCCTGCTGGATACGGGTGTCGATCTGTCCGGCGGCACGCTGAGCATCAAATACCGCAAGCCGGATGGGGCGACCGGATCGTGGTCTGGGACCATCGCCAACACGTCTAGCGGCGCAGGCAAGGGGATTTCCTATACGACCGTCGCGGGGGATTTGTCCGTCTCCGGGGCCTGGAAACTTCAGGCACACGCGGTGCTGCCGAACGGCACCTGGAGCGGCGAGACGGTCACCCTGTTCGTTCATTCGCCCTTTGAGTGATGAAATTTCGACTTCTTGCCACGGCTTTGTCCCTGTCTGCGGCAGGGCTGGTAGGGATCGCCCTGCACGAAGGCTACACGGGCCATGCCGTCGTGCCAGTCCGTGGGGATGTGCCTACGGTTGGGTTCGGCACGACGCGCAACGAGGACGGCAGCCCGGTGCGCATGGGGCAGACGACGACCCCGCCCAAGGCTCTGGCCTTGTTGCTTGCCGACGCCAGCCGTGCGCAGCAGGCGGTGGCGCGCTGCACCAAGGTGCCGATGACACAGCAACAGTTCGATCAACTGTTGAGCCTCGCCTACAACATCGGGGAGGGCGCGTTTTGTAGCTCGACCCTGGTGCGCAAGCTCAATGCCGGGGATTGCCACGGGGCAGCGGCGGAGTTTTCGCGGTGGAACAAGGTGCGTGGCCGGGTGGTGGCCGGCCTCGTCCAGAGACGCGCCGAGGAGCGCAGGAAATTCGAGGAGGACTGTGATGGACCAGCAAGATAAGCAGACCGTTCGCAAGCTGTCATTCATGGCGATCCTGACCCTGGCGATGCTGGTCAGTGTGCAAACGGTGACGATCATCGCGCTGTATCGCGGCACGCTGTCGATCCAGGAGTACATGACGGTCTGGACGCCCATGCTCACGCTGGCGATCGGCTTTTGGTTCGGCAAGCAGGGAACAGGGTCATGAGGAAATGGATTGCGTTTACGACGATCGGGGTTGTCCCTGTGTGCTTTTTCGTATATGTCCTGCTTTTCTGGCCGCAGAGCAAGCCCGCGCAGATCGCGCAGAACGTCGTGACGGACATCCCGACCGAACGCATGCAGATCGATGTTGTGACGTTCAAATCGCAAGCGAAGAAGCGGATGCGTTTGCCGACTTCCGTCCAGACTGACCCGGAGAAGCATGTGACGGCTGCGACCAGGGTCGAGGTGAAGGAGGATCGGCCGGTCGAGGTGACGGCGGTGGTCGATGCGCGCACGGGCGAGACGACGCTGTATGAGCGCGAGGTGGAGCGTCCCTTATTCGATCTGCGCAAGCGCACGGAGGCCGGCGTATTCGTCGGTCTGGATGACCGGGGTGGCCAGGTGCTGCGCTTCGAGGCCCGGCACGAGTTCGCCCGGCTGACGGCCCTGCATGCCGGGGTCGTCGCCTCCGCCGACGTGAGGAGCGGCGGCGATGTCCGGCACTACCTCGGCATCGGATTGTGGGGGGCATGGTGACCACGCTGCTCGTCAACACGTTCTCCGGCATGATGCCCGGCGTCTCGCCTCGCCTGCTCGGGGAGGCCAATGCACAGAAGTCGATCAACTGCGATTTCCGCAGTGGTGCCTTGGACAGCATGCGCGCGCCCGCGCAGATCATGAATCTGGCCAAGGCCCCGCCCGTGCTCGGCCTGCATCGGCACATCCAGTCCGAGCCGGACGAGACCAAGTACTGGTTCCATTGGAATACGGACGTCGATGTCGTCACCGGCCTGATGGCGAACGACACGGAGGAGTTCACCTACCTGACCGGCGACATCTACCCGAAGATGACCTATTTCACGGCGGCCGTCTCCGGGGGTGGGGGCAATTACCCGGTGATCGCCTACCAGTTGGGCACACCCGCACCGGATTCAGCGCCTAGCCCGAGCGTGCTCGTGCCTGGCACGGGGGACGACGAGTTGCGCTATTACGTCTATACCTATGTGGCCAAGTATCTCTCTGGCTCGCGCGTGTTCGAGGGGCCACCCAGCCCTGCGGCCTCCGTGACGACGAAGGCGACCGGCTCGACCGTGCGGGTGAGCGGGCTCGGCACGTCAGCGCCATCCATGGGCGCGTTCCCAAACACCGGCAACTACGCCATCACCCACAAGCGCGTCTATCGCACGGTGTCCGGGGCGACTGGCGAGTATTTCTATGTCGGCGAGGTGCCGATCTCGCAAAGCACCCTGGATGACAACCTGCCAAGTACCACGGTGTCTTTGCAGGGTGTGCTGAACAGCACGACATGGGACGCGCCGCCGGCGGACCTGAAGGGCCTCATCGCCATCAACAACGGCATGCTGGCCGGGTTCGCCGGGCGCGACTGGTACTGCTCGGAGATCAATCAGCCGCATGCCTGGCCGCGCGACTACCGCAAGAGCCTGGAGTCCGAGATCGTGGCGCATCGCGCCATCGGCGGCAATGCGGTGGTCGTGGCGACCAAGACGATCCCGTACATCATCGCCGGCACGCGGCCAGAGTCCATGTCGCGCGAGCCCTTGTCCACCTTCCCCCAGGCGTGCGTGTCGAAGCGTTCGATGGTGGCTGGCCTGGGCGGTGCGTGGTATGCCTCCCCGGATGGGCTGTGCGTGGTCGGCCCCGGCATCCAGCAGATCGTCACGCCGATGACGCAGGCACAGTGGCAGGCGTACAAGCCGGAGACCATGCACGCCTACTGGTTCGAGGGCATGTACATCGCCTTCTTCGATACCGGGGTGCGCAAGGGGGCGCTCATCTATGACCACGCGACCAAATCCATGCACGAGTCGGACGTCTATGCGACCGGCGGCTATGTGGACCCGATACGCGATGCACTCTATCTGGCCGTGACGGAATCTGGGGTGGCCAAGCTCAAGAAGTGGGGCGCAGGCGAGGCCATGACGAAGACCTGGCGCTCGCGCCAGTATCAACTTCCGCGCCCCATGAACATGGCGTGGGGGCGCGTGACGGCGAGCAGCTATCCGGTGACCCTGAAGGTCTATGCGGATGGCGAGGAATACACCTATACGGTGAGCAAGCCGGTGGAGTTCACGCTCCACCCCAAACTGGCGAAGGTTCTGGAGATGGAGGTCACCTGCACGGGCACCGTCCACCAGATCGCCCTTTCTGACGACATCGACGAACTGGCACAGGTATGAGATGGAAGATCAATCCGCTGCGCATGGTCATCAAGCGCGGTGAACAGGCCGTCGAGTCCATCATCGAGGCGCTGGAGACGCTGCTTGGGCAGCGCGGCGACCCGCTCGACCGCGTGCTGACCATACGCGATGCGTATGAATCCGGGATCGCCAATCTGCGCGGCGTCGATGGCATCGTGTATCAGTCGCCGGTCAGCCACCAGATTCTTATCCCGAACATCAGTTCAGGGACTAGCGAGCCCGGCACGCCTGGTGTGAACACGGCCATCGTCTATGCGTACAAGCGCGCGCAGACGACGCCGACGGATGGCCCTGGCCAGATGACCTGGGATTTCTATGCCGCCGCGTTCACGGGACCAATGGCGAACGGCTGGTCGGCGACGGTGCCTAACGGCACCGATCCGCTGTATGTGCGCACGGCGACGGCGGCCAGCACGCTGGGCACGGACACCATTGGCGAGGCCGAGTGGTCATCGCCCGTGATGCTCGTCAGGAACGGCCTGGATGGCACATCCGGCCTGAACGGCACGCGCACTGCGATACTCGAAATGTACCGTTGGAGTGCCAGCACGCCGACGACCTTTCCTGCTGGCACGAGCACCTACACCTGGGCGACCGGCCAATTCACCGCGCCGGCGAGCCCTAACGGCTGGAGCCTCACCCCGCCCGCACCGGTTGCCGGGCAGAATCTGTACGTCTGCCGACAGACGTATAGCGATTCCGAGACCTCGGCCACCAGCATCGTCACCTGGAACGCATCGACCGCGCATGCGATCAGCCTGGCCGGCATGGACGGCGCACCCGGTGCGAATGGACAAAGGGTGGGCATCCTCGAACTGTACCTTTGGTCGGTCACGCAGCCGACGACCTTCCCTGCCGGCACGAGTACCTACACTTGGGCGACGGGGGAATTCACCGCGCCTACGAATCCGAACGGCTGGAGCCTCACGCCGGGCACGCCGATCCCAGGGCAGACCCTTTGGGGGGTGACGGCCATCGTGTCTGACAACCTGACCACATCCACGAGCATTGCGACTTGGAACAGCACGACGGCCTATCCGGTCGGCTACGCTGGCAGCAACGGGGTGGATGGGATCGACGGCAAAGACGGCTCGTTCGTCAGCTTCATCTACAAGGTGAGTGCGACGCAACCGGCCACGCCGACTGGCGGCAGCTATGACGGCACGAACGAGGTCATCCCGACTGGATGGACGGATGATCCGACCCACAACGAGAATGACATCGAGTGGATTTCGACGACGCGCTATGTGAAGTCCGGCAGCACCTGGTCGAACACGGGTTGGAGTACGCCCGCCCGGTTCTACCAGAAGGGGGATCAGGGCAACCCAGGGCTGAACGTGGCCACGGCGATGCTCTACAAGCGCACGGCAGGGGAGGTGCCGGGGCCGGTCACCGGGACCGTGACCTATACCTTCGCCACTGGTGCCATGACGGGCTACGGCGGCGGGTGGTCGGCGAGCATCCCGACCGATGGCGGGCGCTACCTGTGGGTGAGCCGCGCCACGGCCTCGAATTACGGCGCGCAGGACACCATCGAGGCGAGCGAATGGTCCTCTCCAGAGGTGCTCTCGATCAATGGTCTGGACGGGGCCGGCATAGAGACCTATCCGCCGGTGACGATGGGCACCATGTCGGTGATCTCGACCTTGTCGTCCAACGTCATCGAGTGGACGACGCCGAGCACGCCGCGCTACGCCTACACCAAGATATACCGCGCCGACACTGACACCTTCCCTGGCGAGTCCGGGATGATTGGCGTGTCCGCCGGCGGGTTCTACATCGACGTGCTCGGCTCCGGCGGCATCGCCAAGTATTACTGGATACGCCACATCGACATCGACGGCAATGGCACCGCGCTCAACAGCGCCACCGGCACGCTCGGCACGACCGGCTACGTCACGGACAACGACATCTCTGACGACACCATCCACGGTGCCAAGATCAAGGCCGGGACGATTGCGGCAGACAAGATATTCGCCACCAGCCTGTCGGCGATCACCGCAAACCTGGGCAACATCACCTCGGGCACGCTGACGCTGAACGCGGGCGGCTACATCCGGGGCGGGTCGAGCGCATACGCCACGGGCGCGGGCTATTGGCTCGGCTATGACAACGGCAAGTACAAGTTCTCGTTGGTGAACACGAACGATGACAGCTTCCAGTTCGACGACAACGGGATGCTGATCCGTGGCGCAGTACGTCTTGTGCCCACACTTGGCCCTGAACAGATCGTCAATGGCACGTTCTCAAGCGGGTTGAGTTATTGGTATGACTACATGACCGGCGGCACACCAGAAAGCTACTGGACGACGGAGTTGTATGACGGCGACACACGTTTGAAGGTTGACATCCCGTCTGGAAATTCTTCTGCGATCTCGTCGAAGAAGATGCCGTGCGTTCCTGGTAGCGTATTGGAAATCTCGCACAAGGTTCGCGCAGGCACGGCAGTCACATCGGAGTATGTGACGATGTACGTTGTATTCAGACAGAACGAGCCGACAGGCGACACGATTGTGTCTGGCACAGAGGATGCAATCATCCAGTCGCCGTATCTTGGCATGGAGACGACACAATGGAAGGACGTGCCATTTTCCTGCGTCGTACCCAAAAATATGAATTGGTACGCCGTCGTCATTAAGGCATCCGCATAATGCTTGGCTACGTCGATGATGTCACTGCGCGGACGGTGTACACGACGACTGCTGACCAGTCAGCAGATTTCGGCGGAGATGCGCTGATATACGATTATCCAGTCATTCCAGTGCAATGCAGGCTCAGGCCATATAACTATTACGGCGACGCGCTGCCGGATACATTCATCGAGAGCATACCGCCGCATGCGTTGTCGCTGCGCTTCAACATACAGGAGGGCAGGAATGACGGACAACTGTGGTGGGACAGGCCGGTTGTGTTGACGTTGCCGAAAAAATATCCGCCACGCGCTGTCCCGTTCACCTGGGTTTTGTCTGTGGATAATAGCGATTACCTGAGCAATCCGGTCAAACCCGTGTACAAATTCAGATTCGATGGCGGCGCATGGTCAAGTTACTACGCGCTATCGACAACGCTAACCAGAACAGAGGAGTCCGGTGTCGTTGGGTCGTACACGAGGTCTCGGCTGCATCATGGCATGATCCCTGTCAGCAGCGACAAGGCCGGGGCGCAGCTAGAACTGCTGGTCGGGATGTATCAGCCTCCATTCACCGTGCGCGTAATGACATCCGCAGTGCTGGTAGGGTTGTGACATGGAAGCCTTTGCTGATGACGTTTCTGTCAAGCAGTATTCAACGCTGGTTGCCGAATACGCAAACATCGACGGCAGCCTATACATTGCTGGGCAGAAGCAATTCAAAGTGCTCGGTTATAGGCTTACAAAGGAATTTTCCACATACGCGCCCGGTTATCACTATCTGGATGCAATCAAGGTGTCGGCAAAGACCGGCGACACGATATTGCAAATCGGCTGGATGGAAGTCGCCCTGCGTGACGCATACAAGGTCGAGGTAAACCCCGTCTCGTTACCAGGCTTGACGCCATTCGGCAACACATCCGCGAAACACTATCCTGGGCGCAGCCAGAGCTATGGCGGCGATGGCGTGTCTGAGCCAATGGGTTGGCTGTTTGCCTATCGCTGCACTGCGGACGGCGCGTATGACATGAAGGTGATGGTTAGCGGGCTCATCAGCGAAACATACATAAACCCTAAAGCATACAACGTGTCTCAAATCATACTGAGCTACTGATGGGCACTATATATATCGACGACATCACGTCCAAGCAGTCCGGTGTGTTTTACAGTGACGTGGCCGTCCCGTTCAACAGTGTACATTCGAGGCGGAGATTGTACGGCCCGTTGACGGTAGCGAACGAAAACGACTACACGACGTTCTCTGTGTTGAATTGGGAATATATCGGCGGTACAGCCGATGATGTGGATTCATCTGCGTGGTTGCTGATGCTTACCTCATCCGGCGGGACAAATGCCAATGTCGGCAGCCTTGTTTTCGGCACGATGTTTGCGATGGATGTGCGCGCATACGACTACACGAACGTCTTGTGGTCGTCTGTTTACAACCCGCTGAAAGAGACGACGTTCATGGTGGTGCTGCCGTACAAACAATTTGCTGTTCAAGTCAGGGTGCGCTATCCATACCGTACCTCGGCGTCGATTCTTGGTGTCCGCTGTACTCTCACACCGTTGTACTGATCATGCGTATATGCACTGAACAAAAGATCGAATACTTCATCTTTGCCAGTCAGGTGCTTGGGGTGCGCTATCGTCATGAGGACGGCGCGCGGGTCATCGCCAACCTGGCGAACGATGGGCGCATCCTGGCAGTGGCCGTGTTCAACAACTTCACGGACACGAATTGCGAGCTTTCCATCGCCAGCGATGGATCGCGCCGCTGGAACAGCAAGTCCTTCATTCGTGCTGTGTTCGAGTACGCATTCTTGCAATGCCGTCTGTTGCGCGTCACTGGCGTGATCGAGGCGGACAACGAAACCGCCCTGAAAAATTCGGAGAGACACGGCTTCAGGCGCGAGGGGGTATTGCGTGATTGGTTCATAGCCGAGGACGGCACTGTCAAGGACGGCATCCTGTTCGGCTTGTTGAGAAAGGAATGCAAATGGCTAACCCAATGATGGAACCGATCTGGTTCACCCCGGCCCCTGTGCGCGGCCGCTATCCGGACGGACTGTGGAAGTCGAAGACCAGCGTGCCGCCGCCCGATCCGAACATCGGCCTGGCCGCACAGCAACAGGCCGAGCTATCCAAGGAGGCGCTCGACTTCCAGAAGCAGATTTATGCCGAGTTCAAGCCGTACATCATCCGCAGTGCAGAAATCGCCGACCAGGCCACACAGGTGCAGATGGACGTTGCCCGCAAACAGGCGGGCATGGCCGACGAGGCCGCCGCACACTACAAACAGACCTTCGCGCCGGTAGAACGGTCCCTTGCGGACGAGGCCATGCGTTATGACGCGGGAATTGAAGGGGAGCGCATGGCCGGGCAGGCGGCGGCGCAGGTCGGGGAGTCGTTCGGGGTCGCAAACCGGGCCATGGAACGCGAGCTTGCCGACCTTGGCGTGAACGTCAATGACGGGGCCTATGCGGGGAACAAGCGGTTCATGGCGCTCAAGCAGGCGGCAGCCACGGCATCGGCGGCGAATGCCGCGCGTGAGCGGGCGA